>Ga0208771_1000999_pt1 | contig 15731 bp, 16 predicted proteins | sample AntAceMetag02UKX_FD_184775 | JGI IMG/M metagenome (GOLD analysis project Ga0208771, IMG submission 184775) | Saline lake microbial communities from Ace Lake, Antarctica - Antarctic Ace Lake Metagenome 02UKX (SPAdes) (version 2) | ecosystem: Environmental > Aquatic > Non-marine Saline and...
CATCCATCAGTTTCCATACGGCAACACCAACAGGATTTATGCCGACAGCATCGGAGGTATCAGGGTTAAACAGTATGGCCCAATCGTCGAATTCTTCTCGAAGGGCTACAAAAGAATTAACAACAGGCCTTTTGTTTTCAATCATGCCTTTACTCCTAAATTTGTTATTATTCGTTTCTTAATTTCGAACATTTTAGCTTCAATCCGTTTTTTTAGGTTTAATATAGCACATATTCCGCAATATATCAATTTTACCTTTATCATCCCTTAATCTATATAGCAAGGTTCGTGCCGCAATTGATTATTTTGACGTATATTTCTGTTAATTAAAGATAAAAGACATTTCGGATTTCAATTCGCCCTGCATTTCCTCGAAACATGGTGTAATAAAAGTTGTCGATTGTGGAATTATTTTACAGTAAATGTCTCGCGCAAGGCGCAAAGCTCGCAAAGATAAGAGTATATTAGGGCGCACAATTTCTGAGCAGGATCAACCTCGCGTTCTGCGGGGCAGACATGGATGGATAAGATTATTTTATTCTGAACATTCTGTCAAAGGGGTCAAATGAAAAAATGAAAAACATCTTATTGACTAAATTCATAATTTAGCTTAAAAGTCAAGCAATATTGAAATTAGAGCTTGGCAAAAAGGTTTACATATGAACGACCGTTTCTCAAAAATAATAGCCTATAAAGGGTCCAGCATGAAGCCTTTCCTGAAGACTTCTGATATACTCTATGTCTCTCATTACAAAGGGAACACTATTAGATGCGGAGATATTATCGCATTTTATCCCCCGGACAGCAACGACATTATTATTCACAGGATTACTTCCATTTCTAATCAAGGCATCAGAACCAGGGGCGACAATAATAACCATATCGATTGCTGGAACCTCAACGCCGATCATATTATTGGACGCGTGGTTCGGACGAAACGTGGGAACCGGGTGAGGACAGTACACGGGGGGTTGCAGGGTCATTCATATGCGCTTGCAGTCAGATTCGTCTGCTTTATAGACTCGATGATATCTTACTTTCTCCGTCCTCTTTATCACCGCTTGGCTCAATTAGAATTGTTTAAACGGTGGTTACCGGCCCGAATGCGTATGCAAGTGCTTTCTTTTACCAGACGTGATGGAATGGAATTTCACCTTCTCATGGCAGGACGCGTAATTGGCCGTCTATTGCCAGGGAGAAACCAGTGGACTATCCAACGGCCCTTTCGTCTTTTTGTTGACGAGGCATCTCTCCCTCGGACAGATACATTTAACCGGTAATGAAGATTTTCTCGAGTGATCTCTATTGAACAAAGGATATTAGCTTGTTCCGCTGAGCTGAAGGGGGATTTGCATCAACAGCAGAGCCTCCATCGTCTCATGTCTCAGGGTATGGATGTTGCCCATCTGATCAATATGGCTATTGATGAGGGCCTGATCGGTATTCTGTACAAGAATATAGTGAAATCGGGTGAGCTGAAAAACCTCAACGACGAACAAATTGAATGCATCCGATTCCTTTATCACCGGAACACGTTTTTCAACCTGAAACTCATTCACGATTTTAAAAAGGTTCTCCATCAACTCAATCAAAACAGAATAAGGGTTGTTCTCTTGAAAGGAATCAGTCTCTTGAATCAGGTCTATGATGATATTGGCCTGCGACCGATGATGGACATTGATCTATGGATACCAAACGAAGATTATCTTGAGCTGATCAAAATTCTTACCATTCAGGGCTACCAGAGAGGAACTGTTTATCCGAACACCTTTATGAGAGGGCCGACCACCATCGATCTTCATTCCCACATTCTCGGGGCTGAACGTATTAAGGCCCGGGAGCTTCTTTTTTCACAGAACCAGAGTCATTTCTATAATAATGCCCACAGCATAGATTTTGAGGGCGAGGAGGCCCTGTGTTTAAATAAATATGACCAGGTTATATACCTGAGTCTACATGCACTCAAGCATAATGTTGACAGGTTGATCTGGTTGGTCGATATCAAGAGTATAATTGCCGGCTGGAAGAGGCCTGACTGGGAAACGCTTAAGGATCGAGCCGAGTATGTGGGTCAGCAGAGGTCTGTTTCCTATGTTTTCTTTCTGCTCCGTGACCTGTTTAATTTTCAATTTCCACCGGAAGCCCGCAAGTTGTTTGGAGATGATAAGCTCCTCCTGCTGGAAAAAAGACTGTTGAGAGAGAGAAAGAAAAAGGGGGCCTTGCCTGTCTGGGCACCGCTCCTGCTTTTTTCCCCTGAAGGTGGGCTGAAAAATCGATTCAATTTTATCCTTGAAACCCTGTTTCCAAGACCGGAAATATTGAGACAGGTGTTTGAATCTCACGAGGGTATCAAAGTATGGGAACTCTACATGAGGAGGGTCTGTCAACTCATTGGCATGACAAAAAACCAGTAGCGCCATGCACAAGAAGTGGACCCCAAGTCAAGGACAAATTGTTATGAGGGGATATCGTCTTCACTGACAGCATTAAGGATATACAAGACAGGTTGTTTTTCGAGATCGATAACAACATTCCCGGACACCTTTTCCCCGTTGCCGTCAACAATCAGATTTATAGTTGGCTTCAGTGAATATGTCTTGTTTATCGCAATTACCTCACCTATGCTCATATTATTAAGCTTCACATAACTTCCGACTGGGAAGACACTTATTTCGTTAAGAAAGACCTTAACTATTTCCGGAGCAAATGGGGAGTTCTTTGATGCGATCAGCTCTTTGATTGAAAGATACTGCATAAGCGCCTTTCTGTGTGGGCGGTTGCGAATCATGGCATCGAAGGTATCAACCAGACCGATTATTTTTGCGCATTTGCATATTTCATTTCCTTTTAGTCCCTCAGGATAACCATTGCCGTTTTCTCTTTCATGATGTTCGTAGGCGGCCCGACAAGGGATTGGATGCTCATCTCGAAACGGGGACAGGATATCTCTGCCGATGCTGGTGTGCTTTTTTATGATTCCTAACTCAGTATTGGTCAGCTTGCCTATTTTTCCGGTGATGCTCTCTGGGATCTTAAAAAGTCCCACATCGTAAAGGAGCGCAGCCAATCCAAGTTCGATTAACTCTTCCCTGGGATATCCGAGGTGTGTTCCGATCTTGATGGAGCATATCATGACGTTAATCAGATGCCGGATCAAATAGTCTTTATCGCCATTATTGTGAGACATGGCTGTTAATTGATAAAATTTTTCGATCAAATCAGGCGTATCTATAAAATGAGTTATGATATCAACAGCCTGTTTGATATGAATGGGTTTGTCATTCTTGATCTGGTCACGAACTCCATTAAGGTAGTTTGCGATAATTGAGCGAAGCTCTTTCATATTGCCGGTGTCTTTTTCCGCAGGTATGGAGGATAATGCTGAAGGTGCTTTAGGTTTTACCTTGGGTTCTACCTTGGGTTCTACCTTGGGTTCTACCTTGGGTTCTACCTTGGGTTCTACCTTGGGTTCTACCTTGGATTCAGCCTTGGGTTCAGCCTGGGATTCAACCATGGATTCAGCCTTGGGTTCAGCCTGGGATTCAACCATGGATTCAACTCTGGGTTCAGGCTTGGATTCAACCACGGATTCAACTCTGGGTTCAGGCCTGGATTCAGCCCGGGATTCATCCATGGATTCCTTCAATGAACTGAATCGAAAAGAATCATTTATCTTTTTAACACCTTCGAAAACCACCGGGGTTTTGGCGCCGCTGTCTTCTTTCTTTTTGTTACCATATTTAATAATATCGGAATATCTTACCATAAATGATTACCAACCCACTATTATCAGGGTGCCTGATAGCTGATTTAACAAGATTACCCGACGGCAATCTCCCATTTCGCATCCTATATATGATAACTTATTTAAATTCAATATAAACATTGCATTTTCCAAATTAGTTGATTTAGTGTATAGTTGATTTATTGAATAAATGAATGTATCTGATAATTATGGTGGAATCATCTCCAAGTTAATAGTAGCCCACCAGGGGAGACAACGATGTTTCACAGGACAGCACATCTTCTACTCGCGTTTCTTGCATGCTTCTCTGTTATAGTCTTTTCATCCTGTACCTTCCAGAAAAAGGGGATACCGGTGAAGGAATTTCTGCCTGCAAGGGTTGTTGAAGAAAGAGATGCAAAACAGAACAAAGCGATGGAAGAAGAAATCTCAAGGATGAGTCAGGTCACAGAGAACAGTGTGTTTACTGAGATACGTGGTATTCCCGAGTACAAGATAGGGCCGGGCGATGTCCTGACCATCACCTTCTGGGATACGGCTAAACCTGTGCAGTATAGTACTGAGGTAAGGCCGGATGGGAAAATATCCTATTCATACATGGATGATATTCTGGTGGCGGAGCACACTTCCCATGAGGTGGATGAAATACTGACAAGTGCTTTGAAAAAATATATCAGGATTCCGAGAATTGATGTTATTGTAAAGAAATACAAAAGCAAAAGCGCTCTTTTATTTGGACAGATCAACGTTCTTCAGACAGGGGTTTCAGGGCCTGGAAAATACCCTCTAAAAGGGAAAACGAGAATTCTTGACCTTATCGTAATGGCAGGAGGGCCAATTGCGGGTGAGGAATTTACAAACGCAGATCTCAGGAATGTTGAAGTGGTAAGACGCGGGAAAGGTTATACAGTCAATCTCTACGAGGCTATGTTTAAAGGTGACATGAACCAGAATATTGTTATAGATAATGGCGATATAGTAACGGTTCCGGAGCTTCCAGCTTATGCAGAGAGGGTATATGTCTTTGGCGAGGTAAATACACAGGGGATATACAGGCTGAAGGATGCATACGATCTTCTCGCGGCCATATCCAAGGCTGGCGGTACGACGGGAGTAGCTGTGGATTCGGATGTAAAAATTATCAGAGGCTACGAGGAAGACCGGAACAAGCCGATTATACTTGCCGCAGACCTTGATGAGATATTAAAAAGAGGAGATATGGCCCAGAATATTCCCCTTCAGAACGGTGATGTGGTTTATGTTCCGAGGACAGTGATAGGCGATCTTAATGAGTTTATCAGAAATACAGTGCCGCTTCTGGATTATCTGTTGTATCCAGACTCGTACAGAAACGCGTATTTTAACCCGGACACAATGCTTCGTTTCAACAAGCTTCATTAAACGAATATTCGATTACCCGACGAGGCCTTAATATGGCACAATATGACTTAAACCTCAGAGACTACTGGCGTATTGTAAAGAAGAGAAAATTTATCATCATCTTTACCATTATTGCCATGGGGTTATTCAGTACGGTATCCGCAATTCTGAACAAGCCCATTCCTTTATACAACACAAGTGCCAGCGTGAAGATTGAGAAGACCAGTTCTTTAATCAGCCCTTATTCCCAAATCAACTCCTGGTCTCAGACCGATGATATGGAGACCCAGGCGGCCGTAATAAAAAGTTATTTTATAATAGAAAAAGCAGCGAGGGAACTGGCTTTGATACCCTCTGATCTTTCCTCTGAGGAGGTGCGGACAAACAAGAAGTATCTTGGAATTATATTAAATCTGAAAAGCTCTATGGAGACTGAGCAGGAGGGATACAGTAATATAATCAACATCATGGTGACTTCTCAGGACCCCAGGTTCGCTCAGCGTTTTGCCAATACTATTGCCCGTGTTTACAAAGAGGAACGATTTCTTGATCTCAACAAAAGGACTATTGACGCTAAGAAGTTTATAGAGAACCAGCTGAAGAAAGTAAAGGAAAGGTTAAGAAAATCTGAGGAGAGTGTAAAGGATTTTAGAGAAGAAAATAAACTGATTTCATTAAGTGCTCAGACCTCCACAATGCTGAGTCAAATGGTTAAGTTGCGGGGAACCTATGAAAAGTTGGCGACAGATAATGAAAAGATAAATAAGGTACAGGTATATCTTAAAACGGCAAAAAACAAGACTCTGACTTCAGAAACCAGTTTTTATATCAATGAAGCTTCAAGCCTCTATAAAAGCCTTAACGACAAACTTGTTCAGCTTATGTTGAAACGAGACACCCTGCTTCTCACTTACACGAGAAACTATCCACAGATTGTAGAGATAAATCAGCAGATTGGTGAGATAGGGGAGAATATGAGATCCCAGCTTTCTTCCCAGGAAAAGACTGCCACAGCAAGCATAATTGCATTGAAGGAAAAAATCGCTGAATTGGATGAACAGATTAAAGTGCTTCCGGAAATGGGCTTGGAACTGGCAAGGTTGCAGAGAAATGTCAAGATAAACATGGAAGTCTATACTCTTCTTGAGGAGAAGTATCAGGAATCATTGATCCGCGAAGCGGAAAAGATAGAAGAGGTAAAAATCGTAAAACCCGCCCTTGAGCCCCTCATTCCTATAAATCCACCCCAAACAGGTCAGACTGCCGCCGTTGGAATAATTATCGGCATGATCCTTGGCATTATCTTTGCTTTTATCATAGAGACCTTTGACACTTCTATAGAGGCAATTGAAGAAGTTGAGGAACTTCTTGGTGTTCCTGTCTCCGGAATAATTCCTTTTGTCAGTGTCAATGAGATTAAATTGATGCTAAAGGAAAAGTACCATGAGGATGTGGATGAAGGGACGGCGGACAGGCATGCCAGACTGGTCTCGCATTTTGCCCCCGATTCAACACTGGCAGAGAGTTTCAGGGCGCTCAGGACAAATCTAAGTTTCACCAGTCTGGAAAAAGATATCAAGACCATCGTGTTTACCAGTTCTTCTCCACAGGAAGGGAAGACAACCACAGTAGTTAACCTTGCCATCACTATGGCCCAGTCAGGTAATAAGGTGCTGCTTGTTGAGGGAGATCTCAGGAGGCCGGTTATTGGGAAGGTGTTTGGCATCGATCAAATCCCGGGCCTTTCAGATGTCATACTGGGAAACTTTAAATGGAAGGATGTAATCAGGACAATTACGGATATCATGGTGGGAAAGATGAGTATGGATGATATCCTGAAAACTCACGGAATGGATAATCTTCATATCATAACAAGTGGAACTATCCCCCCGAATTCCGCTGAACTGTTAAGTTCAAAAGGCATTAAAGACTTTATAGATGAAGTAAGGTCTGATTACGACATAGTGTTGATAGATGGTCCGCCGGTTTTGTCTGCTACTGATGCCGCAATTTTAGGTTCAAGGTCGGATGGGGTAATTCTCGTCTATCAGGTGGGCAAAATTTCCAGAAGCACACTCAAACGGGCAAAAACCCAGCTTGATAATGTCAAGGCAAATGTAATAGGTGTTGTGCTCAATGGCCTAAAGGCCGAGTTCAGCCCGGATTTTTCTGATTATGATTATTATAAGGATTATTACTCGTATGGGCCAAAAAAAGAAGAACAAAAGACTGTCTGGAGTAAATTGTTGTCAGCGCCCAGTCTTATCGCGGGTATGGTCAGAAAAATTACCGAAAAGAGTCCGAAAGAGGATGTAGAAGAGGAAGTAGCAGTGGAGGTTGAAGTGGGAGGGAAGGAACGCTCAAAGCTGAAAATTCTTATCCTTCTAATAGCACTTTTATTTCTGATTATCAGCCTCTTGTACCAGACAGGTGATCTCAGGCTGCCCGGCCCCATAGTTAATCTGCTCTCCTCTACCGGTGCCTCGGACCAGTCTGCCGTCACGGGACAGGCGGAAACAGACAGCAGCCGGCCACGCGATATTCCCTTGGAAGATAATCCTGCTAAAGTAAAGATCATTAGAAAAATGATAGACCAGAATTTGGCATTAGCACCCTCAGCAGAAATGAAACCGGAAGACCGGATGACTGAAGGGCCGGCGCTGGGGCCGGATAACAGACCTTATGCCATACAGGTCAGAGCCAGGCAAGACTTGAAGGAAGCAAAGAGATTTGTGGCAGATCTCAGGGAGAATGGCTTGGACGCTCACTTGGCCACGGTTAATATTGAAGGCAAAGGTGCCTGGCACAGGATTTTCGTAGGTCGTTTTGCCACTAAAAATGAAGCCGAAAGATACATGGATGAGGAAATAGTCAAATTGTATCCCGGCAGCTGGGTTCCCGAGCTCACATTGGAGGCAAAAAGCAATTAAAATGGACCATTATGTAAGTCGCAGCGAAAAAAGAAAATCGTTATTATTGTTCGTCATCCTAGTTGCAGTTGCATTAATCCTAAGTGTTTTAGTTGTGAAAATTCCCAGTTCTGTAGAGAAATTTTATGATTATGGGGACGAAAGTTATCGTCCAATGGATCTGGATAGAGATCCGGACAGAGATCTAAGTGACCACATTCGCCATGAAGAATAACGATTCAATCACACCAAAATTATATATAACACTCATTAACCGGGCATCTCATATGAACGAGAGGGTTCTTTGGCACTCAGCCTGCTGAAGAATCAATGGTTCCTCCGGGGGTTTAAACAGAGTCATCTTATGATTAGATCAAAAAGTGCGGAAATAGATTCTGGGACAGTATTTCTGCTGTTGATAATTGTCGTAGTGACATTTGCGGCTGGGATTTTCATTACGAGAGTCTCTACAGGTATCGCCTTTCTCATGATTTTCGCATTTATCATTGCTGTCGCGAGCTTTCTGAGTGCCGAATTTGCCTTGTATGCGCTGATTATTTCCATGTTGCTCAGCCCGGAATTTATGGTGGGAGGATTGACCGGTGGGGGGACGACTTCCGGCCGTGGTGTAACCCTTCGACTTGATGATATCCTGCTGATTATCATAGGGTTTAGCTGGTTTTTAAGAACGGCTGTTAAAAAGGAACTCGGCCTTTTCCTGAGGACTTCGCTGAACAGGCCGATTGCGTATTATTTTTTGATCTGTCTTATTGCTACACTCTTAGGGTTTATGATGGGCAGGGTCAAGGGATTGACCGGATTGTTTTTTGTCTTGAAGTATTTCGAATACTTTATTGTATATTTTATGGTCGTTAATAACTTGAGAGATAAACACCAAATAGAGCGCTTTGTCACGGTTATGCTGATTGTCTGTTTTGTTGTATGTCTTGTTGCCATAGCTCAAATACCTGGCGGCGGGAGGGTTACAGCGCCTTTTGAGGGCGAGATGGGCGAGCCCAACACGCTTGGAGGCTACCTCATACTGATGCTTTCCATTACTCTCGGACTTTTGCTTACATACGGGTTGAAACAACGAAAGTTGTTTTTTGCGGTGCTGACAGTTTTTATCATTGTGTCCCTTGCCGCGACCCTTTCAAGGAGTTCCTGGGTTTCTCTTGTGCCGATGTTGATTACTCTGATCTATTTCAGTAAAAGAAAAATGATCATTATTGTGCCTTTGATTGTGATGATTTTATTGACCCCGTTCTTTATGCCTACAGCTGTGAAGGAAAGAGCCCTTTTTACCTTTACCCAGTCTCGGGAGATGGGGCAGATGGAAATCGGAGGGGCGAGAATTGATACCTCTACCTCTGCGAGATTGACTTCATGGAAAATTGTTCTGACGAGGGATTTTATTAAGCATCCCATTCTGGGATATGGCGTCACCGGCTATCATTTTCTTGATGCCCAGTATCCCAGAGTACTTGCCGAGACGGGAGTCGTCGGGTTGGTATTCTTTGGGTGGTTACTTATGGAGATTTTTAAGAATGCGTTATATGCCTATCGTAACACCTCGGATCCTCTGTTCAGCGGTCTTTCCCTTGGGTACCTGGCCGGATTTCTTGCCATGCTTGTGCATGCAATTGGCGCTAATACCTTCATTATTGTGCGTATTATGGAGCCGTTCTGGTTTTTAACTGCTATAATCATTATGATTCCCACGATTGAGGCGGAGGAATTAAAAACAAAAGCGGAGAGCGGAGGGCTAAGAGCGGAGAGCTAAGAGCAAGGAGCGGAGAGTGGAGGGCAAAGAGAATGGGAAAATATTCATTTAGATTTGAAACTCTGGAAATTTGGAAAAAGGCAATTAAGATACACTCGTAAAAAGTCAAACACTCGCTAATCTGTCATTCCCGCGAAAGCGGGAATCCAGTAAATTCAACAACTTCTGGATACCGGATCAAGTCCGGTATGACAGTTTTGGGACTTTTTACGAATGCATCAACCTTTGAAAATGCAAACATGATTATACTATTTCAAATGGAAGGCTTGCTATCTAATGAGGTAAAAGCTCAACTTTTATCAGATCTTGATGAGTTGTGTAGAATGATAACTGGATTTATTAAATCTTTAAAATGAAAAGAGGGAGATAGAGTTTTGAGTATGGAACCTTTGAACAAATATTTCCAATTTTAATTTTGTTGCTCTTAGCTCTCTGCTCTTAACTCTTCGCTTTGTAACCAACAGAACCTGAATCCCTTTCAAAAAAGGTTGTCCACGGTGGAATGTGTGTAGAAATAACCCTTGATATTTTTCTTAATTATGCATAGTACATAATATACATATTAGGGAGGTCTGCAATGAAAGCTACAGTAGTTGACCTAAGGTACAAAATGAGCGATGTTCTCAAGTCTCTCGATAGAAACGAAAGTGTAACAGTTCTTTATCATGGCAAAGTAAAAGGCGTTTTAGTGCCGGCAAAGCGTGAAATATCTAAAAAGATTTCGGAACATCCTTTTTTCGGCATGTCATCTCAAGACACTAAAAAATCCGTGTTAGACGAACTAAATGAGCTAAGAAAGGTTAGATATAGTGATATTTGACACTGATATTTTTATTTGGGTACAACGAGGAAACGAAAAGGCTGCAAGGTTAATGGAAAAATCCACATCAGAGAGACATCTTTCCATTCAAACATATATGGAATTGCTTCAAGGCGCCAAAAATAAGGTCCAACACAAATATGTAAAAGATTTTATCACATCATTTGGGTTTATCGTCCTGCCTTTGTCAGAAAACATAGGGCATAGGGCATCAATTTACATCGAGGAATATGCTTTTTCGTCAGGCATGCGCTCCGGAGATGCTCTAATTGCTGCTACAGCAGTCGAAAACAATATGCCACTCGTTTCCAGTAATGCAAAACATTTCAGGGTCATAAAAGATATAAAACTAAAAACATTCAAACCCTAACCCGGACAAACCAAAAGAGCTAAAAGCGGAGAGCGTAGAACTAAGAGCTAAAAACAATGAAAACAAAGAGTTGCTCTGTGGATAGAAAATTGTATGATCAAATAGTAAGAGAACGCCCATATCTCTGGTGGTGGGTTGGCGACAAAGAGAATCTGTCTGTGGAAAGCGTGGTTCAGGGTGTGCTTGTCAATGGTGATATGGATGATTTACTGACGCTGTTTCAAATTCTTGGCAGAGAACAGGTAAAACGGATTTTCTTGCAACAAATTTCAATGTCAAGGCATAACTATAGAAAACAGACTGTAAACTTTTTAAAGACAATCTGCCTTACCCTTCATGAGGGATGAGGCCTTTACCCCTTCACCGGAATTCGGATTACATGGCCGGAAAACTTTGCAGCGAAAAATGCCTATTTGACATATTGACATTTTGTCACAAAACTCTTGCTTAATTTTTAATTTATTGCTATCTCTTTTTCCAAACGCAAAAGGAGGTATTATGCTGATTGCCATAGACAAACGAGGAAGCATCAATTTGCCGGCTGCCCTTCGGAAAGAACTTGGGCTGGTAAAGGGGTCTTATCTTGAGTTGGTGGTGGAAGAAGGCAGCGCCATTAGACTTCAGCCTGTGTGTGTATACCCTGTTATTCGCTTGAATGAGAAAGGTCTAAACAAACTCAAAGAAGCCCGTCAAAGCGGGAAAGACACCCCCCCTGAATGGTTTGTACAGGATATTAAAGATGCCGGAACTGATATTCAGCAAAAAATTTCTTAAAGATATTGAAAACTTTCGCTCAAATAAGACTCTGCGGAAGAAAATAGCAAAGGCCTTAAATTATCTTAAAACAAATCCCTTTCATCCTGGTCTACATCTGGAAAGAATTGTAAACGACCCTTCTGCCTGGTCCGTTCGGGTTGACCGTAAGTACAGGATATCCTTTGAGCCAGGAGAATTTCTAACTGATGGGAACCCTGATTGGTCCACCACTGTTTTTCTGTTGCGCATTCTTGATCACGATGATTTGTATAAATTTCCGCGGTAAGGTATTGCTCCATCTGGACCTCTTTCAAAAAAAGTTGTCCGGGGTGGAATATGGGTCTTTGCCCTGAGGATTACCAATAGAGACCTCGGCTTTATCAGGATCATGAAGGCTATATTGGGAGAATAAAAGTTATGGATATTTTTGAAATAAAGAAAATATTAAAAAAAATGACAGTTACCTAAAAGCAACTTTTTATGTAAGAGAAATAGGAATATTGGCTCTTTTGTTAAAGGTCTAAGCCCTGTCCACCCTCACCTAAACTTCTCTCAAAAAAGGTTGTACTATGGGTCTTTGGGTTGCGGTACTTTTTACGAGTTCATCATTGTTAACATCGACAAAAAAGTGTATGGTAGAAGAGATTTAGGAATATATAGTTCTTTGTTTAGGAGGAGAAGGCTATGAATCGTCAATTGACCGCAATTATTGAACGGGAAGATGATGGATATGTTTCTCTGTGTCCGGAACTGGACATCGCCAGTCAGGGTGACAGCATTGAAAGCGCTCGCGAGAATTTGCGCGAGGCTCTGGAGTTGTTTTTTGAATGCGCATCGCCGGAAGAAGTGCAGAAACGACTTCATGGAGAAGTTTACGTAACTCAACTGGAGGTGGCTGTTGGCTAAATTGCGTGTTCTTTCCGGCAAAGATGTTTGCGCTATTTTGGAAAAACATGGCTTTGTTGAAGTACGAAGACGCGGCAGCCATGTTGTCATGCAGCGTAAAACGGCAACCAGCACGGTGACAATTCCAGTGCCTGATCATGGGGAACTTCGTGTTGGTACGCTACGATCAATTATTCGTCAGTCTGGCTTGCCGCGCGCTGAGTTTGAGATATAAAAAAGTGGCAGAGCTAAAAAATTATTTTCTGCTCTATGCCCTCTGCTCTTCGCTTTCAGCCCTCTAACCAACAGAACCAATGGAACGAATCAAACCAATAGAACCAACCTCACCTGAATCCCTTTCAAAAAAGGTTGTCCGGGGTGGAATGTGGGTCTTCGGGCTGCGATTTACCAATCGTGGTCTTGGCTTCGTCAGAACCATTATCCTTGCCCGCCTGCTTGCCCCATCAGATTTTGGTCTCCTTGGCATTGCCATGCTTGCCATATCCACGCTGGAAACCTTCTCCCAGACAGGATTTCAGGCAGCCCTAATACAGAAAAAAGGAAATGTTGAATCATATCTTGATACCGCCTGGACGGTTTCCGCTATCCGGGGGGTTGTTCTTTTTCTAATTCTTTATTTATTTGCGCCAGTAGTTGCCAAATTCTTCAATTCACCACAGGCCGTATTGGTGATAAAAGTCATTGCCGTATCTACACTCCTTTCAGGATTTAGAAATATAGGCATCCTGTTTTTTCAGAAGGAGTTGGAGTTTAATAAACAATTTACTTATGAATTTTCCGCCACTTTGGTTGATATTACTATAGCAATCACACTGGCATTTATGCTGAGAAATGTCTGGGCTCTGGTCTGGGGGGGACTTGCAGCGAACTTTGTTAGACTTTTCATGTCTTACATTCTTCATCCATACCGGCCCCGTATCAGGCTTGATAAGGGTGAATTTAAGGAACTTTTTGGTTTTGGTAGATGGGTCCTGGGTTCCAGCATATTGGGTTTTTTGGTTGTGCAGGGAGACGATATTTTTGTAGGCAAAATGCTGGGAGTAACAGCTTTGGGATTTTACCAGATGGCCTATTTGATATCCAATCTGCCCGCCACTGAGATAACACATGTGATTTCCCAGGTGACATTTCCGGCGTATTCAAAGTTGCAGAATGATGTAAAAAGATTAAGGGAAGCATATCTTGATACTTTGCAACTTACTGCATTTGTTTCGATACCAATAGCTGGAGGAATATTTATATTAGCCCCTGAATTTACCGAGATATTCTTGGGCGCAAAATGGATGCCGATGGTGCCGGCGATGCAGGTGTTGGTTTTGGCAGGATTGGTAAGATCTATTCAAGCTACAACTGGACCTATATTTTTGGCTGTTAATAGACCAGAAATTGAACCTAGATGGCAAACAGTAAGATTGTTAGTATTAATTATTTTAATTTATCCACTTTCTATCAATTGGGGAATATTAGGAACTTCAATTGCGGTATTTTTCAGCACCTTTGTATCTACTTTGGGGTTTGGTTTTATGGTTTTAAAAGTTACAAAATGTGAATTGCCATCCTTTTCCAAAACTATCATTCTGCCGTTTATTAATGCCTCATTTATGGTACTAATATTATCGATTCTAAAAAATAGCAATCCTTTAACGGGAATCTGGCAATTCATCTTATCTGTTGGAACTGGAATCATATGTTATTCTTTTGTAGCTTATATATTTGATAACGTTTTCCATTATGGAATGCGAAGATTGATAAAAGAAAAGTTGGAACTGCCTTAAGTTGCAAACCTATCAAGGTTATTAACTAAAATGTAAGGTGACAACGAGATTATTCAAATGATAGAAAATATCTTTAACAAATTAAAGTTCAAGTTCTACGAGAAAAACCAAGAGCGAAAGAACCACTGGAATAAAGAATATTTTTATAGATATTCTTATGAAAAACTGTTGAAAAAAGAGAACATATTAGACCTCGGTTGTGGTATCGGGCACTTCTTAACGTTGGGAAGCAATAGTATTACTGGGATTGATGCAAACTCTGAGAGTTTGAAAGAAGCTAAAAAAATTTCCAATAAATTAGTACAAGGTAACATCTTAGAATTACCTTTTTCAGAGGCTTCTTTTGATGGATTAAATTGCTCTCATGTCATCGAGCATTTTAATCCTGATGATGCATATCAATTGTTGTTGGAAATGAACAGAGTTCTAAAAATCGGCGGTACACTGATAATTAGTACTCCTGTATTATGGAAAGGTTTTTTTGAGGATTTTACCCATATAAAACCTTACTATCCCGAAGCTATCATGCACTATTATGGTAGACAAAACATTCAAACAACAAAAAATACTATAAACTGTATTTATGAGATAGAAGAACTTAAGTGGCGATATACAAAAATTCCACTGGACACTTTTTTTCTCCCGAGAGCTGGCATCTTTAACACTTTATCGATGTTATTGACTCAATTCCTCAGCAATAGGGGGTTTGGTAAATATGCCCGAACTGGCTACACAATGGTCTTAAATAAATTGAGATAACGGTGCTATGGGACAGCAAAAATCTTCGATGCTATGGCAATGGCGAAACCGATAAATGCGACAAATGTATCTAATATACCACGGATTTTTTAATGAATGTGGCGGATTATAGAACCTGAAAAACCGGAACAATTTGCAGGAACAAATCCATATTTTTTTATTATGACGAAATCAGCAACCAAAATTCCCATCGCTTCAATCATCCTCGATGAAAGTATCTATCCGAGGAAGGGGATCGATCACCGGCGTGTCGGCATGTTCGCCGAACACATCAGGGACGGCTTCACCTTCGATCCTATCGAAGTGGAACAAGTTCCCGGAAAACCCGGCAAATACCGCCTGCTCGACGGCGCCCACCGGTGGAGCGCCTACAAGTCAGCGGGGGTCACAGAAATAGAAGCAATCATAACAAACCTTGATGGGAGAGACCCACTGCTCTACGCCGCACGAAAAGCCATCGGCCCCAGACAGTTGACAGAAGACGAGGCAAGAGAGACTGCAAGGCGCGCATACAGTAAAAACACCAGC
>Ga0208771_1001003_pt1 | contig 15684 bp, 10 predicted proteins | sample AntAceMetag02UKX_FD_184775 | JGI IMG/M metagenome (GOLD analysis project Ga0208771, IMG submission 184775) | Saline lake microbial communities from Ace Lake, Antarctica - Antarctic Ace Lake Metagenome 02UKX (SPAdes) (version 2) | ecosystem: Environmental > Aquatic > Non-marine Saline and...
CCTTACTGTAAGTGGCGCTTCTACTAATTTTAGAAACGCCATCAAAGCAGTTGATGGTTCGGGATCTCTTATAGATGCGGATTTGTTGGATGGATATGATTGGTCAACGGTCCCAGACGGAACCGATAAGTGGGTAGATGAAGTGGGTGATACAATGAGCGGACCACTAACAATGTCGGGGACAAGCGCGAATATTATTTTAGGTTCTAATTATCTCTCAGGCGATGGTGGCGATGAAGGAGTTTTTGTTGATTCAACCGGCAAAGTCGGGATTGGGACGGCAGAACCTGATAATGAGTATACATTAACCGTTGCTGGTACTGTTGGCACGAAGACTCTAGCCATTAAGGCTCTTGGTGATATTGATATAGGGACATATAAGCTTAGTGCTGGCGAGATGGACCCACGATATGAAATTGATGAAATAGTTTATGCGACTTATGCGCATTCAACAACAGGGTTAAAAGAAGAAACAATAGGGAAAGTAGAACTTTCCCAAATCCGAAATCCTAAATCCGAAATCCTAAACAAATCCAAATATTCAAAATCACAAATTCAAAACGATTACTACCAACATACCATTGATTTTGATGAAGCAGAAGTTGGTTCTGACCTATGGTTATTGAGAGAAATAACTGCTTTTGGTGATGATTGGAATGATTTAGTGGTAAGTTTAACTCCAGAAGGAAAGGCAAATGTTTGGTATGAATTTATTCAAGAAGAAAATAAGATAATTATTTACGGCGATCGTTTGGTAAAAGTTTCTTATCGCTTGGTTGCTCCTCGTTTTGACTGGCCAGAAAGAGATACTAATCTTTGTAATGGAACAGGTAAAGCTCCCGAAGGATCCGCAATATTTGTTAGATAGGTTGGGTGCTTGGGCCTGCCTGCCGGTAGGCAGGTAATCAGGACTAATTTGAGGTTAGTATATGAAAAAAATTATTTCTAATAAAGAAGAAGTTAAAGAAGTAATAGAAGAATTTGCTCGGACTACTGATGAAATTGTTTCTTTGAGCGAATTAAAAAAATTGCTTTTATCTGGACGTCAATTAAAGATAAAATTTGGAGTTGATGTTACTGCGCCTGATTTACACATAGGTCATGCTGTGAATTTGTGGATGATGCGTCGTCTCCAAGATTTAGGGCATAAGGTAATATTTCTTATAGGAGATTTTACTACTCAAATCGGTGACCCTACGGGGAAAGATAAAACAAGACCAGTGCTTCCTCAAAAAGAGATTAAAGAGAATACAAAAAAATTCATGGAACAAGTCATGATGGTGTTGGAAGATAATCCGGAGTTGACGGAAATCAGAAAAAATTCTGAATGGTATGATAAAATGTCAGCCAAAGAATTGATTTCTCTAATGTCAAAAGTTACACATAATCAATTGATGGCCAGAGAGATGTTTCAGAAGAGGTTAGAAGAGGGTAAATCCATTTGTGAGCATGAGGTTATCTATCCTGTGCTTCAAAGTTATGATTCCGTAATACTTAAAGATGACCTTACTATTATTGGGTCTGACCAGCTTTTCAATGAAATGATGGCAAGATCGTTTCAAGAAAAATTTGACCAACAGCCACAGGTGGTTATTACTACTAAAATTACTCCAGGAATTGACGGCGAAAAAAAACAGAGCAAAAGTTTAGATAACTATATAGGGCTTAATCATTCTCCAAGGAAAAAATTTGGTCGTATTATGAGCATACCAGATAAACTTATCACTGAATATTTTAAGATTTATACTAAAGTATCTATAGAAAAAATTGCGGAAATGTCAAAAAATTTAGAACCTATGGAATACAAGTTGACTTTATCTGAGGAAATTGTGAAGCGTTATCATGGAGAGAAAATCGCCAGCAGAGAGAGAGCATGGTTTATGAAAACTTTTAGTAAACAGGAATTTCCCAAGAATGCGCCAGAAATTTTTTTAAAAGTTAAAAAGATTACATCTTTTGATATTATTAGGGCATATTTTCCTAAAGACAAAAGCAATAGTGGAATTAGACGATTATTTGACCAAGGGGCGGTAACATTCAATGGAAAAACCGTTAAAGATATTAAAAAAGAATTTGTTATTCCAAAAGAGGGATTGAAAGTTAAGGTGGGTAAAAGAAATTGGTTCAAAGCCAAGCCTTAGGTATTAAATTTTAGTTGTTGTAACGGACAAACAAGCAAAATTTTTTCATGATACCAACCTCGCGAGGTTGGTATTTGGGGGTTTGAAGATAAAAAAGGGGGACCCCTGGGGTCCGTCTCGTTAAACAAATTTATGAATAATATAGATTTTAAATATGACATTGCAAAGGATGCGGAAAATTTTATGATTGTCGCCAAGGAAAAAAAATCAAAATCTCTTCTCCTTTTTTAGAGGAAAAGAGATTTTTGAAATATAAAATGTACTTTGAAAAATATGGACCAATCCTTGATAAATATAAATTAAATGAATTTATAAATGAATATATTAAAAAAAATAAGATAAATGTTGCTCAAAAATTAAAAACAATAGAAAATAAATGGAGCCAGATAAGTAAAATTTTTTGGCCACGAGCAGAAAAAATTTTTAAAACAAAATTGCCATATAAACAAATAACTATCTATTTAAGCATTAGTGACGTTTGTGCGTATAATATTAAAGATGGTTATTTTTTTGTCACAATGGAAAGCTCTTATCCTAACCTAACTATTGTGCATGAGTTATGGCATTTTTTTACGTGGTTTTCTTTTGGTAAAAATTTCAAGGAAAATAATGTAATTTCAAAAGAAAGATATTATGAGATAAAAGAGTCGCTAACAGAGATATTGAATTTAGAGTTTAAAGATTTGTTAAACAGTAAAGTAGATAAGGGCTACACCCCACATCAAGAGATTAGGAGAGAAATAAGAAAATTATGGACAGAAAAAAAGGATATTAGGAAAATTGTTGATAAGTTATTGAAACGCTAATACCAATTTTGTGAGATTGATATTAGGGGTTTTGAGCACAAAAAAGCGTGGTGGACCCGAGGGGTCCACCACTGATAAAAAAGAAGAGGGGAAGCGCGATGGCTTCCCCAATAACATGATCTATTTTATCAGGACAACCCTCTGCATGGCAGAGAAATCTCCTGATGTTAGTTTACAGAAATAGATGCCACTGGCGAGAGATTTGCCAGCGTCATCTTTGCCGTTCCAGATGACAGATGATTGATTATCAATAATTGATAATCTTTTGATCAGCTGTCCCTTGATATTGAAAATTTGTATTTCAGCCTGATGATGTCGGACCTCATCAAGAGAAAAAGATATGGTGACTACTGAGTTGAAGGGGTTTGGGTATGCGATCAAAATTGGTTTTGGAGACGATGGATCAGGATCAACTCCGACTTCAGTGATTGTGATCACTGTTGGGTCGGACCAATCGCTCAACGAATTGTGACACAGTGGGTTTAAAAAGAACCACTGGTCTGCAGATTGAGCACGAAATTGGTATATGCCGGTTCCATTCCATGAATGAGAGAACTCAAGAGTCGTTCCAGAAGGGACTAATTGAGACCATTCTGAGACCTCGTTGTCGCCCCAATCAATTCGGATAGCAATACTATCATTGTCAGGATCGCTGGCAGTGACAGAGAAAGTTAGAATATCTCCGACCAAAGCTTGGGTTAATCCATTTAAGCTTTGAGGCTGACTGACAGTGGGCGTATGGTCCCATTCATATATTTCGCAAACGCCTGGGCCAATGACTAAAACCTGCTCATTAAAGAGAACTTCTGAAGAGAAATTAGTTCTTCCATAATTCAGGGGATTCTCGTTTTGCCATTGGTTGGTAGTGGGATTATATATTTCACAGGATGGTCCAGCGTTTTGCCCAGCCATTACCAGAATTTTGTTATTCAGCAATGATTCAGAGCAGTGTCCGATTCTGCCTAATTCTAAAGAATCAGCAAAACTCCATTCTTCTGTTTGAAAATCATAGATTTCGCAGGAACTTAGGAATTGAGGAGCTCCGTTATATCCTGTTCCAGCGACAGCTATGATGCCATTAGGTAATAAATGAGAGGTGTGGTTTTTTCTGTGGTTAGACAAAGAAGCAAGTTCAGACCATTCTTCGGTGATAGAGTCATAAAGTTCTGCTTTGTTGAAAACAGAATTTCCTCCAGCAATAGCCATTATTTGTCCATTCGTCAGTATTTCTAAAGTATGATTGACTTTTGGCCAAGAACAAAATCCTGTTAGAGACCATTCGTGAGTGTTGGGATTATAGGTTTCGCAGCCCTTGTAATCGTTGTCATAATCACCACCGACAACTAATACTTTCCCATTTTGTAATAAAATAGTGGAATGAGAATCTCTACCATAATTTAATGTTGAGATTTGGTTCCATGTTTCTATCACAGGGTCAAATATTTCTGAAGTTATGTATGCAAAAGATCCACTAATAGTTGTGCATCCGGCTGTAGCCAAAATTTTTCCATTAGACAATTTTGTCAAGGAAAAATGATGACGAGCATAATTCATCGAATCAGTAAATGCCCATTCGTTTGTGTTTGGGTCATAAATTTCGCATGAGGACAAGGTAATGCAATTAGCCATTCCACCAGCAACTAAAACTCTGCCGTCATCTAATATAACTGAACAAAATTCTTCTCGGCCCTGGTTTAAACTTCCGGTTAAATTCCACTCTCCCGCTAAACAAGGAGTGGAGAGCAGAAGCAAAAATACGGTTAAAGCAAAAAATATCTTTTTCATTTAATTTTCCTCCTTTTTTGTTTGTACTTCTTTGTTAAAGAAGTATTGTCAAAGACCATGTTATTGTGTATAATATAACATAAATTATACTAAATGTCAATGACATTGAAATGTATTTATTTATAATTTATTTAACATTTTATTATGAAAAAAGAAAAAACAATTTTATTAGGAGGATTAATTTTAGTGCTTGCGTTGGGTATTTATGTAGTTACTTGGGCGGCTTTGGACGTGGGAACTGATTTGAACATGACTCCTCTAGGGAAAGGGCCATTTGAAATTTTAAAACTTAAAATTCCATCAGCTTTTGATAGTGCCGCGACATGGGGATATGTGAAAGATGCGGTAAATGGGAATGATCCAGACGGAACGGGCAATGTTGGAATTTGGCGACAGAATGCTTCTTATGATGTTTATTTAAATGATGGAACATTACCTTCATTCGCACTTTCCGGGAATGTTGGGATTGGGACGAATGACCCGAGCGCGCAATTGCATATTTATGACGCAAGTGGCTCCGCAGACATAAGGCTTCAATCGAGCAGTACGTCTGATAACGCATGGAGTATTTATAGTGCGGTTAATAATAATCTTGCTTTTTTTTCTCATTATTCTACTTGGGACAGCTTTAGGAATCCCAATATTATTACTTTTGCGCATGATGGAAGAATAGGCATTGGCACAACAGCCCCGCGTCAGCATTTAAGTATTGGAAATTATTTAGATATTTATGATGGAGCAATATCTGGCAATTTAGAATATCCTTCAATAAGGTCAAGCATAGAGAATCTTATGATTAATGGTTCGCATATAGATGGACCTCCTGATATTCATGGTGGCGTTTATTTTAATTATGATAGAGGCAGGGGAGTAAAATTTTTTGCTCATCCGTCTGACACCGAAGTACTTGAAATAGCATCTCTGAATGATAACGGCGATTTACATTTGAATGGAACCCTTAGTGTAGACGGCAGTTTTATGGGGACACGTAAGAATTATGTGTACGGGAAATTAGGTGTTGGGAAAATGTTGAACCCTACGGCCAGCTTAGATATAATTGCTGATACAGGAGTGTCTGATATTTTTCGAGTAAGTCATTTGGCGAGTGGTGATTTTGATATCGCATCTTTACGCCCGAATGGCAATGTTGAGGTTAGTGATTTTAACTTTGTGGGGGCAGGGGTTACTACGCATTATCAAGCAGTGGATGAGGGTCCTAGCCATGATGGCGATACCAGTTATATTGTATCTGCACAAGTGGGACAACGAGAGGCCAAGACAGGGCTATTTAATGTTCAGGATTTAACGGGTGATGACTCCATTGATTATGTTAGGGTAAGGGTTGTTTGTAAAATCGACAATAATCCCAATCCTGTATTTGCGTCGCCAGCGCTTAGAGTGGGAGGAACGGGTACTACTTATACTAATGAAACGTTTACTGAACTTGATGAAAATTATCAGACCATTACATTTACAGCTAATCAGAATCCTAATGGTGGCGATTGGACTGGAGGGAATATTGATGCTTTACAAATAGGAGTTCAGGCAAGAGGGGGCCCAATTTCGCCCGCTGGTCCGCCACAGTATCCAGATTCTTTTATTGCGGGTACGCAAATTTTAATGGCTGATGGGAGTTATGAAAAGATAGAAAAAATAAAGGCGGGCGATAAAGTTGTTTCTTATGATTTGGGCAATCAGTTATTTGTGGACAATGAAGTTATTTTAACGACAAATGGCAATAAAGGCTATTTGTTAATCAATGATAAATTAGGCATTACATTGAATCAAAAAGTTTATATTGTAGATAAAGGTTTTGTTCACGCTAAAGAAGTCAAAATAGGTGATTATTTATTAAATGAAAGTAAAGAGAAGATTAGGGTTAATTCAATCAAAAATTACTCTAAAAAAGTTGGTGTATATGACCTTGTGCTTAAATCTCCTCATAATTTTTTTGCTGAGGGTTATTTGGTTCATAATATGCCAATAGGCGGTCAAGCTCAAGCTGTTGCCGCTTCTGGTGTTAGATGTACTCAAGTTTACGCCGAAGTCGGTTATTTTAAGTCAGAAGCCACAACCGCTTTGGTTGTTGACAGTGTTGGTAATGTTGGCATTGGGACAAGTGATCCGGGAAGTTATATTCTAAAGACTGCTAGTAATGGAGGTAATGATGTTTTGGTTGGTGATGATTTGACTGTTGGAGGAACAACGGAAACAGACGATTTACACGTAATAGATGATGCGCAGATCTATGGTAATTTATTTTGTCAAAGTACTGCCAGTATTGGTCTTAGCGAGGTTCCTGCCAACTTGTCAGTTACTGGTAATATTTTTGTTGGAGATGATGGCACTGGTACTTGCGACGCAGGGCATGTGGGCAAGATGCGCTATTATACATATGAGGAGGCAGAATATTATTATTCGGAATTTCAAATATGTATGCAAACAGACACAGCAAGTTATTCATGGTATACAATTAACCAAGAAGTATGGGACGGACAGTCATCATAAAAAATATCGTTTTTGAATAATTAATTTTAAAAAATATGTCTGAGAAAAAGAAAAGTTATATTTGGCTTATTATTCTTTTATTGGTAGTAATTGTTTTGTTTGTGATTATTTCTAAACAAAATGTTGACCAACAAAAAAAAGAAGAAGCAGAAACCCAAGTGTTACAAATAGACAAAGAAAAAAAATCAGAAGGAGAAGTAACCAAAGAGAGTTTAGAGAATTTAATGAAGCAGTTGAAAACCAACGCAGAAGTGCCAGCAGAATAAACGCAATAATTGGTTAATTTATATAATATATTATTATGAAAAATTTTAAGTATTTAAAAATAGTTTTTGCTTTATTTTTGTTTTTTGTTTTAGCGGGGTCGGCTAAGGCGGATTTAGCTAGCACTAAAGCTCTTTATTTGGCAAGAATAGATGACAAACAAGCTGCTGTTCAAGCTCAGATAGACAGGATTGCTAGTTTGAGCTATATTAACGCAACAGCTCAGACCCAATTAACGAATAATTTTAATTCCTATAACACTAACTATTTGGTTGATTTAGAAACGCAAATAAATGCTAGCTCTACGGAAGACGAGGTCATTGATTTAATAAATAGCGATTGGCAACTTCCTTATATGGTGTTGGTTAAATCAATGTTTAATTATAATGACGCCAATATTGTGGCTGGCAATATTCAAACGGGTTATCAGCTTATCAACGATACTAGAACTTTTGTGGCTGGTTATACCACTGGCGGAGAATATTCTCTTTTGAAGAATAGCGAAAGACAATTTGTTTTAAAATGGGATTTTATTAAAGCGGCTTATGCGGCAGGTACAGGTTGGACTTGTCGTCAACATGATGGGGTTAGCGCTAAGGTTTGCGCATCCCAAGATAATTTGCAAAAGCAAGCTTGTTTTTGGTTGGATGAGTTCCAAAAGTGTGTTGGAGATGATCAGTTGGGCGCTGAAATGGCTATTAATGGCGACGGAGACGCGGTAACCTGTGCGGAAATTTCCGGGCATAATAAATTGAAAGATTGTTATGAAAATAATAAATGCGCAGCTAATGGATTATTGGAAGAGTATGTACTTGCTAGCACTTGTGGTAATGGGATTTTGGATTTTGGAGAAGAATGCGATGATGGGAACAGTGTTGATGCGATAGGTGGCGACCTTTGTTATAACGATTGCACCAAACGATACTTGGACGAGCTCTCCACTCAAACTGCTTTAGACGTGGCGCTCACTGAATTAGATGATTATGAATCAGCTGAAGTAGATTCTTTAGATGTTAATACTTCTAGCATGGACACTTTGTTAACTAATATATATAATGTATATAATCAAGCTATTACTGAAAATGAAAAATTAGTTCTTATGACAGGATACGAACAATCCTTAGAAGCTCTTTATACTAGTACACAAAATGTAAGTAGTAATATAGTAACTGAAGTAGCAAATATTTTAGCTTTATAAATAGATTCCAAAGGTCAATAATTTTTATTAATTAATTTGTAATTTGAAATAATTATGAAAAATAACACAATTTGGACAGTTATTATCATTGTTGTCTTAGTTATTTTAGGCATTATTCTTTTAAGTTCTAAGCCAGAGGTAACTCCAGAGGAAGGTGCATTGCCAGAAGGAGAAGAAGAAATTATTCTTCCCGAGGAAGGTGAAGGCAGTGAATTTTTGCCAGAAGGTGGCGAAGAAGCTATTGAAGTTTTAGCGGAAGCTGAGGCGGTAATTCCAGAAGGTAGTCCTGTTTCTGAAGAAGGTGAAGTTTTAACACCTGCAGGCGAGATAGTTGATAATACAGCTTTACCTGGTTCACCAGACGCGCCTAAACAATCTCGTTCTCTTTCAGAAGCAGAAGTTCCAGAAAAAGCAATCCAATTGACTGTGAGCGCTAGTGGTTTTGTGCCGAATGAATTTGATGTTAAATCAGGTGATGTAGTAACTCTTTCAGTAACTTCAGCCGACCGAACACATGTTTTCAAATTTGATGATGCCAGTTTACAGGGAGTAGCAATTGGCGTTGCGGGCAATGAAACCAGAGCAATTACTTTCAAGGCCCCAGTCAAAGGTGATTACACTTTCTATTGTGATGTGCCTGGTCATCGCGGACGTGGTGAAACTGGCGTGATGCATGTAAAATAATCTGATTACAGATTGATTAGATTAAAGTTTTTATGAGGGTCGAGTTTTTTTGTTGAAATTCGACCCTTTCTTGGAAATATTAAGATACAAGAAACCCCGTAAAGTCGCTACCCCGCCTCATCGGCGGGCAAGGCTCCCACGGGGCAGGCAATAACCAAACATTAAAAGATAGAGATGGGTTTGAGTTTATATAAGAAAAAATGGTTTAAGATTTTTTTGATTTCCGGGGTATTAATTATTCTGGGAGTTTTTGTTATTTTTAATTATTCTCAAATTTTAAAATGGTGGGAAGTGAATTTTATAGGTGTAGAAGCAGGAACAAGTGATAATGTTCGTGGTTGGGCATGGGGAGAGAATATGGGATGGATTTCCATGAATTGCTACAATGATTTTGATTATGATTATATTTTTGAAAATTGTTGTTCAGGGGGGTTAGATTGTCCAGAAGCATTACAGGGTTCTGGGGGGGCATGGCAGAATGATTACGGCGTTACTTATGTTGATACGTCTTCGGGAAACTATATTGATGACGCTTTGATGGGTTATGCTTGGTCAGATAAAGTGGGTTGGATTTGTTTTGGAAAGAGTTGTAAATGCGCTGGTTGTACATCTTGTCAGGATTATAATACTTGCTATAACTGTTCCGGTTGTCCCAGTAATATCAAACCTCCTCATGGATGGCCCTTCCCGTGGGCTTGTGTTGGTAAGCCAACATGGACATGCGATGGTGGATCTAATAATGGTAATTCTTGCAGTATTGCTAGTACTGACTGTCCTGACGGCACTTGTGTTTTTAGTTGTTCTGGCGACGGCAATGAAGATTTTTTAGATATAAGTGTTTCTGGAGCTCCTTGTTATTCCGTTACAGGAGAAACATTAAAGGCGCATTGGACAATGAATACTGTCAATGTTGTTGATGGTTCTAATAATACAAATAATGGTACTTTGATGCCAATTGATAATCCCCCAATTTTAGCTAATGGTAAATTTGAAAACGCCTTGCAGTTTGATGGGACAAATGATTATATTGATGTGACGGATAGCTTAAGTTTAAGCGTTACAGGAAATTTAGTTATAGAAGCGTGGATCAAGAGAGGTGCGATTGGAAGTGAACAAACAATTATTGGCAAATGGGATGAAAGTCAGGTTGAGCATAAAAAAAGTTATCGGCTTTGGTTTAGCGCAGATAATAAATTAAATTTTAGTGTGGCCAATACAGAAGATGTTGAAGCTACAATTACGCAAACTCAAGGATTATGCTTTGGGGGAGCTGAGGGTGGTGCAGGCACACCCTGTTCCACTGATACTGATTGTTATGATCCCTTAGTTTCTGGAACTTTTTGTCGCAATCCATTGATTACAGATACCGCAAAATGGCACCATGTGGCTGGGAAGTATATAGCGACCATTGGCACTAATGCTGCTTCTATGCGACTTTTTGTTGACGGAGCACGAGTCAACGTAGAATTTACTGGCACCCCCCCAGATTCCTTATTTAATGCAAATAATGATTTATATATTGGCGCTAAAAAAGGCAGTTCAGCAATGAATACATATTTTAAGGGCATTATTGATAATATTTCTATTTGGTCTTGTGCTAATGTCGGACTTCTCTATGGCAGAAGCGCGAAAGATATTTGGACTGATGCTAAAATGGAAGTTTCTGGTTGGGCCAAAGTTGTTGCGTTAGGAGATGGAGGATGGTTAAAGCTGCAGGGTTTTACAAAAACAGGCAAGGTTTGGGGACTTTATTTAGATGATTATGATACTTTTTATACTATTGGCGGATATATGGCCAATAGATATGCTGACACAAGCATGGATACAGAAGGATTGGTTGCTAATTGGTTGATGGATGAGCCGAGTTGGACTAACAGTGCTGGCCCGATAGAGGGCGGTGTGACGGATAGCAGTCCATTAGCTATTAATGATGGCACTGCCAGTGGAGCGATTCCAAATACTGAAGGTATATTTAATAGCGCTGGCGAATTTGATGGAGTTGACGATTATATAGAAGTATCTGATGACGCAAGTTTAGATTTTAATATTTCAGACGACTTTACTATACAATATTGGGTCAAGCCAAATAGTTTTCCAACTAATGGCTCAATGCCAATTGTCAAACGTCAAAGTGGCGCTGGTTATGAAATGCAAATAGATGAGGATGGATCTATCTCTTGGTTTATAAGCGATGGAACATATAATAAGGCAGACACTGCCAATGCTAGTGTTTTAGTTGTTAATACATGGAATCATATAGCAGTTGTTTTTGACAGAGATAATGGAATAACTAGATATTTAAACGGAGTTGCCATAGGAACCGTGGATGATTTTGGTAGTGTGGGCGATTTATCCAATAATTTAAGTTTATCAATCGGCGCAAGGTTTTTAAGAACAGATGCATATTTTCATGGTTTAATTGATAATGTATCTGTCTATAATGTGGCGAGAACAGGTACGCAAATATTAGCAGATTATAATAAGCAAAATCCATATTGTGCTGGATGGGAAGATTATGACCATGATTATGGCGATCCACCAGCTCCCTTTGATTTTGACACTTTATCTGTTGATAATACCCAGGGCTGCACTCAACTGATTGTTCAATGGGAAGAATCAGATTGGGCCGAAAGTTATAGTTATTGGCGTTGTTCAGATGTGGCGGAGAGCGCATGTAGCACTTGTTCTTATATTGAACATAATGTATTAGATGCAGAAGAATTTAATGTGCAAGATACAGACGTTGTCGCTGATACTGGCTATTGCTATAAAATACAAGCGCATAATGAAACTGGTTCAACATATAATTCTGATGGTCCTGAATGGAAAAGCACAACGCTTTGTTCTCCTGAAGCCCCAACAATTGACGATGATACTTGTGGAGAAATTAAATTGACATGGGGTTGGGATCCTACTGGTAGTTCAGATGGATATAATATTTATAACTCTTTGAGCACAAGCGCAAATTTTGGAATAATAAGTCATTTAGGAGAGGCAGTGGATTATACTGGGTTAATGGCACAATGGAAGATGAATGAGAGCGGTTGGGATGGAAGCAATAAAGAAGTTAGAGATTCTTCCAATCAGACCCCAGCAAATCATGGAACAGCTCAGAATTTATTGAGTACTACTCCTAGTGGTAAATTTAGTTATGCGGGTGATTTTGACGGGATAAATGATTATATTGATTGCGGAAGTAGTAATAATTTGGAGGTGCCAACAGCAACAATTCAAGCATGGATAAAGAGAGCATCAACTGATACTCGTGATGCTATTTTTGTTGATAATGAATCATCTGCTTTAGACAAAGATCATCATCTTTGGTTTGAAATCAACAGCGCTGATCATTTGGCAATCTACTTTGGAGATGGGGTCGGTAACGGAGATAAGAGTAGTGCGGGCATAATTAATGACACTGATTGGCATCATGTCGCGGTTGTGCGTGATGATACTGACGGGACCGGAACAATCACCTTCTATATTGACGGCGAAGCAGAGACAGCCCAATCATATAGTTTATCTAGTGATATAGTTTCTTTAGGGAATGATGATTTTTGGATTGGCAAGAGTAATGTGACTGGTTATGAATCTCCTTTTCACGGTTTAATTGACAATTTGGCGATTTATAATGTCGCAAAAACAGCTGAGCAGATTAAAATTGATTATGAAGCAGATAACTTAAGTAATGTTTGTCATATAGAAGGTGTTGCTGATGATAATTGCGACAAGATACAAGCTGACCCCAGTGCTTGTTGCTATACAGATAAACGCATTTTACCTTATGTCAATTATTATTATAAAACAACTGCTACCAGCGAAGCAGGGGAATCACCTTTCTCGGATTGCGATTGGGGAGAATTTGAACAGCCCGAATGTCCTCTTGGCTTTGAGGGGTCTTGTTGTCCTTGGGGCAATACAATTTGTTTCCCGCCAGTAGAGACAGAAGAGGAATAAGTTAGAGGCATTGGAACATTAGAACAAAATAATAGAACTCAGATGACAAACGACAAAGGATTAAAATTTATTCTGTTTTTTGTTTTCTTATCGGTATTTTTAATATTTTGCAATCAGGTTTTTGCTGTTGATTTCCAATATGTTTCACCAGAGAATGTCAAAGAATTAGATGTTGGCGCAGCGGTTAAAACGCAAGGAGTAGTAATAGTTGAACCTGGGATTTTGGGAGCCCAGTTTTTTTATATCAATGGAGTTCAGATTTATTCTTATTACAAAGATTTTCCAAAATTAAAAAGAGGCGATAAAATTGCGGTTCAGGGACTTATTTCTCAAGCGCGAGAAGAAAAAAGAATTAAGATTAAGAATAAAGAGGACATTGAAATTCTGGAGCATCAATTGATAATTGAGCCCCAGGTAATTGAAATCAAAGAAATTAATTATAATTTGGTTGGCAAATTGCTTAAAATTCAAGGTCAGGTTATAGAAAGAACTGGTTCGCGGATTTTTATCAGCGACAAGCAGTCAGAGATAACAATTTATATTAAAGAACATGCTAAAATCAATAAAGGGATTATTCAAGAAGGGGATGATTTAGAAATTATAGGGATATTAAACCAAAGCAATGATGAGTTGAGGATTTTGCCTCGTAGCGACCAAGACATTCAATTTGTCGTAGTTAAATCTGATATTTTGCCAGAAGCAAGTTTAGGGTTTTTGACTTTAGAGGATTCAAGTCATGCTCGCGTTATTAATTTTGAATCCCTAAAACCATATTTTATAATTAGCGCTATAATTTTAGGTATAATTTTAATAATTTTAATCGCTATCAAAAAATTTAAAGATTAAACCATAACTGACCCGTCGGGTCAGTTATAGTGTGGGGGTTGACTAAGGGCCTATTTTTTGCTTTAATGTTAGTTATGAGACGATTTAAGATAATAATTTTAAGCATTTTTTTTATTTCAATAATCCCTTGTCGGGCGATTTTTGCTTTAGGGCCAATTCCTATTAAGAATGCTGAAAAAAGATATAATTTTAATTCATCTGGAATTATTGATCGAAATCGCAGTACAGTTCATTGGGAGAGGGGCAAAGTGACCCTGGAAGAACGAGAAGATGGTTTTACTTCTTCTGGGGTTTTGTGGACAGGTAGTATTCGTTTTAGTCCTGATATTTATTCACTGACTCTTATAGGTATTTATAGTCAACCATCAGGAACTCATGTTTTAGCTTTTGTTAGTTTTGATGATGACATTAAAGAATATCCATTAACTTGGGGCAGTGCTTTTGAGCCCCCCGTAATTAGCAGAAAAATACGTCTTAGAATATTTTTAGCTACATCCAACCCTAATTTATCGCCAGAACTCAATGAATTATATTTAAAAGTAGAATTAAAAGACCTTTCTGAAAATGGACCCAAAAATAGAGACAAGAAGAGGGCGTCAGATTTAAAGAGAATGAAGAAAGTTTTAGATAAGTATTATAAGTATTTTGGCCATTATCCAATAGTTAGCGTCAAGGAATCAGAAAGAGAGAATCAATGGGATACTTTGGAGAGCATTTTAGATTCAGCAACTTTGCATTATAGAACAAATTATAAATATGGATTTAAGTATCAGCCAGAAGGAGTGGACGATGATTATCAATATGGATATTTAACTAATAAATCAGGAAATAACTTTTTATTTTGGGTGAAATTAGAACAGGCAGAATCCAAGTATTTAAATGATTCATGGAAAGAAGAAACTTTTAATGTTAATTGTGAGCCTCCTATTTTTTGTCTTTCTTCAATTGTGCCATATGATCCGGACCCAATTATTCGTTTTTTTGAGGAAGAGGGGGACTTAGGGGATAGTGACGTTCAGTTTATTAAAGAAAAAGAAGACGAAAAGGTTTATCTTAATTTAGATGGTTTTCGTTTATGGCTTAATGCCCCAGATGTTTTTGAAGGTGTTGGTGGTATTTGGGATGGTATTGTTAGCTTAGGGGCTACTATTAAAGAAATGCCTTTAGTGAAGTTCATTAGAGCCGAAGGAAAGGAAAAGGTATATTTGGTTTCAAAAAATGGCACTATTAGGCATATGCTGAGCCAAACAATGGTTGACGCTTACGGCAAATTTGATGAAATAATTACTGTTGGACAGGAAATTATCAGGGCTTTGCCTCAAAATTATTTAATCCGAACCGAGGGAGGCCATAAGGTTTATTTATTGGACCAAAAAATAAAGAGATGGATAACTTCACCTCAAATTTTAGAAAAATTAAACTTTGATTTTTCAGATGTAGTAGAAGTTAAATCAGAAGAGATTAATTCTTACGCTGAAGGTAATCCCATTTTTTAAGT
>Ga0208771_1001004_pt1 | contig 15672 bp, 15 predicted proteins | sample AntAceMetag02UKX_FD_184775 | JGI IMG/M metagenome (GOLD analysis project Ga0208771, IMG submission 184775) | Saline lake microbial communities from Ace Lake, Antarctica - Antarctic Ace Lake Metagenome 02UKX (SPAdes) (version 2) | ecosystem: Environmental > Aquatic > Non-marine Saline and...
TCCATTCAATCGGCATCATTAAACCCATTTCGTGATGGCTCATGTGACCTGTTCCAAAGAGCTGATTCCAAGCAACTTCGGCTACTGATATTGGTTTCCAATCTGGCACAAGTTGTTGATCGACGTGTGTTCACCAACTAAAACCAACATCGGGCAATTCATTTTGGGGGGCTAAACACGTACGGTGAAACTAATTGGTTCTCACCAGAATCTAAAATTCTGTTGCGGTTCAGCGACCCCAGAATTTCAGCGCCGTCTTGAGCTCTTCGTGATCTTTGGCGTATTCTTCAGCAGAGACCCCTTCCATCCAGGCATTTACGGCCTGGACCATAGCTTTTGCACCGGAAGTGGTCCCTTTGGGGTGGCCGTGCACGCCGCCACCTGCCTGAACGATACAGTCGACACCGTACCCGTCCAGGTTGGCGCGAACATTTCCCGGATGAAGGCCGCCTGAAGCAACCGGAAATACGCTTCTGAGGCCGTACCATTCGTCTCTCAAGGCGTCCCGGCACTGGTCGATCTCTTCGGTGTCGCCTGCCATTTTTCCAAGATAACTTCCCGTGTGCAGGTTCGTTCCGCCAGCAAGCCGCACAAGCTTGGATATGGGCAGCATAGATATCCCGTGCCCTTCGCATCTTGTGAGTGCTCCGTGCATCGTCCTGTGGACGTGTATTGGGACTTTCACGTTCTGCGAAAGAACTTCAAGAGCGCTGAACCCGGCGGTGAGAACGTCTATCATCACCATGTTGGCTCCGTGATCGATGGCCCTCTCGGCCCTTTCCAGTATCTCGTCGCCGCCAGTGGTAACGTTGACTGCGTAGAACGCCTTCTTGCCAGTCTCGGTTTCGATCCGGTCAAACTCTGACATTACCGCTTCGACCCTATCGTCGAGCGGGCAGAACGCTTGGTCTGTGAGAGTCTCGTCGTCTTTGACGAGATCAAGGCCACCTCTTACAGCCTGGCCTGCCACTTCTGCAGTGTCTTTGGGGTTCAGGCCTACTTTGGGCTTTATTATCGTGCCCGCAAGAGGCCGATCTTCCACACCCAGTATTGCGCGAGCTTCCTTGATCCCAACGCGCGGCCCCTTGTGGGCAAGAACCATACTCTGGGGAAAGATCACATCCAGGAGGCGCACCTTCTCGATGGATCCCAAGCCAAATAGGTTGCCTGCAACGACGGATAAGTATTGCGGGATGTTGCCCGGCTCAAAAAGCTCTTCAGGAAAGCCTATCTCAGCATAGTTGCCCTCGGCCTTTATGACTCGAGCAGAGAGATCTTTGGCCAATTTTTCTCGCTCCACCTCGGTCCAAGTCCCAGTCGACTGCTCTGCTGCAATCGCTTCTGCCGCCTTCGCGATGGGAAGGTCGGTCTTGACGGAATATTTCGCGATCAGTTCCATGATGTAGAACCCTCTTGACGACAGTTGATGAAGTCGATGAGTTATATATCCATTGAGACAAATACCACTTAGGGCCCGTTAAGGATTAAACTATGCAAATGTTATATATTATCACGACTTATTATTATGCCATGGATGAACATGAGATAAAAAAAATATTTGATCATATGAAAGGTCATTTAAACGAGCGGCAACTAAGGCTATTAACTGCTGCAATGGCAGTGGCCCTTGGTTACGGCGGTACCTCAAAATTATCCCAAATAACGGGCATTTCCCGTAATACAATTATGTCTGGTCGTAAGGATTTAGATGCTCCTGAAGAATTATCAAAAGATTCAGATATGGGCAGAGTCCGAAAGAAGGGTGGTGGAAGGAAAAAAGTAACTGATAAGGATCCTACCCTTATGAATGATCTAGAAAGTTTGATCGAACCGGTTACTCATGGCGGTCCCGAGTCCCCTTTGCGTTGGAGTTGCAAGAGTACGCGCAAATTAGCTGAAGAGCTTAAGGATATGGGTCACGATGTCAGTCATGTTACGGTAGCAGCACTTCTTTTCGAGTTGAATTACAGCTTGCAAGGCAATAAGAAGACGATTGAAGGTGCAAGCCATCCCGATAGAAACGCTCAATTTGAATATATTAATCAAATAGCACAGGAATGTCAGCAAGAGGGGCAGCCTGTAATCTCCGTAGACACAAAAAAGAAAGAATTAGTAGGTAATTTTAAAAGTGGTGGTAGTGAGTTGCGTCCCAAAGGGGATCCCGAAAGGGTGCTGGTACACGATTTCAAAATAAAATAACTCGACAAGGTGAATCCATATGGTGTATACGATATTGCGCAGAATTATGGGTGGGTGAATGTAGGCACAGACAACGATACAGCGGCGTTTGCAGTTGAAAGCATCAGAGGATGGTGGAATTCTATGGGTCAAACGGTGTATCCAGAAGCGGAGATACTTTTGATTACCGCAGATAGTGGCGGAAGTAATGGATATCGGGTTAGATTATGGAAAATCGAACTGCAAAAATTTGCTGATGAAACTGGACTCGAAATATTAGTATCGCACTTCCCACCGGGAACGAGCAAATGGAATAAAATTGAGCATAGATTATTCGCGTTCATAACCCAAAACTGGAGAGGTAAACCCCTCACAAGTCATGAAGTTATTGTGAATCTCATATCTGCAACGACCACAAAAAAAGGCTTGAAAGTTGGATGCAAATTGGACAGAAATTCATATCCCAAAGGAATTAAGATATCCGACGAGATGATGGAAAAGATTAACATTATTATGGGTGAGTTTCATGGCAAATGGAATTATACCATCACCCCAAGAGCTACTTCAAATCGCTCATGTTATTTCTTTACAGACCCTTAGGGTCCGTAAAGAAATAATTTTATAGTCATGAACCTTAGACTTGACACTTAATGTGGCGTCTTGAATATGTCATCCACTACAAGGCCAGTAGCGTCTTGCATCGACATAACCTTGCACCCCGGATAAGTGTCAAACATAGCGTTTAGGACTATAATTCCACTTTGATTAAGAAGCTAGAAGATCTTGCGCCTCCGGTTGATGAAATCAATTCCGTGTTTGGAGACCACATGCTGTTGTGGCGCATCGTCGTACCTTCCTAATATCTGGGGAGATGAAACTCCTGTGACCACCAGCATGGTCCTGATGGTATGATTCAGTTTTGGGTCCACCTGCGCGCCCCAGATGATCTGGGCGTCGGGATTGATCCGACTGTAGACCTCTTCAACCACTGCTTCTGCGTCGGATATGGTCATGTCTGATCCACCCACCACGTTGACTAGGGCTGAAGTGGCGTCGGATATGTCCACGTCCAAAAGGGGGCTCTTCAAGGCTCTTAGGACAGAATCCTTGCTTCTTTCTTCGCCGTCAGATTCGCCAAGGCCAATCATGGCGACACCTCCGTTAGACATCACCGTTCTCACGTCTGCAAAGTCCAGGTTTATGAGTCCAGGGTTTGTGATCAGCTCGGTGATCCCTTTGACCGAACGCATCAACATCTCGTCAGCTACCTTGAATGCAGCCTGGAGCGGAAGGTTGGGCACAATTTCCAATAATCGGTCGTTTGGCACTACTATGACTGTATCCGAGACTTCTCTGAGCCGTTTTAGGCCGACTTCGGCGTTAGACATCCTGATTGCACCTTCGACGCCGAAAGGAATGGTTACCACCGATATGGTCAACGCGCCGACCTCGCGAGCTGCCTCTGCCACCACTGGAGACGCCCCTGTTCCAGTACCACCTCCAAGGCCACAGGTAACGAAGATCATGTCGGCGCCATCGATCGCAGCCTTAATCTCTTCAATGCTCTCTTTGGCCGCCTCTTCGCCAATGGAAGGAAGGCTGCCCGCGCCAAGACCGCGTGTGGTTTTTCGCCCGATCAGGATGCGACGATCTGCGTTTATGTGGAGGAGGTGTTGAGCATCGGTGTTCATGGCGTAGAGTTCGGCCCCCTCGATCCCGGCCTCGGCCAGCCTCTGAATTGTGTTGGATCCGCCACCGCCACAGCCAATGACACGTATCACGGTGGTGAGCTGCTGGAGCACTGCCACCAGCTCCTCGTCACTTTCGACGGGATTCAACGGAACAGTCGGCCCCTCAAGATCTGCTCTGGCAAGAGCTTCCTCTATTATCGACTTCACATCCTTCGCCTCTCTACCTCTTCGCTTCTGCCCACCTACTGACTTGTTAGTATATGGTTTTTTTCATAGATAACGCCAGGCAGCAGCCGAAAGGTTCTTTCTCATAGTTTGCGATTTTGGTATGTGATGTTTTGAGCGAATGAACGATTTCATCGGCATAAATCCTTTCATAAGTTTTTGTTCTGCTCATTTTTAGGGCATCCATGACATTGATTTGCTTTTTATAGTATTTAGTTGAACTCAAACGAGTCCGACATTTTAACCAATTCGTACCGTTGAGCACTATTTTGGCGAGAACCAATTAGTTTCGTCTATAGCGCTTAACGATACCGTTCAGCCAAATCTCTAACTTGTAAAAGTTAGGGATTTGGCCTATTCATATCGTTAAGCGCTATTCTGGTGAAAACCAATATAATTGGTTCTCAAACCATAGGCTCGTAGTGTCTTCTCGATCTATTATGCATCGGTTGTGATTTTTGTCCCCATCGTCTTTCGGTTCAGAGCGTAAAAGATTGCGCCAAAGCCGAGGCTGATCGAGACGAGTTCGATCACCCATCCAACGAAGGGAATTACAAATAGAATGTTCAGAATGATGAAACCTGCAATAAACGCCACAATATCGTTAACCTCCTTGTTGATTATGGCTGCAATCCATCGACCCAAGCTGAAGGATACGAAGAGATTGGCCAAGAGCAGGGCCAGGGTGAATAGGGCCAAAAGAATCAGAGCAAGCGGCATTCCGATGATCGTTATCATCGATATGAATATCAAAATTATCGATCCGATTATGAGGGAAAAGCCGATCAGAGCTTTGATGGCAGGAGAATCTTTGATCTCGCCGTCAACTGCATACACCCCGTCAGGGAAGACCTTGAGCATTGTCAGGCCGGTGAAGAGGAATCCGAGAATCCAGAGAATACCAAACATGCCGATCCCCCATTCCGAATCCCGTTCCTTTTCGTAGTCCCACTCTTCGGTCTTCAGGTCGCCAGCTGTTCCCTCGTTCTGGAAATTTTCGGCGCCGACCCACAACTTACCTTTGACGTCGCCACCGTTGTAGACGTTTCCACCTGAGATGAGGGCGTCTCTACCGATTTTTGATCCTGGATCTATCCGAATCTGGCCACCTGCCAATACTACGTTTCTGGCCACATCGCCTCGTATCTTGATCGTTCCGCCCGCGGCCACTATCTTTCCGCCAATGTCAGAGTTGACTTCCACTTGGCCACCAGCGGCGATGAGGTCGCCCTTGATCGGGGCGTTGATCTCGATGGTCCCTCCGGCAACGACTGCGCTATCGACTGGTGCGTTGATGTATATGGAGTTTCCTGACGCGAATAGGTCGTCTTCTATGGGCTCATTGATGGTGACCACATCTTTGTCCATAAATTCTAAAGCCAAGCTAGCCGGTGACAGGATAAGCATCGACACCAGAAGCAGAATGGTTGAAAGTTTCATATGTTATCTCCAAATGCATTTAGAATCCTATCAAATAAATAGATTATGTTGCCGATCTTGTGTCGTTCCAACTTCGAAAGCGTCAAGACGCAAAAGATTAAATAATCACAAGGCTCAACTGGCTGCTGCGTAAAGCTATTTTACAGTTTTCCGCAAAGGATGGTGCAACGTTTGTACGGTAATAATAAAGGTTCTTTTGGTGACCGCGGGTTTGGGCCCTCTGCAACAGTTGAAGCTGGAAAGGAATATGATGTTGAGATTGAGGACATATCGAAACAGGGAGACGGAATTGCTAGGGTTGAGGGCTTTGTAATTTTCGTCCCTGAGACGAAGGTCGGAGATGAAACCAAAGTCGTTATTGACAGAGTCATGCGAAAGTTTGCAGTAGCTCACAAGGTCTAAAATTATCATCCTGACTTTTTATATGCGTAATGGTCAAGCGCAGTTGTCCACTGCACTTAGACTGTTTTGCATATTGTCATTCAGTTCAGAATCCATGCCATTGATCATCAGTTGAGCCCACTAATTCTTTGTGAGTTAATTTGTTTCAGATGTCAATCAAGTGCATGAATATTACAAGACGCCTGATGTCCTTTGATTTATTATAAAAATAGTTTTAAGTATTTGAAGATACACTATCTGCCCCGTATCCAAGCAGCCGAAGAGCGTTGGCCACCACGAGGAGGGTGCTGCCCTCGTGAAACAGGATGGCAATTCCAATCCCGGCAAGTCCAGATAACGCGGCCATAACCAGAACTGTGATGACGCCCAGAGATATTATCAGGTTCTGGCGAATGATTTTTTGGGACTGTCTCCCAAGGGCCACAGCAAAAGGCAGTTTGGATAAATCATCGGCCATCAATGCAACGTCTGCAGTTTCCAACGCAACGTCAGTCCCACTCGCACCCATTGCAATCCCCACCGTGGCGCGGGCAAGAGCAGGTGCATCGTTTACCCCGTCGCCCACCATGGCAACTTCCCCGTACTTTTCCAGTAGATTCTCGACGGCTTCGACCTTGTTTTCGGGAAAGAGGCCCGAGATCTGTTCATCAGTCCCGACCTTTTCGGCGATGGTGGTGGCGACCTGTTCGTTATCTCCAGTGATCATGATAAGAGAGTTCACTCCCATAGATCTGAGGCGATTGAGGGTCTCTTTTGCCCCTGATCGTGGAGCATCTTCCAGGGCTATGACCCCCAGGAACCTTGGACCTTTCTTCACAATCACTGTGGTCTTCCCCTCTCCGTCCAAGCGCTCAACCTGGGATCGTGCGGCTTTGAAATTCGATCCTGCTTCGAACGTTTCATAAGGCCCAGGTTCCCCCTCGCCTTCAAAGAGCTTCAGGTTCCCGATGAGGACATTCTCTCCTTCCAGAACAGAGGAAAGGACACGCCCTGCGGGAGTCTTGGACTTCGTCGATGGGGTGTAGGTCTAGGCCCTTTTCTTCGGCTGATTTCAAGATCGCTCTTGCCAGAGAGTGGGTGGACCGGTTCTCTAAAGAGGCGGCAGTTTCGAGAAGCTCTCTTTCATCTTGCGCCTCTATCACGAGTAGGTCGGTCACCTCGGACTCGCCCTTGGTAAGTGTCCCAGTTTTGTCGAAGGTGATGGCGTCAAGCTCTCCTAGGTTTTCCAGGTGGACACCGCCTTTTATCAAAACACCCTGGCGCGCGGCCTGAGCAAGGCTGGATAATACTGCAGAAGGGGTGGCTATGGCAAGAGCACAAGGCGACGCCGCCACGAGAACGGTCATGGCCCTGATGAACGATTCGTTCTAGGAAAGAAGGCAAATCATGGGTGGAACTGCGATCAAAACGACAACTTCTGCCAGGATCAAGGGCACAAAGGTTCGTTCAAGCCTTTCAGCAAACCTTTGAGATGGAGACTTTTGAGTCTGGGCTTCCTCGACCAGCTCGAGAATCCTGGCTAAGGTGGTATCTTTTGCAAGCTTTGTAACTTCGATTTCCATCGAACCTGAGCCGTTAACGGTACCGGCAAAGACTTCATCGTCAAGAGATTTCTCCACAGGGATGCTTTCTCCAGTTATGGGGCTCGGATCCACTGAAGAGATCCCTTTTACTACCGATCCGTCCGTTGGGATTCGTTCTCCTGCCCTTACGACCACCACGTCACCTCTTCTCAGATGTTCCACGGGGATATCATCTTCAACCCCCCTTTCGTCTCACCTTTACAGTTTTGGGTGCGATCTTGCCCAGGGCTTCGATGGCGTGGCGGGCCCGATCCATGGCGTAATGTTCCAGAGAGTGGCCCAAGCTGAATAGAAAGAGCAACAGAGCGCCTTCGGCCCATCTCCCCACCAAAGCTGCACCGAGGGCTGCCACCACCATCAGAAAGTCTATGTCGAACCTGGCGTGGATTGCGGCCTTAAAAGCGTGCCTGGTGGCGTTGAAACCACTTGCAAGATAAGCCAAAGCATAAAGAGCAATGGCTTCGTTTCTGAAAATGCTGCCTTGTCCTACGAAAAAGCTGGCTGCAAGGAAGAAGCCGGAAAGAAGTGCGAGCGCCAGCTCCCAATTCTCTTGAAACCAGCTCTCATAAACCGGTTCCTCGATGCCATATCCCATTGCCTTGACCTGCTGGACGATATCTTCGTGGGATAGATGAGTGGAATCGTACTCTACCTTCATCTTCTCGGCAGCATAGTTCACCGAAACGTCGATCATGCCCTCAAAGCGGCCTATTATGTATTCTACCGAAACGGCACAATCGGTGCAGTCCATCCCGGTGACGTGAAGGGTCTCGTGATAATATCTCTCAGATAGCTCCAATCCCGTATCCTCTGCAAGACGGCTCAACTTGGCGAGAGATGCGAGATCGGGATCGTAATGGAGACAGAGGAATATTTCGCTTTCTTCTCGCTTCAGGTGGACTTTCTCGACGCCCTTGTTTTCCGCGAGCCGGTCTACGAGCTTTTCAGTACAGGAGGGGCATTCGAGTCCAGTCTTGAGCAAAAGCCGGAGTTCGAGCTGGAATTTCTCTTTCATGGGCTCACTCAGCTCTAATATTACGAGAATTGGTATAAAAATATCGGTTCATTCCCACTTCAAATCTGTTTGTTGTGACAGATGCTGAAAAATCGCGTAACTACTCAGGTACCATGATCGACACTGGCAACCGTAATTCGCAAGACGTTTCTTCTGCCGTCGACTAAGTCTATTTTTTTAATTTGTGATCGGAAGATATCGTTTTTTGTTTTGGTATGGGTCTATGGTCAGATTACCCTGAACAACTAGAACCAGTACCCTCCGACCGGTTAGGGGTACCTGAGTAGTTACAAAATCGCGCAAAATAATTTGCCCAAATATGGGATGATATAAAACCCATTATAATAAAAATTACTTGAATTGTTCTGCCCGAAAAACGTGAAAGGTTTTGTGCCTGAGAAGATCAGACTTCCCAGGCCGCCAAAACTTTCTCGATATTCACGTAGTCGCGTCGTTCATTGTTCTCCAGAACCAATACGCCGTCTGCACTTCCAACCACTTTGCCCCTCAGACATTCGTTGGGTCCACCGCCGAAATAAACTTCGACCTCCTTTTGATAGAGGTGCTCTGACATGAATTTGTCCATCATATTACTCCATTCTCCTTTGTCTTTTGATCTCAATAAGACTTTAAAGCTGATAAATCTTGCGCTTAAGACTTAAATCAGGGTGGAAATGAAAAAAAACCGATCAAAATTTAAATCAGATTTATCAGATAAATTTTAGTCGGGTTAAGTTAGATTGATGATCTGAAATAGTTTAGTAAAGTTAATCAAAACTTGCGTTCGCTCTGCCAAATAGTCCTTTGTTGCCCATAACCTCTCGCCAAAAGACGAATGATTTTGTCTTTATAGTGTTTAACGATACCTTTCGGACAAATCTCAAACTCGTAAGAGTTTGAGATTTGGCCTATTCGTATCGTTAAGCACTAATCTTTCGAGAACCAATTAGTTTCATCTAATTGGTTCTCGACTATAATCAAATAAAACGTATCTAACTCAAAGCTGCATCAAATGTCCATCAAGGCGTCTCTTTCTTGGGAGATCCGAAACTATGAGCGAATTGCCCTTTCAAACAGAGGATTCTTTGGGAAGAGTAAACTGGAAGGTGCTGCCACATCCAAGCTCGCTCACCACCCATATAACGCCACCATGGGCCTCAACTATACCTTTGGCTATCAAGAGGCCTAAACCCTTTCGTCCAGCATCTCTGGAAAAGAATGCTTCACCGCCTATGAAAAATTTGTCGAAAACTCTCTCTTGATCCTCTTTTGTGATCCCAATCCCACTGTCCGAGACCGATGCGTTCAGGCAAGTCCCATCCTTTCCGATCTCGATGTCAATCAGCCCACCATGCGGGGAGTACATAATGGCATTGGCCAGGAGGTTGTTGAACACCTGCCTAATCTTCAATTCGTCAGCCCATATAGGTGGCAAACCTTCCTCGAATTTCAGATTTAGAGCATACTCCTCGGGATCGACTTGTCGAAATATCTCTTCTGCAACGGACCTTGCGACCTCGTCCAACCTGATGCGACTCTTTTCGATTTTGAACTCACCTGAATCGAGCCAGGACGCGTCGAGCATATCCTCCACGAGTCTGATCATGTGATCCATCTGAATGCGGATTATCTGCAGCTTTTCGCGTTGGTTCTCGTTTAAATCACCGAGAAGGCCGTCCTCAAACATTTCCAAGTAACTGTTGATCACGGTGAGAGGAGTCCTCAGCTCATGAGACTCTATCGATATGAACTCTGACTTCCTCTTGTCGTATTCTTTTAGCTTCTTGTAGGCCATCTCCAGTTTGGAGTATAGATCTCTCAGCTTCTTTTCGGCCATTCTTCCTTCAACGATCTCAAAGTGTAGTTCTCTGTTTGATTCTGCCAGCTCGGCCGTACGCATCTCAACTTGTCTCTCCAAATTGCGACGGGCCATTTTAATTTGTTTCTCGTATTCACGACGTGCTATAGCGCTGCCAATGCTCTGCGCTGCCACCAAAAGCGTCGCTTCTTCGCTTTGAGTCCATTCTTTTTCGGAATCGAGATCTCCAAAACCTATCGAACCCCAGAGTCGATCATCGATGATGACAGGCACCATCATGATGGATCGAAAGTTTCGTACTTCCCCTGACCACCCTCTTTTCGATGTTGAGAGCTCTTCAATCGTCTTTTTGACCAAGTTGCCTGAGGCGAGCGTCCGATACACGTCAGGTGATATTAAGTCGTATGGAATATTCTTATATTTCGGCTTGTTTCTCACTATGCTGCCGATCTTACGGGTCCATTCAACTAGGGGACTCATCAGATGTTCGTTCGTATCCGGATCTTCATAACTTTCCAAGACGAAGACTGAGGCGACACCTGCAGAATATCCTAGGGTCTCTAGAGCCTGTTTGATGCAAAGATCGTAATCTGAAGCGGTCAGAAGCTCACATGCTGTGGTGGCAATTGAGGCGAGAAGGATATCTCGTCTTCGCAGCTCGTCTTCAGCCGTTTTCAGCTCGGAAACGTCCTGGGAGATGCCCATCATTCTGAGAGGTTTGCCAGTCTCGCTTCGGTGAGTCACCTGCCCCTGACTCCTAACCCATATGTAGCGCCCATCATCCTGCATCATCTGGTACTCAGATTCGAAGGTGGGGGTCGTTCCCTCGATATGGTCCCAAATAGCCTGTTCTACAAATCCTGAATCTTCCGGGTTAACCAAGTCGTTCCAGTCGTTTACATGATACCTTGAATTTTTCGATTTATTTCCGGGTAATCCTATGAGGGAGTTGTTACACACGGCCACTTCTCCGGTGAGAAGGTTCCTGTCCCAGATCAACAGTCTCGCAGCCTTGGTGGCCATGATCAATCTCTCTTCGCTCTGCCTAAGTTTCTCTTCTGCAAGCTTCCGCTCGGTGATGTCGCGAGATGCACAGAAAATGACTTCCTGATCGCTCCACCTTCCTTTGGCCATCCTGGTCTCTACAGGAATCTTTGTCCCATCTTTGGAGATCAATGGTATTGGACATGATGTGCTCATCCCTGCCAAAACATCCCGGATTATTTCGGCAACTTCGTCACGTTGATCAGCAGGGTGGAGATCGAAAACAGTCATTTTGGAGATCTCTTCTGTAGTGTATCCCAAACGCCTCTTTGTGACCGGATTGGCCAGGTGAATGTAGCCCCCCGATCCGATTACGAGGAGGAAATCGTCCTGAGTATTAAATAGAGTTAAAAGGTTCTTTTGGTCATTTTCAATATTCGCTTCGGCGCGTATCCTCGCGATTATCCCGCCCAGATGGGACGCAATCGTTTCGAGAGAGTTGCAGATGTTGGTCGAAATCTCTTTATGGAAATGAGAGCCGAGATTCAAAGTGGCGACGACCTGGCCTTTGTGCTTCACAGGTACGATCGCCAAAGCACTCAATTCGTCTGGTCGAACTGTTTTGAATTCTGTATCCGAATCGACTGAGTAAAAAGGCTTGCCAGCCATTACGAGACGGGCTTTTGCAGAATCCGGGGCGTAGTGAATGGACCGCTCAACGAAGCTTTGATCAAACCCTCTATGGATAACAAGGTCTAAACTTCCATCGCATTCGTTGATGAGATATACACCTCCGCAATCGATTTCGTCCAGCAGGAGACAGGCGTCCAGAATCAGGCCGACGGCCTCCTCTAAACTGCTCGTTGAGCCAAGAGCGATCCCAAGATCGCGCTGGATCTTGAGCAGTTTCTCAGCCTGTTTCTGGTCTGAAATATCGCGTATCGATTCTATCGCGCCTATTACGGACCCATTCTCGTCACAGAGCGAAGTTGCTTTGGCCCAGATACACCTCTTTTTCGAATCCTTGATGATGGAGACCTCGGCGACGAGACATTTTCCTTCCCTTCGCAGGTACTGATACGTCTTCTCGACGTCTTCGTCAGAGTGGAGAATGAGGTCTACCAGAATAGGCCTTCGCACTCCATAGAGGATTTTTGAATGTTCGTAATTTCCTTTGCCCAAGATATCCTTTGCACATATCCCTGTCATCTTTTCTGCAGCCTGGTTCCAGGCGATCACCTCACCCTTTTTGTTGATGGCGAAGATGGGATCGGGGAGCTTTTTAACCATCTCGGTCAGATGACATACATCTGTGATCGAATTCACTGAGCCATCGTTGACCCGAATCTGCATAAGTTTGAAGGATACGTCAAAGTATTCAAAAGTTATGCACGGCGTGGACAAAGGTACATATCGAAAATCTTATTTAGCCATCCTTGTTCATCGTGGTGTGGAAGATGCCTTGATTCGAGCCCAATCTGGCTTTTGTTTCCCACAAGAAGTCGAGCACAAGAGAGCCCTTAAATATGGTGCTTGCGCCACTACCAATCGTTTTGAACCGCGTATTCAACGTCAGTGAGCTGAACGCTCGGATAAGGGACCGGCTGGCCACAGATCTTAGGCTCAGCGACCTTTGCGCTAGAGGCGAGCTATCAAACGTGGTGAACCATCGGTCCGGCCACAGGTACTTCACCCTCAAAGATAGTGACTCTCAGATATCGTGTGTTCTTTTCAAAAATCACGGCAGACGTCTCGATTTCGAGCTGGAAAATGGGCAAAACGTCCTCATTTTCGGGGACGTGAGCTTCTACCACATAAAGGGCCGGGTCCAGATAGTCGTCAGGGCAATCCAGAAAGACTTGGGGCTTGGTGCAAGGCACCAGGAGTTTGAAGCACTCAAGAGGAAGCTTGGAGAAGAAGGTCTCTTTGACGAGGCCAGGAAGAGGCCCCTTCCGCTTTATCCAGGAAGAATCGGTGTGGTGACCTCTCCAAATGGCGCAGCCCTCAGAGACGTCCTCAAGGTTCTGGGATCTTATCCTGCCAAGATATTGCTTTCGCCTGCACAAGTCCAAGGCGAGTCGTCTCCTGAGTCCATAGTCTTGGCCCTCACCCTTCTTCGAGGAAAGGCTGACGTTGCAATAGTCTGCAGAGGCGGGGGATCTGTGGAGGACCTTTGGCCTTTCAACTCTGAGATTGTGGCAAGAGCAATATCCAGGTTAGATTGTCCTGTGATCTCGGCTGTAGGTCACGAGACCGACGTTACCATAGCCGATTTTGTGGCCGACGTCAGAGCTCCAACCCCTTCTGCTGCGGCCGAAATAGTCAAACCCGACGTTTCCGGGCTAAAAGAAGATTTGAAAGCAACAGAGCGGAGGATGGAACGGTCTCTTGCCGTCATTCTTGAAAGGAGAAAGAACAGACTGGCTCGACTCAAGTCTGGCGTTTCTTATAAGGCGATATCAAGGCGGCTTGAAGAGATGCATAGGCATCTTGACGTTTTGTCTGAACGACTATTTCAGTCGGAAGCTGAACGGATTGAACTTATGGCAACTCGACTCGATGTGGCTGCAGGAAAGCTAGACGAGCTAAGTCCTCTGGCCACGTTAACTCGCGGATATGCCATAGCCATCGACACCTCAGATAATAAGCTGATTCGAAGTGTATTAGATGTCTCTTTAGAAGAAGAGATCGATGTCCTCTTGACGGATGGACATTTGCGGTGCAGCGTGATTGACAAAAATCAACAAAAGCGATTTTGAGGCAAGATTATGAATGAAGGCGAGCAAGGGACAGAGGTGCAGAGCCTAGAATCTTCTCTAAAAGAGCTGGAGGACATAGTCTTGGCTCTGGAAGACGGAGATCTCTCGTTGGAAGAGAGCTTGAAGGTGTTCGAGCGGGGAATCTATCTAGTGAGGCGTTGTAACTCTCTTTTAGAGGGGGCAGAACAGAAGATAGAGGTTCTGACGGGCGATCGTCCAGAGTAACTTCACTAAGGGCCCGCGAAGAAATAACCTTGTCATATGAATGATGCGTAATTATTATACTGAACCTGCCTCATATTGGTTTCATATAATGGATTTACACGTTTATGTGCAAGTTATTTCTCTACGGCCCCTAAGTGTGGAATTGTGGGGATGGAAAAAGAAATGGGATGGTTAGTGGGAGTGGTGGAGTGATTGGCGTGACTGAAACAGAACTAGATAGGTTCACAGAAAAAACTCGTTCTAAACTCCAAAAGGGCGAAAATGTGACGGTAGTCGCTTTCGGGGATTCGATAACCTTTGGGTTTGCCGTATCGAAGGGTTTTACCTCTTTTTGGATGGAGATGCTAAAGGAAAAGTACCCGTTAACAGAAGTCCGGATGATAAACAAAGGCATCTGCGGTGACACCAGCTTGAACGGAGTCTCAAGGTTGGAGTGGTCTGTAATCTCCAACGAGCCCGATCTGGTCACCATAAACTTCGGTATCAATGACATGTACATGGGCCTTGGACTGAACCAGTTCAAAGGCAACCTGATCGGTATGGTGGACAGGATTCTCGATGAAGTCGGCTGTGAAGTCCTCCTTTTGTCTTCTGAACCCCTGTTGACACCGAGTTTTGATGAACGGATTTTGGACTATTATACCGTTCTGGAACAGGTAGCTGAGGAGATGGATGTTGGGTTTGTGGACGTCTACGGGGCCTGGATGAGGGCAGTGGAAAAAAGCGAGGGCGTCACATTAGAGTCGTTGATCTTGCCAGGACTAGATCATCCCAACGAGGCCGGGTATAGGGTCATAGCCAAAGAGCTGATGCGTTTCTTCTAGCGAGGATCCTTCTTGATCCCTTCCACGTAATCGTTCCATCTCTTGACGTCGTCGACTTTTCTCTTTATCTCCTGCTTTTTCAGGACGAACACCGCAGGATCACCCCTACTTTTAGTGGGGGGATGAATGCGTTCAAATTTGTGTGAACTAACATAGAGTTCACCTCCATTTTTTGGAGTTATGCGTACCAAAGATTGTGGAGTCAATCTTGGGATCCGACTTCCTCTCGATCTGATACTGAAAGGTTTGTATGGTGCAAACACTGTCCTTACCTCCTAGGACTGTTTAACCGGCACCCTTAGAGCCTGAAACTGAGGCGGCATTCCAGGGTAACTATAGTGCTTAACGATACCTTTGAGCCAAATCTCTAACTCGCAAGAGTTTGAGATTTGGCCTATTCGTATCTTTAAGCACTATTCTGGTGAGAACCGATTAGTGTTATCTAATCGGTTCTTGACTATAAATTCTTTCGTATCGGCTCCCGATCTTGTAAAACTCCTCGATCGGGGATCTGGTCAACCAGGGCA
>Ga0208771_1001010_pt1 | contig 15629 bp, 18 predicted proteins | sample AntAceMetag02UKX_FD_184775 | JGI IMG/M metagenome (GOLD analysis project Ga0208771, IMG submission 184775) | Saline lake microbial communities from Ace Lake, Antarctica - Antarctic Ace Lake Metagenome 02UKX (SPAdes) (version 2) | ecosystem: Environmental > Aquatic > Non-marine Saline and...
GGTCAATTCTACAATATATTTTTTCATAATGGCCTCCTTGCCAAAGTAAGGGTTATATAAACCCTATCGGCAAAAAGACTCAACAGACTTTATTCTGAGGACACTGTACTAGTATTAAAGCTCATATTGTAATAACTCCCATTAAAGCTCACATTACACCCCGCCCCCGAACCATTAACAGCAATACCAGAAGTCCGATTAGTATAATTCGCATAAAACCAGATTCTCCCATGGAATAATCTTCCCATAGGTTAAACTGGGGACAGTCTATTTTATGTTTGACAATTCCTGTTAATTGTATAATTTGGCGTTTATGCCGAGATCAGGGGAAAACCGGGGACGGCTTGCCCTTGAGGGGGTGCCTGTTTTTCTTTGACAATTCCCGTTAGGCAATGATTAGAGCGTGAAAGCTAAGTTTCGAGCAGAACGTAAAGAGGTTGAAATGATTTATAAGGTGTTGGGAAAGACTGGGGTTGAGGTTTCTGTTATTGGGTTTGGGGCTTCGCCTTTGGGGGCTGAGTTTGGGGTTATTGACCCGGAAGAAGGGCAGCGGGCGGTTGATTGTGCTATTGATAGCGGGATTAACTATTTCGATGTTGCACCTTATTACGGGCGAACGCTGGCTGAGAGCCGATTAGGGGAATTTCTCGAAGGCAAGCGCGACAGGATTATCCTTACCAGCAAGGCGTGCCGGTATGACATTATTGATTTTGAGTTTACCGAAAAACGCATCATGCGTTCTATTGACGAAAGCCTGACTCGCCTTCGGACTGATTACCTGGACCTCTACCAGATTCACGACGTCGAATACGGCAAGAGGGAGCAGGTCCTCGGCGAAGCGATTCCGGCGATGTTCAAGCTCAAAGAGCAGGGCAAAGTTCGCTTCGTCGGCATCACGGGCTATCCGCTGACGCCGCTGAAAGAAGTCATCGAGGCCGTGGACGTCGATACCGTACTGACGTATTGCCGTTACAACCTTATGGATAGATCAATGGACGATATTCTCACGCCTGCGGCTAAGCGTAAAGGGGTCGGCCTGATCAACGCTTCGCCGCTTCACATGCGCGTGCTGACTGAAAAAGGCGCACCCGAGTGGCATCCGGCGCCTGAAAAGGTATTTGAAGCAGCGGCAAAAGTCGCGGAGCTGTGTCGCAGTCACGGCACCAACATCGCTGACCTTGCGATGCAGTTTTGCCTGGCCCATGAGGATGTTGCGATTACGTTGGTCGGTATGAGCAAAGTACGGCACGTCGAGTCGAATGTTAAAATTGTCGGCACAGAAGCCGATGCGGAGTTGTTGGCCGAAGTGCTGGAGATAGTCAGGCCGGTGGCGAATATATGCTGGAAGGAAGGACTGCCGGAGAACGACGATCCCAGCGCGATTGATAAACGAACGCTGGGAATGGGACGCAGCGAAGAGATGAAGGAAAAAGGTGATTGATGAAGGCAGCAAGAATCGACAAGCCGGGCCAGGTTTCGCTTTGCAGCATCGGTGAACCGAAGGTCGGAGACGATGACGTTTTGATAAAAGTTGAGATGATCGGCCTGTGCGGCAGCGACTTGGCTACGTATCGCGGGTCAAATCCTATGGTGAGTTATCCGCGGATTCCGGGCCATGAGATCGCCGGTTGCATCGAGCAGATCGGCGGGAATGTCCCCGACGAATTAGCTGTCGGCACGCGGGTTACGGTGTCACCATATACGGCTTGCGGTAAGTGTTCGGCGTGCCTGGCAGGGCGAGCGAACTGTTGTCGTTATAATCAGACGATGGGCGTACAGCGCGACGGTGCGGCGACCGAGTATATAGCGGTGCCGTACGAGAAAGTGGTAAAGGCCGGGGGCTTGAGCACCGAGCAGATTACGTGTATCGAGCCGTTGAGCGTTGGGTGGCATGCGTGCGGGCGTGCGCAAGTTGCCGAGTCGGAGATAGTTCTTGTATTTGGCTGTGGTGTCATCGGATTAGGTGCGATTGCGGCGGCGGTATCGAAAGGGGCTGAGGTTATAGCGGTCGATATCGATATTAACAAGCTGAAAAAAGCCGAAGTCCTGGGGGCGAAACATTTAGTGAACAGTGCGGAGGAGAATCTGCAAAGTTGTGCTGACGAGATAACCTCAGGGCACGGGCCGGTTGTGGTCATTGAGGCGGTGGGATTGCCGCAAACTTTCACGGCGGCGGTGGAATTGGTTTCTTTTGCCGGCAGGGTTGTTTATATTGGGTACGCTAAGGAAAAGGTTGAGTACGAAACGAAACTTTTTGTCAGCAAAGAGCTTGATATAAGAGGCTCGCGAAATGCGGTCAAGAGTGAATTTGAAGATGTTATCGAGATGATCAGAGGCGGCAGGATTGATATCGGGCCGTTTGTCACTCAGCGCTACAGCCTCGAACAAATCGGCGAGGCGCTTGGTTTCTGGGATGGCAATCCCGACGATGTAACTAAAATACTCATATCACTATGATTTGGAAAGGTCGAGTTACGTGAAGTTGTTAAGAATCGCAATTGTAGTGACATCATTAGTTTTCATGATTGTACCTGCTGGTTGCGGCAAGCGCGAGGCGGGTAAGCGACAGATAGGTTTTTTGATGACGCTCGATCATCCCTATTGGCAGAACATGCGGTTGGGCGCCAGGGACGAAGCCGGGAAACTCGGCGTTGACGTGACAATTCTCAATGCCAGAGAAGATGCGGTCCAGCAGATTGTGCAGATAAAAGAGATGATCGCCAAGCGCGTTGATATCGTCTGCTTAGTGCCGATGAAAAGGGAGCCTCTGGTGCGAGGCGTGCAAATGCTCAACAAGGCGGGCATACCTGTGATAATCGTCAATCGCGAAATCGGCGACGGCTGTGAATACCTCTGTTTTGTCGGCACCGATACTTATAACGGGGCCGTCGTTTCGGCGAAGATACTTGTCGAAGCAATGGGGGGGAAAGGTCAGGTCACGGAATTTCATCAGCACTTGGGGACGGGGCCTGAGATTGCGCGCAGCAAGGCGCTTCGCGATGTGCTCAAAGACTATCCTGAGATCGAAAACGTTGCGCGCATTCCTCATAGAGGCGAACGTGATATTGTCAAAACGGAAATGCAGACGCTTTTGCAGAAATACCCGGACCTTACAGGCGTCTACGCACATGGTGACAACTTTGCCATCGCCGCGGCGCAGGTATGTAAAAAGGCCGGGAGAGACGATATGAAGGTTGTCGGAATGGGAGGAAGCCAGGAAGCCATCGAGGCGATAAAGCAGGGCCGGCTTACCGGGACCAGCTATCAACAGCCGGAAGAGGAAGGGCGGATGGCGATTCGATTAGCGGTCGGGTATCTCAACGGTGAAGATTTGGAACGGAGCTACGCGATAGATTGCCCGCCGATTACCGCAGGCAACGCCGACAACTACAAGGGGCAGTTCTGAATCCGCCAATCCTGGGAGTCCTTCGATATATTCAGCAATGTGGCCAATATCTGCTGGCAATTAGTATGAAATGTTGGTAATAAAGGCAGTTGAATTATGACAGGGGTGAACAAAAAATATCGGATTTTCATAAGTGCCTCCGAGCCGAGCGGCGATTCCCACTGCGCCGGCCTCATAACGGCGTTGCAGGAAAGCGATTACGATATCGAATTCGTCGGCGTCGGCGGGCCGAGAATGGCCGAGACGGGATGCGAACTGCTCGAAATCACCATCGGTCGAGCGTCAATGGCTTTCAATTCCCTGGCCCATATCTGGCACTACTACAAGCTGATAAAACGCATAACGGCATACTTGAGGGACAATAAGGTAGATCTGGTAATAGTCTGCGATTCGCCGGCTTTTAATTTTCACGTCGCCAAAGCGGCCACGAAAGCCGGGATCAAAACGCTTTTCTACGTCGCGCCGCAACTGTGGGCCTGGGGCGCGTGGCGAATCAGGAAGTTGCGAAGGCGTTGTAGTAAGCTCTGCTGCATACTGCCGTTCGAGCAGGACTGGTTTGGCGAAAGAGGCGTCGATGTCACGTTCGTTGGCAATCCGATACTCGAAAAACTCGGGTCCTATATGACCGCAAATAAAAAGCAGTACGCTGATTTCGATCCGGAGAATGCGCGTTTTGCGCTTATGCCCGGCTCTCGGTCGGCCGAAATTAAATTGCTCTGGGAGCCCATGCAGCAGATCGCCCTTCGCTTGAAGGAGAAATATCCCGGTGCGACTTTTACAACCGTCGCGGTCGATGCCGAGCGTGAGGCAATTCTCAAAGCCGCACAGATAAGGGACTTCCACTGCGAATACTCGGTTTGTTCGGTCATTGAAACAGCCCGGCAGGTCGATTTCTCAATCGTCACCAGCGGAAGCGCGACGCTCCAGATAGCCGCGGTGGGCTGTCCCATGGTGATCATGTACCAGTACAACAGGATTCTTTCAGATTTCGTCAAACCGTTTATAATAAAGACAAAATACCTGTCACTGGTTAACATACTTGCAGGTAAAGAATTGGCGCCGGAGTTCATGCCGTACTTTTTGTCTATCGATCCTATCGTCGAATCCATCGAGCAGCTATTGCAGGAGAGGGACAAACTGATTCGGTTAAGCGGCGAACTTGTCGAACTCGCCCGGCCGCTCGCTTTACCGGCATCGGCGACGGTGGCGCAGATAGTAGGTGAAATGTTGGACTGAGCAATGTCACCGCCGTTGAAGTGGATGTGTTTATCCGGCGGTGGAAAAACTTATAATAAAGGATATTACATGCTGGCGCAGGAGAAATGCAGATGATAGTTGTTACCGGTGGAGCAGGATTTATCGGCTCGGCGCTTGTGGCCGGGCTAAACAGTCGAGGTGTCAGTGACATTCTTGTCGTCGACGAATTGGGCGACGATGCGAAGTGGAAGAACCTTTTGAATCTGTCCTTTTCCGACTATCTGGAGAAGGAGGACTTTCTGGAAATGGCGCTGGCCGGTGATGCGCTGCCGGGCGTCGAGGCGGTTCTGCACATGGGGGCGTGTTCGAGCACGACGGAAAAGGACGCCTCGTACCTCGTAAGGAACAACTATGAATATACCAAGCTGTTGGCTCAGTGGGCGAGCGATTCGGATATCCGGTTTATATATGCCTCGAGCGCAGCAACTTACGGCGACGGATCGGAAGGTTTCAGCGATGACGAAGCCAAAATCGAGACGCTTCGGCCTTTGAATATGTACGGGTATTCGAAACAGCTTTTTGATTTGTGGGCGAAAAAAGCGGGGCTTTTGGAAGGAATCGTGGGTCTGAAATACTTTAATGTCTTCGGGCCGAACGAATATCACAAGGCCGACATGCGAAGCTTTGTGGTCAAGGCGTTTGAACAGATAAATGCTGCCGGCAAGGTTCGGCTTTTTAAATCGTATAAGGATGAGTATCCCGACGGCGGGCAATTGCGTGATTTTCTGTACATCAAAGATGCCGTAGATATGACGCTGTTCTTTCTGGACAATCCCGAAATCGGCGGCTTGTTCAATATCGGCACGGGTAACGCGCGGCACTGGAACGACTTAGTGACAGCCGTCTTCGCTGCGATGGACAAAAAGCCCGATATCGAATACATAGAAATGCCCGAGACAATCCGAAATCAATACCAATACTTCACCCAGGCCGACATAACCAAACTCCGCACCACCGGCTACAAAAAAGATCCAACCAGCCTCGAAGAAGGAATAAAAGACTACGTCCAAAACTATTTGCAGAACAATCAATATCTGAGTGAGCATTGATTTATAAGTATGAGTGATGCGAAATATCGCACCCTGCCACTGTGATCACCCAACCGCTGATTTGAAGCGTTATGCGCCATAATCGACGGAGGAGTAATTATGTTTAATGAACTAAAAGAAATTAATTCACGACCTGAACCTTTTCAGTTTTACACAGCAGATGAATTGTGGACAAATGAGCATACGTCAAAACAAATGCTTCAATACCACCTGAATGAATCAATTGATCTTTCATCTCGAAACAAGAGCTTTATTGATCGCTCGGAGGAGTGGATTGCCACTCATTTTCAGGTGGGCAAAAACACAGAAATTGCTGATTTTGGTTGTGGCCCAGGGCTATACACAACTAAGCTGGCAGAACGAGGGGCAATTGTTACCGGCATAGATTTCTCAGAAAACTCTCTAAAGTATGCAAAAAAGGTAGCAGCTGAAAAAGGGTTAAAAATAAATTATGTTTTAACAAACTATTTAGATTTTGAAACAACAAGCAGATTTGACCTTATTACAATGATCTTTTGTGATTTGTGTGCCTTAAGTCCGGAGCAAAGAAAGAAAATGCTCTTAAAGTTCAATTCATTATTGAAACCGGACGGCTATGTGTTGCTTGATGTGCATTCGTTAAACTCTTTTGACCAAAAAGAAGAATCAGCCACCTACGAATTCAATCAATTAAATGGCTTCTGGTCTCCGGAGGATTATTATTGTTTTGTTAACACCTTCAAATTCGAGAAAGAGAAAGTAATACTTGATAAGTACACAATAATCGAGGAGTCGCGAAAGCGTGTAGTATACAACTGGCTGCAGTTTTACAGCATGGATTCACTGAGAGATGAATTTGAAGCAAATGGTTTTGAGGTGGAGAAATTCTATTCAGATGTTACAGGTGGCTCCTTTAATACGAAATCGTTGGATTTTGCTGTTGTTGCAAAGAAATCATGAATGTAAAAGTGAACTGGGTAATTGTCGGCGGCGCGAACAAGAAAAGGGCCGGCAGAGTACTTCAGGGTAAGACCTGGGACGAGTATCCTAAGGCGTTTGTTGTAAGAAAGCTGCAGTTGGTTTAGTTTATGCCGTTTACTGTTTATCATTTTGGGCCGAGTGGGTTTTTGGGGTTGAGCCTTAGGAAGTGGCTCGATGTTCCGGTTGTTTTATTGGCTAATGTTATCGTTGATGTTGAGGTTCTGGCTTCGCCGGGGTGGGATTTTCATCGTTACTGGCATTGGCACAGTCTTTTAGTCGGAGCGGGCGTGGGAATGTTATTGGGGGTGGCGATGTATCCGCTTCGGGGAGTTTTCAAGAAGATAATGAATCTGCTGCGCGTAGGTTACGAGCCGGGTTTTTGGAAGATGGTTATCTCCGGCATAGTTGGTGTGTGGCTGCACGTTCTGGTTGACGCTATTTACCACTACGATGTTCAGCCTTTCTGGCCTTTTTACAAAAGGAATCCGCTGTTCAAGCTGCTCAGCCAGGGCGATGTCAAATTAGTATGTGCTATTTTCTTTATCCCCGCCGTCGTAGTTTATGCGCTGGCTGTTCGTTCATACATCAGGCAAAAGAGCAAGCCGCAGCAAGAGCAGGAACTGTCTCGCGCACCTGGTGACACGCGATAGTATCATTAAAAGACTATTGCTGTGTAGCCGACGGCGTCGTTTGCTGAGGTTCCCATTTTTTCCAGCATGACATCGTTGCTGTTGGTGTGCGCCAAAAGCACGCCCTCGGTTTTGCCTAATGTTTTAGCCGCCGTAATTGTCGCAGCGGCGGCGCCTGCACCGCAGGCATTGCATTTTTCGACGGCGTTTGCCAGGAGGCTATGCGGGTCAAGTTTGAGGGCCATATCGATGAACTGCTGATCGTTGACGCAGGTCGCCCACTTCAATGCTTCCGGCCCCATTCCTGCCGGGGTAAAGCCGTAGCGCGGGCCATAGTGTGTCAAATCGGTCGAGCCTATGCAGACGATTTTTTTTCGCCGGTCGCGTGCGATAATGTCACCGAGTCTCTCGCCCAGTCTTATCGCCCGCTTGTTGGGGCCAGCGATAATCGGCAGTATCTTCGCATCGGGAAAAAGGTGTTTAATGAAGGGTAGTTGCACCTCGATGCTGTGCTCGGGTCCATGGGCATTGGCATCGGCGACGGCGGCGCCTTCGGCCAATACCGCTGCCGCCAGCTCCCCATCGATGAGGGCCTGGCCGAGCGGCGTTATCCAGCTTCCGCTTTCGTAGAGGGCGGGCATTGGCTGGAAGTAGCCGTGTGCGGCTCCTAAAATGCAGAATGTGTCGACCTTTTCGTGGATTTGTTTTACGGCGGCAAAGACCATTGCAGCCAAATCGCCGCTGAAGGCCCAGCCGGCGTGCGGGACGATGCCGGCGACAATTGTTTCGGGCAGAGGCTCGCTCAGGGGCCTTTGCCGGAGGCACTGGTCGATCTCGGCGAGGCAGGCATCGCGCTGCCCCGGGTAAAACTGGCTTGCAACTACGGGTTTTCTTTCAGGCATCTTCTGCACCTAATTACTTGCATCGGTCGCGTTGGGCCGTTATTATTGTCGCGTTGTGTGAGATATCAGAATATTGTAATGCCAATAGTGAGAAAAAAACAATGGTATCCGAAAATAAAAGTGCAGTGGCGGTGGTAATGGGCTCGGACAGCGATATGGGCGTGATGAAGAGCTGTATCGAGATGCTCAAGGAATTCGGGATTGAGCCGGAGGTTCGAATAATATCGGCACACAGGACGCCGCATGTCGCGGTTGAATTTGCTGCGAATGCGGCCGGGGCGGGCAAGAAGATCATTATTGCCGCAGCCGGCATGGCGGCCCACTTAGCCGGTGCGATGGCCGCCCAGAGCATGCTGCCGATTATTGGTGTGCCGATGGTCTCGGGCGATATGGGAGGGCTCGATGCGCTGCTGAGCACCGTTCAAATGCCTCCGGGCGTGCCTGTTGCGACGATGGCCGTGGGCAAAGCGGGGGCCAAAAATGCGGCGGTTTTCGCCGTTGAGGTGCTTGCTTTGAGTGATAAGGATCTTGCCGGAAAGTTGGTTCAGTTTAGAAAGACGCAGCAAGAGAAGGTGATTGCGAAGGATTCGGCGGTTCGCTGACCGGGGTCGAAGTTGCCTATTTTGACATTAGGGCAATACCCTCATCTTCCCATCTTGTCGAGGCCGTGTGATGAAAAATATACTTCTAAAATCGGGTGTGCGTTTCCGATATATAGAGGATGAAAACAACTACGTTTGAAAATCAGAAAATCAAGCCGTGCCCATTTTGCGCCGAGACGATCCAGTTGCGCGCGGTCAAGTGCCGATTCTGCAACGAATTCCTTAACACGCCGAAAGCAAAGGCTTTAGCGAAAGATTCCGAGGCCGATTTTGACGACGAATATGACGAACTCGAGGACGGGAAACTATTTGCGGGCAGGCCCTCGCTTTTTGGAATGGTCGGAACGATGCTCAAAGCGGGTATCTTCTTCGCTATCGCGGTGATTTTGCTGGAATACCCGGCCCAGAATTGGATCCGCAGTGCGATGGAGAGCAGCGGCTACGCGCTGAGCGACGCCCAATATTACGCTATTATCGATTACAAGAAGACTTTCGCGGCCGGTCTTATGGCGTTAGTGGCGATGATTCTGCTTTATAAATTCGTAAAGCTGAAAATGACCTATTACGAAGTCACGTCCGAACGGATCGAGTGGAGCAGGGGCATCCTCGACCGAAGGGTCGATAATATAGATATGTTCCGCGTGGTGGACCTGCGGCTGCGAAAGTCATTGCTGGATTTGCTCTTCGGAATCGGCACGGTAGTTTTGATAACCACCGACAAGAGCGATCCGGAGTTCGCATTTCAAAAAGTAAGACACTGCCGCGAGCTTTACGACGTCATCAAAAACGCCAGCCTCGAAGCAGACAGAAAAAACAGCGTAGTACACCTCGAATAAAAGTCACTTGCCCGGAAACATCATCGACTTCTGCAGATTCGGTGGCAAATCAGCAATCTCACACATTATCCCCATCCAACTGGAACAGCGATTTCGATACGAGAAGGACTGTATGAAAACGCAAAAATCAAAGTGTAAAATGCAAAATTGTCGAACCCAGCACTTAAAGATTTTAAGTGCTGGATGGCTGATTTTATTATCGTTTAACTTGTATCGGTAATGAAAACTCTGGAGAGAATCCGAAGCTTTGCTTTATCCTGAGGTTAAAAACTTGATAGTAATGCCTTTGTAGGCAGGATACTGATAGATGTTTGACTTAATTTTTTCCGGAACCTCCATATCGGTAGTTACGGTACAAGTGTTGTTCAGGAAATCTATGTTGATCCGTTGAATGGTAATTCCCGCCTTTTCCAACTCCGATCTAATGTATACGCCAACAAGCTCATAGGGCTTTGGTTGTGGAAAATCTGGAATAGATTCTTCTGTCATGTTTCACTTCTCCTTCTTTGAAAAGCCATGTAGGATATACTGTACATATTCTTTCACTCAAAATTCAAAACCCACCGCTGTTAGTATTTTCCGGCCATATAAACCCCAAACCCACAATACTATTTTATACAACATAAATCATTATACATATCAACAATTTTTTCAATACATTCTTTTGCTTCTTGATCAGGCATTTTGCTTACAGTTACTTTAATGGAGCCTTCCTTACCCACTGGTTCTTTTGTTGTAACTTTTTTGCGAAGAGTTTGAAAATCATTCTGAAGTTTTTCAGGCAATTCATCATTTTGTAGGTGAATAAGATGATGTACAAATGCACTAATAAGTCGGTCTTGTATTTTCCCCTGCCCACAGGCCAAGCCACGGACAGCAAGATAAAATTTTTCCCATGCGTGTGACATCTTTTTCCTTTCCTATAAATATAAAATGTTCTATAAACATTTAACCAATATTTTTTCCAATTTATATAATTTCTTTTTTTGTACGTTATTATTTACGACCATATTTCTTTCTTCCTAACTCCTACCTCCTCAGTCTTTTTCTTCTCAACATCACCGCACCCAAGCCCAGTAATAGGAAGGTGGATTATTCTTGACCTGCTTGAAGTAGGTTTTGGAATCTGAGCCGAAGCAAAGGATATTTACGCCATAATCCTATCATAAGATATTCAAGTTGCTCCTCATCCAAGTCCGAGAGTCGGTTTATCCACTTTTGCTGCATCTCAACCAGCTTGATACGTTTGTAACTCTTTTTAAGACCGCCTGCAAGCAGCGAGGCACCACCTATAACAAGAGCAGAAAGCCAGTCGCCGGTAACGGCTTCAAAGCCAGCCCAAGCTGCTCCTCCGGTTTGGGCCGCAAGGGTGCCCTTATCAAGTTTTATGCCGAGGTCGATGAGGTAATTGATGTCTTTCTTCAACTCAACGGCTACTAAATCTATGATGGGATCGTCATCAAAGTATTGATTATCGGTTCGCTTTCGAATGGTACTTGGCCGAGGCACTAATGCGTTAGTGTCACGACTATATTTGGCAGCACAAGACTCACAGATATACTCATCCGCACCCACGAAGTGACCACATTCAGAACACTTTTTAGACATCTTAATATTCCTTGTTTAAATATCTTGAGCGAGTTCCTAAACAAGTAATTTGTTAAATTGTACTCCAGTGATGACCAGTATTCATATAAAGTCAAGTATATTTCCAGGGCTACCGCATCTTATCAGTATCAAAAATGCGGTTTTTCTATTAAATTGTGGAAGGAATCAGCCCTAAGATCTGTTTTGGGGCAATTTATCCTATTCATTGGATATCAAAATCTTATTCATAAAAAACCAAAGAAAATTATTTTATACAAAAATGCATCATAAGACATTGAAGTCAAATAAGTTATGCCGAAGCTATTCAAAATAATTTAGATGCGGTAGCCCTGAGTATATTTCTAACCAGGTTTTTCATAGGCTATGACCTTATCATTATGAAATTTTATCTGGCCATCAGAATCCTTCGACCCATAGCACCATATCTCAGCTACGCCAGCCTGCCACACTCGATGCGGTTTTCCTAATCTCTCAATAACTTCATTTTTGCTCATCTGAGTATTGATAGCATCCCACTTCTTGGCGGCTTTCTCCTTTTGTTCGTAATGCTGTACGACCAATATGATAACGATGATGACTATAAAAATTACAGGGAAGCCAAATATTTCCATCTTTATACCTATGAGGTCACAGTAAAATCCAATCCGTCCATTTTGTTTTTTCGTCAGAGTAAAACGAGTCGTTTATTCTGCCAACAAGGCCAATTAGCTGGTGCAATAAAAGGGCACCGCTACATCGTGCCCAACCGAGGCCCAGCAAGGCCCGCAAGGAATACGAAAGCGATGCTGATATTTCAGTACCGTTCCGCATTTAATTGTCAAAAACGCAAACATCTAAACTTCTGTCCCATAATAACATATAAAGGCCGTTAAAACAAGAAAAATACGCTTCATTTGCGACATATCACGCTTAATATGTTACAACTGACGCTTCATATATGGCATATCACACTCATCAGGGTTTTGTGGTTGTATGAGAACTTCGGTTTCAAATCTTCCTATCCGTCTGACAGAAGCTGCCGTTTTTACCTTTGCACAACTTTACTTGGGCAATCCGGCTTATTGTTTTTTGTTGGCGTTGGTTGGTCTTTTTGCGATCAGGAGTTCTCTTATGGCTATTGCGATTGGGGTGGCCGTTAGCATTGCGAAGACTATCAGCATTGGGCCGAAGATGGCTACTGCTGCGGCGGCGGCGCAGCATGTGGTTAAGGTCCATTTGAGGGTGCTGAGGAATTTGGTTTTTCTTGTGCCGGGGAGCAGTTCGAAGCAGGTGACGCCGAGAGCGAATCCCAGTGCGGTGACGACCGGGGCCGAGAGCCAGCAGATAGCTTTCACTGCGACAGGGGCCGAGCCTTTGAGGACCGGTATAGCGACGGCGAGCCAGCCGGTGTAGAAGATCGCACCGAAGATAAGGGAAAGAATCGTTTTTGCAAATACTGTCGCCCACCACCACAACAGTTTTGCGAACCTGCCCGTTTTCATTGTCACTTACTCCGGCGGCAATCGGCAATCATCACAGCAGAGAACTCAATCCTTTTTTAGCAGCAGATCGTATTCCGTTTCGAATCGGATTTTGTGGCGGACTTCCTCTTGGGCCAGCGCCAGGAGAACTTCGCGAGATTCATCGCTGTCGGTTTGCGGGATAAGGTTAACGTAAGTTCTGAATGCGGCCTCTTCCTTTTCCACCCCAAGCATTAGCACGTCCTTGTAGTCCATATCAAGCTGGGATTTGTCGTCGGAGAGTATGTACTCGTGTTCGTCAATGATTTTCTTTGGCTCAGTGACGACCCTGCCGGTTTTCATAAGTTCGAGTTCGAGTTTTGCCTGGTGTTCGAGTTCTTCGCCGGCCAACTCCTCGAAAACGCTTTTAATCTCCGGACTCTCCACTCGCTGGGCCAGGGCCATATAGAAATTATGGGCCTCAATTTCTCTGGCGATTGCGAATTCGAGAACCTCTTCGTCGGCATTGACATTTTTCATAGTCGGCTCCGCGTATTATCCTGCCAATTTGCCATCATCTTATTATACGTCCTATCAGGCCAATTATAACTTACGCAGTTGACATTTCATAGGCTTTTTTAAGAACTTTCCCGCGATTGTCGGGCGGCAGTTTTTTCTGGACGTTTTCGCCCAGCGGGCTACAATTGGTGCGATGGGAATATTAAAGCCTTTTAGCGGAGTCGGGCCTATGAAAAAGGTTGTTTTTGCTACAGTCCTGGTGTTGACGGTGGGTGCTTTGTGCGTCAGTTCCATTTCCTGCAAAGAACGGTTGCCGGCCGAGGAGGGCAGGTGCGAACTCACTTACAAGCCAATCGGTAAATCCGAATCGTTATCACATCTGGCTCGCCAATATGTTTACGGCACGTCGAAAAAGCCTGATGGCTTGATAGACCTGCCCGCCAGCATTTCCGGGAATCTGACCTATTTTATGCCCATATTAGGCGGCAAGGCTATTCCGATTGTATTGGACAGTTCCAGCCAATTCAAGATTTACCTGGATACGAACGCCGACAGCCGGCTTTCAGACGAGAAAGTGTTTAATTCAAAAAGGATTCCGCGAGGGTGGTGGGGCCCAAGAATGCAAGAGAGATTCGGGCCAATCACACTAAGACTCGACAATGTCGAAGAAAGAATGCAGCCGAAATTCTACGCTTTCGGCGACAGGGAACACCTGTTGACGTTCTATCCTGCCGGCACGCGAACCGGCAGAATTCGATTAGGCTCAAAGGCTTACAGGGTGAAGGTCACCGACGGTGACTTTGACGGACGATACGATACGCGCATGGCTTTTCCGTTAGTGCAGTTCTGGCAGCCGGGATGCGATTTGTTTGCGATTGACCTCAACAGGGATAAGCGATTCGACTGGAACTACTACGTGAACGCGGAGGCTGCGCCGCTTAGCAGAATGGTCCGTGTGCAGGGCAGCTATTACGATATTGGCCTTGCCGCCGATGGAACAACGCTCGAACTCAACAAGGTCGATCCCAATTTTGGTTCGCTCGATCTGGGCGGTGCGGATGTATCGCTAAGGCTCTGGTCGGACGCGGCGCATCAGTACCTGGTCGGTTCGGAAAGGAAGTGGCAATTGCCGGCTGGAAGGTACTTTGCGCTTTCTGTCAAGCTGGGACTGACCGATTCGGACAAGAGCAAGTGGCTCTTCGACAGCAGAGAGACCGGCCAACTAAAATCCTTTGACATTGAAAACGGACAGACCACTGTGATTGAAATTGGCCCGCCCTTTTCGATCAAGCCCACTGCCGAGAGAAGAAAAGACAAGGTTTCGATAGGTTTTGAACTGGTCGGCAATGTCGGTGAGCGTTATAGGGACAAGATTAAAAAGAACGGGCGGGTACAGTTGCCGCCGATATTCGAGGTCGTGGACGAATCGGGAAAGTCGCTTTACTCAAGCACATTCGAGTATGACCGAGACGGCTTCTGTCGGTACCCGTGGCGAGTACCAAACGATTTCAAAGGCAGGTATCAGGTGAAATTCGACATCGACTTAGGGCCGTTTGAAAAGAAGCAGGAAGAAATCTGGTTCACGATAGACTAACAGGCGAAACCGGTTGCCTGCCGCGGTGGTCGTGAGAAGAATTTGCATTTTTTTCAAAAAAGATTGAAACAAATCGGTTTCACAGCGTCTTTATTATGTAGTAGGGTTGTGCTTGATGGGTTGAAAATCGTTTTTGTAGCATCCAGGCGGGATATTGCCTATGTTTTTGCCGGTTCGGACAAGATTCGGTAGAGCAATTCTCAGTTTTTACGTGGCCCTTTTTGCTTTCGGCGGGGCCGTCGAAAGTGAGGCAGCCGAGGCGGAAACAGCCCGAAATGTAATGCGGATGATCCGTCAGCTCAAAGGTGGCCCCGCTGCAGAGTCGGTTGTAAAAAGTGAATCTGTCGAAAAACGGGCGCAAATCCAAACGCAGGAAATCAGGCAAGACAAACACAGCGGGCCAAAACAGCTGGCAGCCGGCTTTGCCCGTGATGGAAAATGTAAGCTCAGATACCAGATGAATCGAAGGGCCGATTCGATCGCGTACTTAGCCTGTCGGCATCAGGCCACAAGCATGAAAGAACCGCCGGATCTTGTCGATTTGCCCGACGACAGGCCCGGAAATGAATTATATTTTACCGCTGAGTTCGGCGAGAGGAAAGTGCACGGTGTCACCTACTGTTCGTGGTATGGCATGGGACAAATCAAACTCTGCCTGGACAGCGACGGCGACGGCCGGCTTTCCGATGAGAAAGCTTTCGTTGCAAAGGTCATAACGAAGCGCAAATCTCGTCTCATCATGAAGCGCTACAGATTCGGGCCGATCCCACTGACGTTCAGTGACGGCCAAAGGAATACGCAAACCAGGTTTTACATTGAAACCCTAAA
>Ga0208771_1001020_pt1 | contig 15567 bp, 20 predicted proteins | sample AntAceMetag02UKX_FD_184775 | JGI IMG/M metagenome (GOLD analysis project Ga0208771, IMG submission 184775) | Saline lake microbial communities from Ace Lake, Antarctica - Antarctic Ace Lake Metagenome 02UKX (SPAdes) (version 2) | ecosystem: Environmental > Aquatic > Non-marine Saline and...
ATAAAGTTAGAGAGGAACTTCTTCGCAAATTTGTTGATTTGTTGGGAAATTCTGAAATGCGGAATGATGGGTCATTGGAAGGTTGGCTTTATAAACTCAAAAATCCAACCTCAGAATGACGCCATGTGTTTGCTCTCCAAATAAATCCAATAATTATTAATATGAGACGTTGTTTTAATATTCCAAGGAAGGTGATAGATAAAATGGTAAAATTAGGTGAAGTGAAGATAACCATGGCAACAGCAATTGCAGCAGCTCTAGGTTTTGTAATGGCTCTTCTATGGAGAGATGTAATAATTGGAGTGTTGAAATATTTTGAGCTCTGGAGAGATGGTGGATTTAACGATATCATGGGAATTATTGTTGGTGTTGTTGTAGTGGTAATAATAACCATTATCTGTGTTTTAGGTATAATGTATATATCAAAATGGGGCGGAATTGGAGAGAAATAGAGAACTCCAATCTATTTCCTCTTTCTTTTTTCATTAAATCTTCCTCAATTTGAGTTCACCATCTCAAAGCTTCTGATATACACGTTACCCTAACTTTGTCCTATGCTATTTGATTTGCAACAATTTGTTGCATTTTTTAAATCATAACATTTATATTATTATATCTGTTACCATATATTATATTCTGCTGTTTTGATAGGGGAAACAGAATGGAGGTATAAAGAAGTGAAAAAACTATCAATATTGTTAATAGTAGGACTTTTAATCGGAAGTGGATTTGGAGGATTCTCTCTCACCGCGGATAAAACATATGACCAACAATCTGAAAAAACAATAGAGATTGAAATGATAGAGATTCCATCGATTACAATTAAAACTAATAGTGATGATTATATTGAACTAACTCTTGAAAATCAAGAAGCATCATATTTGATGAGTCCAGGTAAACCTATACTGCCAAAAATTATGAAACATGTCGAACTTCCTTTTGGTGCACAAAATGTCAAAGTTGAAGTGGTTTTAAATGGAGTTCAAGAACAGATCATCTCAAAAGAGATAGCGCCCGCACCAATTCCAATGCCGCTATCACCAGGAGCAGATTTTATTCCTTTACCAAGGAAAGATGAAGCGGTATATTCTAGCAATGACATCTATCCCTCTATGCAGTATAGTTGTCGTGTTGGTTGTGGGTTGAATGTTAACGATGAACGTGTCACGTTTGTTACAATTCATATCTTTCCTGTCAGATATGTGCCTGCAGCAGGGAAACTATATACTGCTAAAAGCGCCGATGTAGCAATATCGTATAAAGAACCAGAAATCACTCCATTTCTTGAGATTAGCGAATATGATTTAGTGATTATTGCACCATCTCAGTTTTCAGAAGAACTACAGAGATTAGTCGATCATAAAAATAATCATGGAGTTGAGACAATATTGAAAACAACTGAGGAGATATATAGTGAATTTTCTGGTATGGATAAACCTGAGCAAATTAAGTATTTCATTAAGGATGCGATTGAAACCTGGAATGTCAAATATGTATTGCTGGTTGGTGGCTTAAAATCAATGATATTTGGCACTTCTCGAGATGATAAAAATCAAGGTTCAAAAGACTGGTACGTACCTGTTCGGTATACCAATCTCTATGCTGGTGAGGGTGATGACCCTGGATATATAAGCGATCTCTATTATGCTGATATTTACAAGGAAGGAGGTGTGTTTGACAACTGGGATTCCAATGACAACAACGTCCTTGCAGAGGAGGGTGGATTTAGAAAGGATATCTTAGATTTATATCCTGATGTATATGTTGGAAGATTAGCATGCAGAAATACCTATGAAGTAACTACTATGATTGACAAAATTATCTCCTATGAACAAACTCCTGCTGATCCATCCTGGTTTAACAGAATAATTGTAATTGCTGGAGATGCCTTTCAAGATCAACAGGATCTTGACATTCAGTGGGATGTAACTGATATGCCAGATGGAGAGTATACCATTTATGCTCAAAGTAATAACAAAGAAGAAGTGTATGGTCCAATTGATATAGTTAATGTAACTCTCGATCGAGCAATGGAATCATCGATTTCATTTACTGAAGATGATCATCTTAAAACTGAAACATATCCTTTCATACCGATAGCAGAAATCACTTCACCATCTGAAGGAGATTTCCTTGGAAATACTGATATAGACTATGTTCCACCTGAAGCTTATGAAGGTTATTATTGGGCAAGAGTGGCATATGTTGATGGAGTAATGCATATTAGAGGTAAATCTTATGATCCTCAACCGTATGGGGTTTTGACAGATATAAAAATCTGGATTAAAAATAGCGAAGATGAAACAGTATTTACACAGTGGAGAAACAATACTGAATTATATTACGAAGATGAATGGGCTACTGGTGAGCAAATGTTAGAAGGTCGTGGCGGTAGTCTTTATTATATGCCTGATGAATTTGAGAAAGTTAAGCTTTGGACTTCAAACGGAATGTGGACAGGGCAATCTGATGTAATAGATGCTTTAAGTCAAGGATGTGGATTTGTACATTTTGAAGGGCATGCTAGTCCTCGTTCATGGGGAGATCAATATCCTGGAATTCCAGGTGGACGAATGGAAGCCTCGGTCACAGGACTAATTTCTTTTGATCCTTTCACAGGTCCACCGTTCTTCCCAATGAGTAAGTTATCGAATACTAATAAACTACCAGTGGTTCTTGCTGGTGGCTGTCATAATGGTCAGTTCAATGTAACAGTACTTGCAACCTTGTTAAGCAAACCATTCATGTGGACGTATGGTATTCCTCTGCCTGAATGTTGGAGTTGGTGGCTTACTCGTGTCCCGAATGGTGGATCAATTGCCACAATAAGCAACACCGGAATGGGGTATGGTGAGCCCGGAAAATTTTGTATCGCTGCTGGGCTCTCCGGATGGATTAACTCTGAGTTCTTTAGAATTTATTCGGAAGAAAATCAGCAAATTCTTGGAAAAACGTATAGTCAAGCTATAGCTAACTATGTCACCAACTTTGATGTGGATGATGACATAGGGCATGTCAAAACAGTACAGGAATGGACACTCTTAGGTGATCCTAGTTTGAAAATCGGCGGCTATTCCTAGGGGGTAACTGATAACTTACAAAAAGATATCTCTCTTCATATACTCCTGATACTGGTCAGTCTTCTGAAGTTCAGGCATCTCCACCAGATGAGCGTTAACGGATATTGGACAAATAAAAATCATCGTATTCAGGAGAGGGCTTCATACCACTGACCTCTATCGTTTAAAGAAAGAATTCCACCTGATCTATAGTGAACGAAGTGAACGTTGACCATTGGTCTAGAAATCAGAGCAGTCATGCCTTGATGATTTTGCGTTCTAGATGGCCTGAGCGCTGAGGGTTGAGCCGACCGAAGGAATTGTAAGTATCGACCACACACACACCCGAAACAAAAAGCTCGCGTTTCATTTCACCTCATTCAGCAGAATTTTTAATGACCTGATTATTTGCTTTACATCCTTCCTCAAATAATGCAGATGAAAGTAAAGGGCCAACACGGTCCATTGCAGTCTCCCCTGTTTGACAATGGTACCCTGTTGCTTTCATATCTCTTGAAACAGTAGTCAAATAGCTGTTACGTATACCAGTCATTGCAAATAACTGAATGGTCTCTTTTAATGAATGAATCGGATCGTCTGGTAACTGGAAATTGATAAATCTAGATACAATATCACAATATCTCTTTTTTAAACTCTTACATATCTTTTTCCCCATCTCTTGCAGAGACAACTCTGCATCCCTCCTAGCAAGATAAAATCATTGTCCAACTATAAAAAATGTAGCGGTGGTTCTGTTTTTTTACCAAAAACTCTCATTCGTAGAGACTGTTATATGAAGAAATCAGACTGGTTGATTAGCGTGATAATAACTGATGGTAAAATATTGCAGGTGAAATGATTTGAACACGAATGGCCTGCTCTAAATGTCGTGATAATTGAAATATAAAATCTAAATGGAATAAATATGAAAGAAAAAGTGTATAGAAATAATCGAAATTTGCGGTTCAAAGCCACTTATTAAAAAATGTAACATATGTTGCATTTAACAGGAGAAAAACCACTTGTCAAGCCGACGGAGGGAGTCGAACCCCCGACCTGCTGATTACGAATCAGCCGCTCTACCAGCTAAGCCACATCGGCATATGTTTATGGGGAATATCATTTTGTATTTAAAAATTGCCTGTATGCTGATATAACGTAACATCTTTTTACCTGCGTTCATTTACAAGTTAAGACGAAGTATGATTTGTGGTGTGGATGAAGCGGGCCGAGGGCCAGTTATTGGCCCACTTGTAGTTGCTGGAGTTACATTTGAAGATGATTCAAAGCTGGTTGAGTATAATGTTAGAGATTCAAAGAAAATTTCTCCTAGAAGAAGAGAGTTTTTAGCTAAGAAAATAAAGGAGATTGCCGTTGAATATGAGACTATAGTTATTTCTGCATCAGACATCGATGATATGAGAAAAATCATGACGCTAAATGAAATTGAAATCGATGTCTTTATCAAGATTATAGACAAATTAAAACCAGATGTTTGTTATGTCGATGCCGTTGATGTAAACGATAAACGTTTTGGTAGAAACATCATGTCTAGACTTTCTTTCAAACCAGAGATTATTTCCAAACATAAAGCAGATGATATTTATCCCATAGTTGGGGCTGCCTCTATTTTGGCCAAAACTAGGAGAGATATGGAGGTTCGGAAGATTTCGCAGAAGTTGGAAAAGAAATTGAATTTTCCGTTAGGAAGCGGTTATCCTTCGGATCCCATTACAAAAAAATTCCTTAAAGGGTGGGTAGAAAAATTTGAAGAGTTACCTCCAAACGTTAGGCATTCATGGAAAACTGCACAGAACCTAATAAAGGAGAATAAGACCAAAAGGCTGGATGAATTTAATTAATGGCAGATATGCCAGCGATGCTGGCATGTCCCCCGCATCTTACGTCTTTCTAATTGTATAAAGGTTGCTTTTCCTTTATATATGTGAAATGGGGGTCGCTGAAAGTATTAATTTTCTTCATTTCAACGTATTCGTCAAATCAAGTTAAGAAATTTCCCTACAATATGTGGTAATTGAAAGGGTCTGGAAATGAAAAGCAGGGAATTGGTGAATATACTAAAATCATGTTGTTTTAGATATTCAATCCAGACCCCTTCATTTGAGATGGTAATGAATTTCCCAGACCAAGGTGATTATAAATATAATCTATATGTAAAACAAGGTAGAATAATTTATCAAATGGAGAATTTTTCTCCATGTACTACTTAATAAATAAAAATAGAAAGATATTCTAACCAAACATCACCATCACATCCGTTCCCTTTTGAATATCCTTTACCCGCATGTTTATCTCCTTAGCAATATCCATAAACTTCGAGCATGAAACTCGCAGTTCAACCACGCCTTTGCCTTCAATAGTGCCATCTTCATCTATGTATGATTCAGGTTTAACGTAGTAGAACAATAGTTTGATTTCGTCTTCATCGCCACTGGTAATCAAACCATCAACTGATTGCACTAATATATCGTCAAAATCCATTGCTATTCTATCTGCTTCCCGTTCTTTCATTTTTTTCATCTCAATAAAACGGAAAAAAGATATTTTTATAGAATATGCTACAGAGATGGGTATGTCGAACCTCTATTTATGTCTTGTTACTCTCAACTTGTCTGCAAGTGCTTCCTGTGTTAAATCATACATCGCCCGAAATATTTGTTATGTTTTCTAGTTCATATTCGGTGATTTCATTTAATTCTATAGATGTTTTTAACATCTTTATTCCCATACGTATGGTCCTTATTCCTCCTCTAACAATGAATAAAATTATTGTAATCCACATCATAAAATTGAATAAGGGAAATAACGGTATAAACATCTGTTCAAGATAAGCATTAGGAGTTGACACATTATGCTGATTACTATTTAAGGGGAGACCTATATCAGTTGCTTCATAATTCGCATTGAACATATCTATCGGAACTCCAAAACCTTGAGATATACTGAAAACTAAAACTACACCATAAATCACTAGACATACACCAGCAATGATGAGTATACCGCCCATAATATTCTCATCTCTTACTTTAAACTTCATCTCATTTGTCTCCCGATGACAAGAAGATTTTGGTTATTCCCTCTCACTTTGGTCATGTTTTTTCTTTTCTTCTTTTTCCAATGAGGAAGAATCCTTCTTTTTTTCTACCTTTTTAATAGTTTCAGACCTAATAATTTTTACATCAGGTAAAGATGCTTTCATCATCTTAATCCCTATCAGTGCAACTCTTCCTCCAGCTACTAAAATAACAAACGCTATGAGTAACCAAGCCATCAGATTAAACATCGGAAATAACGGTACAAACATCTGCCCTAAATCAATACTTGGGGCAGACATATTATTTGAATCATTACTTGTAGGTGGGATGTTTTGATTTGATTCTTCTTCAGTAATATGCAGAATCTCTACAGGAATATCTCCCCCTTGAGATAAATTAATCACTGAAGCAATGCTATATCCCATTATACAAAGTCCCGCAATCAGGATGGCATAACCAACGATTTTTTCATCTTTACCTTTCAAACTTATCATTTTTCTTCACCTCTAATCTACAAATTCATAACAGCTATTTCCTAATAAAATTGTTCGATGTGTGTGAACTCAGACTGAGAAAGGTTTAATCGTTTTCATAAAGTTTTTAACAGTATTTTATGTATGTGAGGTCTAGAGTGGGATGTATAGATGCTCAATGCTATACTGCATTATAAGTTTATACCTCTAGACTTCATTATCTGTATAATTTCATAACTGATAATTATTATGATATTTTGCTCAAAAACATTTATCAAAAAGTAAGGGTAACGTGCTTATCAGAAGGTTTTGAGAAATAGTAGATTCGGGTTGAAAAAGACATAGGCAGGGTTCTTTGGTTCTTGAAGTATTCAAGCAAGAGTTTATAAGTAGTAAATCTCTATTATAATGTGTAGTAAATAAAAAGAGTGAAAATATGCCTAATAGTACTTATCGAGACCATGCAGATATGAGAATGAAGGAAATCCATGAGCGACGTCTAGATATTAATGTTCATAAGAGAGTAAAAGAGTTAATGGAAGAATATTCTGAACGAAAACATACCATTTAGAACTCAAACTAGAAATCCCAAGTGAGTAAGTTTTTCTGATAATTTTTCCACTGCTTTTGATACATCCTCTGTGCTTTTTGCACCTACACAGACTATTCTACCAGAACTAAAAATCAAAATAACTGCCTTAGGTTCCTTTACTCTATATACCAATCCTGGGAATTGTTCAGGCTCATACTCAACGTTTTCCAACCCAAGACCAATTGCTATTTCGGTTAGGTTAATCTCATCAGCTCCTAAATCAGATGTAGCAACCATATTCTGAACAACTACCTTAATATCCTTAATCTTAAACACATCTGCTCCTATCTTCCTTAATTTTTCAGCTACTATTGCAACAACCTTATGCACGTCTTCAACACTCTTCGCACCAGTGATGATAGCCTTACCGCTTGTAAAAAGGAGTGTAGCTGTCTTCGGATTTCTTAATTTATAGACCAACCCAGGAAATTGTTTATGCTCATATTCAGTTTCTTCTGGCGATTGTGCTATCATATCTAAGTCTAATTTCTCAGCGAATGCCGCAGATGCTACAATATTTACCACCCTTATGTCTACCATATAATTATCATCTCTCTGTCGCCAAACTTCCGAAATGATAAATCCTCTATTAAAACAATACCCTTGTACTGATTTCTATCTCTACTTGCCAATAAAGTTTGCTAACTTTTTCCCGCTCTAAACTTCTATAAAGGGTAGTAACGTGCATATCAACGATTTTAAGGCATTATCTCTTCTTATTCTCTCCTGGGAAAATTGCGTTTTTCGTAAATATAATAAAGCGAGTTTGATTGTTATTCATTCGTGATCGGTTAAGGATTTTCCATGGGTAGAATAGGTTTTGAGACAGTTGAAATTTGATTGAGAGAAAAACATCTTTCTATATGGAGATATTTCATTCAGATGTTAGTTTGAAACTCTGCATACATCCATTGTGAAAATGAGCAAAACAATGGGTATTTTTGCACATTTTTTGCTTAACCGATCACCAATGGATTGTTATTTCCGTCTTATACGTGGTGTTTTTTTGATACGGGCTGGCATTTTAGGTTTCCTTATACGTTTTTTACCTTTCTTTTTCGATTCTCCCTCAGAATGCTCTACACCCATGCCTTTTTCAATATAATGTTTTTGTCTCTCTTTTTTTCTGACCATCTATTTCACCTTATCCTCTCTCTTTTTCTTAGAACCATTGCAGTTATAATTAAAATTAATCCAATGATTGAAACGATAATAGGAATGTTATTATTTCCTAATAAGAAATCTACACCAGTGGCTATTATCAACATAAAACCAAAAACTGCAAATAGTAATGCATATCTTGATTCTTTCTGCTCCCCCATATTTATTTCGCCTTATCCTTATTATCTCTCAAATCTACAATTTCAAAACAACTATTGCCTTATAACCTCTTTTCTACCTTCCATTTATGAGGTAATTTTTCTAATTTTATAATGCTCTGGATGTGGACCAACATTACCACTATTGCAATTCGGACATCGACTTATCTCTTCAGCAGTCCATTCAAAACGACAATGATTACACAACATAAGCATTCTTATTTGCCCTCAAAACTGTAGTATAATAACAAATGCCTTAAAAACTTGTTTTTTCCATATGGGCATAAAGTATCTATGATACTTCTGGGTTAAAAACTGCATACACAAGATAATGGTCACTCTGCTCCTTGACCACTTCATCCATCACACCAACACTCAGGAAGTTATTCTCTGTTGCATCATTGATGATTATCCTATCATACGTATTATCACTTGTAGCAACAGTGGTGTCGACATCATTAGTTACCGCCCAGCTCCAATCCGTGAAGTGCATGATGTTTTCCTCATCATAGTAACTGCCATCGGCATTCAAATCCCCCAAGATGATTGTATCGCCTGTTGGATTCCCAACAATGGTTTCCAAAACTGATAGTTCACCTGGCACGTTATCTGGTTGCGTATGGATTGTGTAAAGTGTAAAGGTCCAGTTGTTTGAGATGAACGTGACTTCCAACGGCGGACGTTGCATATCCTCTTGATACTCTGCCTGGTAATCATATGAATCGACCAACGTTGCCCTGTCATTATAAAACACAGCATACTGCTCCTTTGAGGAACTCTGCCCTGCTCGGTTGCTGATGATGTATTGATAATCTGGGAACTTCTCAGCAAGTGTTTCTATGGCAGTTTCAGAGGCATCACGTATCTCTTGCACAATGAAGATATCGTAATCATCGAGTTTCTCAGCATAGTAATCAAGCAGTGTTTCATTTGATGCCTTTGTAGGTCCAAATATCTGCAAGTTCCAGCAGGCGATTGATAAGTTGCCAGTTTCATCAGAGGTTGTGTTTGACCCACCATTCTCTTCTATGATACATCCACTAAAACTGACGGATAATATCAACAGTGTTACACCTACCATGAAAAGTGATTTTTTATTTCCCATATCCTCACAGAATCGTGGTTATAATCATTTTCTTTAAAAACATATCACACGTGGGTCCTGGACACTTAACTCATTGAATGAATATAATTGGTATCGCCCTCTGGGAGACTGTCCAGAACACGTAGAAATCGTTTTTAAAGTAGAGAAAACATTAACTATAGATTCCTTATTCATACTGCTTGAGGTATAAAATATGGCATATGAACAAGATGGATATGTATTGCACAAAAAGGATGTAGAACTAAAAGGTGGAAGAACACAAACAATCTATTATTTCTGTAAAGCAGGGAACAAACCCAAGAGCGGTGAACCTTGTGATAAACCAGATAACAAGGTAGTTGGTATCAATAAGAGAACTGGTCTTCCTTATTTGAAGAACAAATAAAACCATCTCTTTCTTTATTTTTTAATTTAGGGTTTTAGCAGATTATTGAGAAGTATGATTTAATAATTTGTTTAGTACCAACTGAAGAAGATGAAAATGTATCTAGGGTGTTAATACTTTCACTCACCCCGTTTTTACATATATAAACCAAAACCACCATCTACCCTTAACTCGACGAATAATTTGGGGGACATGCCAGCAAGGAGGTGCATCCCACTACCAATCCGCTCCATTCCTTCCTCCTTTGCTGGTTTTTTCTACCATGAAGCGGAATTGCCAGAATTTTGATATATCTTTTCCAATATACTTTTAAATATATTTGAACTCACAACATTACCAAATTTTCAACGAGAAGGTGCTTTAAATCAACGTGGTGGCAAAAACTCTCTCGACACGGGTATTTTCTACCGTCCACATCATGATGGGTTTAGCGTTGGTTTATGTGGATTTTTTCTGATATATTCACATCAGAACTTTTAAATTGAATCATTTGATAACTCTATTGACAAACTTAACACTGGGAAGTCTTAATTTGTTTTATAATAGAACAAGAAAAGCATTGGTTTTTGTCATTGTAGGAATCTTTATCCTACTCGGTATTGCACCTACCATAAGCACAAGCGGGGATGTCTACGAAGAGTATTGTTGTGATATTTATCCACCAGATGAACTGGGACCATATCACATTGGACATTATCGAGTGCGATATGATGCTCAACCTTTTGGTACATACACTGCGACTATACGCTATCCAGCAACACGTGATGGTTGGTTCGCTCCAAAAGACACATCTGCCGGTCCATATCCGGGAATAGTTGTTGGAAACGGTTTTGCAGGTAGTGATTGGAACATTAAGTGGATTCCTAAACATCTTACTTCACATGGTTATGTGACATTATGTTTCACGCCGCCAGATAAACTTTTAGGAAATACTACACAATGGGCATATGGTTTTCAACAGGGTATTGAAAAACTGAAATCTCAGAACAACAACAAATTTTCACCGATATATGGAACCCTTAACACCGAGATATTCGGTGCCATCGGTCTTTCAATGGGTGGTGCAGGATGCATTGAAGCTACAGGTGATGCTGATTCGCTGATTGATGCAGCAGTTGCTCTTGCACCTGCCAGTTCTAATTTTTCGATATCAGCAGCAATGAACATCTCAGTACCTGTACAGATTCAAGTTGGAAACAATGATGGCATGGTCCCGCCATTTCGTGTTTTACCTTATTATGATGATTTCATTCTAGATACAATGGTTAAAGAGTACCTTGCTATTGAAGGCGGCAACCATATCGGTTTTATCGATGAACGTTTTGCAAAATTTGCAGAATGGATGGGGATAGACGATGTCCGTGGTATTGAATTCATAGAACAGCATCGTATCTCTAGTAAATATTTTACTTCTTGGTTTAGATATTATCTGAACGACTCTAATGAACATTATACATATATCTTTGGAGAAGAGGCACAAAACGATTTGCAAACTGGCATACTCTCAGATTTGAAGTACAATATTCCGTAACAAACGTTACACCTAATATATATCATTCCTTCGATTAGCATTTTGCCACTTTTTTTATCATAACCAGAACATTTAAATTGAGTTAACGTATTTCCCTTTATAGATATATATGGGGGGAGGATTAAACATGCGAAATATCTCATTAAGAACAGCATTAGTTTTTGTTGTGATTGTTTTGTTTATTGGAGCAGGTTTTGTACCAAGCATTAGTAGTGATATTGAGTCAACTGGGAGTCAAAGTTCATGGTGGAGCAATGACTGGAGCAATAGAAAAGAACTGGGCATTACAGATGCATCCACTGATTATCAAATGAATATTGAAATCTGGAAAGAAGATGGTTTTGATAATGTTGGTGAAAGCAAAGGATGTGCATGGTGAAGAAAGCCCATGGTCAGACCCATTAGCAATCAGCATGCCAAAGAACAAAGCAATCAACCCATTCTTGGAAAGACTAATTGAGCGTTTTCCAATACTTGAGCAGATACTACAACTGCTCTATGACAAACTAGCGGGTTTCTATTAAACCACAAAAACCTCTTTTTTTTAGATTGTTGTAAATGTATAGACGGCACCAGTATGATTTATGACAGACGTTATTGCTAACATCTGTTAAGTGCATTGTGTAGAAATGAATTCGATAATGGGTCGAATGTTATGTTTTCCGCTAATGTTTTAAACAAACAACCTATCTGATGTAATATCATTGGTGATCGGTTAAGCAAAAAATGTGCAAAAATACCCACTATTTTGCTCATTTTCACAATGAATGTATGCAGGGTCTCAAACTAACGTCTGAATGAAATATCTCCATATAGAAAGACGTTTTTCTCTCAATCAACTTTCAATTGTCTCAATGCCCATGCTACCCCTGGAAAATCCTTAACCGATCACGAATGAAGTTTTATTAGATTGTCATATCCTGAATTAAGTTCCTTCGAGTATTTTATATTTGTCATAAGCAAGTTCACATCCTATCTATATATTCAGGAGCCCATGTTTTCACTAGTTCCTGATTAGTTTTAATGAAATGTATCCTATTCTTATAATGAAGTTTTCTCACATATGCTTGAAATGGTGTTTCACACTGTTCAATCTGTAAACTCATATGAGGTCTTTCAAAATTGTAATACAAAACAGTTCGAGGCCAGTCATTAAAATGTTGATACAATCTTTTCAGTGTTCCACCAGCTCTTTCCATTTTACCATTTGATTGCGGATGTTTCACCCGTGCTTTGATGTGCTTTACTTGATACTGTTCTAATGTTTTTTGAAACACGTTTTGTTCTGGATCTGAACAAGTTGACCTTGGAAGACTGATGAATTGTGTCCCATGATCAGTCATGACCTGCTTTGGGCAGATGTATCCTTCAACAGCTTGTTCAAAAATAGATGCTGAATTCTGTGATGTTGCGTTAGTAAACACTCCAAATCCTGTGATGAATCGTGATGCATCATCTTCAAAATTTATCATTTTATCTTCCTTATACTCAAACCAATCTGTATGCCATAAACTGTTACTATGTTTACGTTCATAACGAACATATTTTCGTTGTTTCTGCTTCTTCGGATGATTCATCGCCAAACCTTCTTCTTTTAGGATCTTATGTATGCGATTATGTGAAATGTTGATTCCCTGGTATGCAAGAATCTTTTCAAGTATCACCGCACACAAAGGATGTTCTTTTCTAATATCTAGTACTATCTGTCTTTCCTCTTTTGATATTGGCCGTGGTCTCCGGCCAGGTTTATTGGGATACGGATATTCACCAGTTTCATTGTAAGAACGGTACAGGTTCCGTGCCCATCGTGAAGAGATATCTTGTAATTTTGCTATCTGATAGATTGATCTTTCTCCCTTTTCCATTTCTCGGATAATCCAACGGATTTTCCGTTGATTTAACTTCTTCATGTATTGTGAATTGGTTATCGATTTTTCTAGAAGGAAGTTATTTCGGGATAACACAAAGTTTTATTAGATATGCTTTGTTTCTAATTTTGGGAGTAAACGCAATATGAAAAAACATATAATTGCAATTGGAATAATATTTGTTTTATTATTGGTTGGTTTTAGTGGTTGTATTTTTGATGGAGATACAAGTTATGAAGAAGATAAAGATGTAGTTTATGATGAAGAATTGTCGATTGAATATTTTATTGTTGAACCAGGTTTGGTAGATCTTGGTGATAGCGCATATTTAAGTTGGAAAGTTTTAGGTGCAAAAAGCGTTAGTATCGATAACAGTATTGGTAATGTTGGTTTAGAGGGAAAGCAAATTATTTTTCCAACAGAGAATACGACATATACAATTACAGCATTGGATTCAGAAGGCTCAGCTGAAGCTTTTGTTAAAGTATATGTAAGTGGAATGATTGGTACAAGTCCTGAAACAACACCAAATATGCAATTTGTAAAAGATGATACACACAATAAGCTTACAGTTGCATCAGCAGACCCTGGAAATTTACAATGGTCAGATTTTGAAATGACAAATTCATCCGGTTCTGCTTGGCAAAATAATTCAGGAGCCGTTCAAGCAGGACAGTATATCGAGGTTTCCTCAGGAACAGCTACTGTGAATATTAGACACATTTCAACAAATACTCTTATAGGTACTTGGAATTTTAACTAAATTCCCCACCTTTTTTTATTTTTTAACTCTTTTTTTTATTTCTAGTTTATAAGAAGGTCATAATCCTTTTAAGGATTGACTTCTTTATTTTTGTTTCTTCTGTTATGCAATTGTCTTGTTATCTTGTTTTAATTTGTTATTTTTCTTTTTTCTTTTTTTTATTTTGATTTTTGTTGTGCAACATTGTTGTTAACGGTGTTGTTGACAGTGTTGATGTATATATAAATATTTCACTTTTTGAATATTTATTTTAAGGCGATTTGAAGGTCGATTTTATTTTTGAGTGGTCTAGGTCAACTTTTTTTATTTTTTTCTCTGGTGACCTTCGTATGACCTTGGAGGCAGGTGTTCCATGAGTTATCATCGGTTTTTGATTTTTATCAAGATATTCAGGATCATTTTTATCAAGTCTTATTTTTATATGGTATCTGTCAATTTCATCAATATATTCATAAATTGAGCTATTGTAATTTACAATGCCAAGAGCGTTAACCATGAATTTCAATGTTCCAATATCCTTTTCATGTTTCTCTTCAAGTGTTTTCTTTTGTTTTGCTAATAATTCATATGTTGGTTTAAACTCTTTTTGTCTTTTTCTTAATTCTTCTTCATAATCTTTTATTTTATTATGGTCATAAATGCCCATCATAACTGATGTTTTACTTAAACCAAAATTTGTTTGAATATGAGTATCTTTTTCTCCGTTTTTTCTTGCATTTGTTATTGCAGTATGCCTAAAGTCATGTGGCGTTATATTTCTTAATTTAGCTCTTTTACATATTACCCTTAATGCTTTTTCCAATCCATTTATTGTATATCTGTTATATTTTTGGTAATTTGTCCATAATGGTTTATCTTTTTGTCCTTTATAATGTTGATAATTTTCCACCCATTTCATAAGATATTCTGGTCTACCCACATACAATATTTCTCTTGGTCTTGTTTTACTTTGTCTTACCGTTATTTTTGTCAATCCATCTTTATAAATTACATCTGTTGCATTCATACTTAATAATTCACTTGCTCTACAACCAAAACAGTAAAGTGTTTCTATCATAGATTTATGCATTAACATTCTTGCATTATCTAAAATTCTTTGATATTCTTCCTCTATTACTACTCTCTCCCTATAATCCAAATTGTTATAGTATTGTATTGGAGATCTTACCGTTCTTTTTATTCTCCTTATGCAATCTGGTAATCTTTCTCCTTTTTCTATGTCATACAGCCATCTATAAAATTGTTTCAAAACTGTTATCCTTGCATCTTTTGTTTTATCGCTATAATTATTCAAATATTCTGCGATCTCTTTTTCTTTTACTTGTTTGAAACTTTTATGTTTCAAATGTCTATCTAATGCAGTTAATACAAATCTTTCATTTTTAATTGTTTTTTCATTTTTCTTATTTTCAACAT
>Ga0208771_1001023_pt1 | contig 15489 bp, 14 predicted proteins | sample AntAceMetag02UKX_FD_184775 | JGI IMG/M metagenome (GOLD analysis project Ga0208771, IMG submission 184775) | Saline lake microbial communities from Ace Lake, Antarctica - Antarctic Ace Lake Metagenome 02UKX (SPAdes) (version 2) | ecosystem: Environmental > Aquatic > Non-marine Saline and...
TTGTCAGGAGTCAATTGACAAAGTGTATTTTCCAAATCAGTTCTAATCCAGGCTGGAGATTTGGCAACAGCCGCTTCTGATTCTACAGATAGTGTAAGAAGATTTGAAATGTAATCTAAAGTTCCATCACCTGTATTGAATTTCACTCCAAGATAACTATTAGTAGAAATATAAGTGTCAAAATAAATCGAATCGACAGCAGTCCAGGTATCACGATTAATCGGATCGGTTTTTGATCCTGATCTATCGATTTGTGGAGGAACATATTCCGGTGCAACTCCACCATAACCATCGATTGCAGGTTCCAATTCTTTCGTAGTCAATCCACGTTCATTTGCTGATAATGTGAATGAAACAACTAATAATGCTAATAAAATAAATAAGTGTTTTCTCATTTTCATCTCCCTATTTTTTTAGATTTCAAATTCCAATTTCTTTGGTAATGCTCCCAGAGAATTTATAATAATTTTTTTATCTTTAATTACAGAACCGACAATTTTAGCTTTTAAAGATAATGCATCCACGATTTGATCAGCATCATCCTTTTCAACTACGATTACCATTCCATTACCCATATTCCATGTTTTATATGCTTCTATTTCAGAAACATTACCAATTTTCTGGATCTCTTTTACCATTGGTGATGGAGAAAACAGATCATTGAATTCTGCACCTAAACCTGTATTTTTAAGTATCCTGTTAACATTTCCGGGAATTCCACCACCAGTAATATGAGCAATCCCCTTAATATTAAATTTTCTTTTCTCACCAAATCTACCCAGCAATTCTAATAAAGCTGAAGAATATATTATTGATTGTTTTAATATAATCTCTCCCCAACTCTTTCCAAAGGGAGAAGGTTTATTATATATGTTTCCGTCAAATTCTTTTTCGAGGATATATCTAACTAGTGAAAAACCATTAGAGCGAAATCCTTTTTCCTGCAAAGCTATGATAACATTACCAGCTTTAATATTATTTCCTGATATGACTTTTCCTTTTTCTAGCACTCCAACTGTAGTTGCATTCCAGACATTACCGTTAACTGATTTCCCCACTTCTGCTATCTCACCACCGGGAATTACAATCTTCTGTTCAATGCAGGCGTTTGCTAATCCTTTCATCAAAGCTCTGATTATTTCTGGATCAACTTTGTTAGTATCAATTGTGTTAGAAATTGAAATAGTTTCAGCGCCCAAGCAGACCGCATCGTCAGCAACCATTGCTAACAGGTCATAACCAAGAGTATCAAACTTCCCAATGTGTTCTGCAACTTCCATCTTTGTGCCCACACCATCATCACCCTGAACAATATAAAAATCACCCATATCCAGCATTCCGGCAAACGAACCTTCATCGATTACCGGTTCACCGATCATGTTCTTCCTGGAAGGAAATGTAGATCTAGCAAATTCATAAGCGATCTTAGATGCTTTATCCCCTATTTGGATGTCAACACCTGCTTTTTTATAATTAGTCATTTGAGTTCCTTATTTATTAATTATTCGGAAGAATGATAATCTTGATTATCTCTATTTTCTGTACTCAAATAAATATCATGTGGTTTTCCTTCTTTTATGGAAAGAGCAGACAATACTTCAAGTTCTGCTAATTTGTGGAATTCAGAAATATTCATAGCACCACATGTTCCCATGGAAGATCTAATTTTTGCCAAAGTCTCTTCCATGTTATCTCGAAGATGTCCGGCATATTCTACCATACCTTCAACACCTTCCACAAATTTTCCCTGATTATAACGTTTGGATTTCCAATTTTGAGCACGGGTTGAACCTTCTCCCCAATATGGTTTCATCACGCGATTATTGACTACTATCTTTTCTGTTGGAGATTCTTCCATCCTGGCAAAATAGCGTCCCATCATCACGTAATCCGCTCCAAGAGCTAAGGCAATTGTTACATCTTTTGTGCTGGTTACACCTCCATCAGCTATAACTGGAATATACTTTCCTGTTTCCTTAAAATGATCATCTCTTTCTTCTACAACTTCAATAATCGTAGTTGCAAGTCCACGTCCAGTCCCTTTCTGTTCTTGTGTTATACATATAGATCCACCGCCCATTCCCACCTTTATTGCACTTGCTCCAGCCTCAACCAAGAAGCGGAATCCCTCGGCTGTAATTATGTTACCTCCGATCACTGGAATTTGCGTATATTTGTCACTTATCCAGCGGATTGTATCTGCTTGATATTGAGTGTGACCATCCGAGGAATCAATTGCTAAAACATCAACTTCTTCTTTAGCTAACAGCTTAACTCTCTCTTTAAAATCATGTGTATTAATTGCTGCTACTGTAATCAATCTCTTTTTCTCATCATGAATTTCCAAAGGAAAATCAAGTTGGTCATTTATATCTTTTCTGAAAACCATAGAGAGAAGTTTTCCATCATTATCTAAAATGGGAAGTACAGATTTATGGCTTTCCAATAGAATTTGATTTGCTTCAACTAGATCAGTAATATTAGTTCCCACTTCAATATTCTCTTTTTTTATCATCCGACCTTTAATTAAACTTTCTGAATGAAGCGATACATCGTAATCCCATTTTGAAATAAGACCTACAAACAAATCATTTTTGTCTACAACCGGAAAAGTTGAATATCCTGATTTCTTACGAATCTCAAACATCTCTTTCACTTTCATATCAGCTTGCATGGTTTGCGGCTTCACAAAACCAGCTTTATGATTCTTGATCTTCTTAACCATTTCTGCTTGTGATTCTATTGATTGGGAACAGAAGATGAATGCAGCGCCACCCAACTTAGCAAGTTCAATTCCCATCTGAGCACCAGATACTGACTGCATTGCAGCAGAAACAAGCGGGACATTCAAGTAATATTTTTTCTTATTATCTTCTGAATACACAAGTGGTGTTCGCAATGAAATACTATCAGGACTGCAATCAACTGAAGTGTATCCAGGCAGTAATCTATATTCCATTAAGGTCCTTGATGATTCAGTTATTATTCTCTTTGCCATATATTCTCCTATTACTATTTTAAATTAAAGAAAGCATTGAATAAATCTCCTCTTGAGAGGAGTAAGGCTTTAGCCGGGAGATGTGTTCTCTTCTATCCACTCTTTTAGAAAATCAATACAACCTTGCATATTATTTTTAACATCTCTATCTCTGAATCGAATAAATCTAACACCTAAGCTTTCTAGTTTTTTTTGTCTGAACTTATCATATTGCACTTTATCATTATAACTCGAACCATCAATTTCTATCGCTAATAATAATTTAGGGCAAAAGAAATCAACTATAAAATTATCTATTGGTTTCTGACGATGAAAATCAAAGCCCAACTTTTTATCCTTTAACTGGAGCCACAATAACACTTCTGATAAAGTTGAATTATTCCTCAAGTACTTTGCTCTATCTTTTAGTTTAGGATTATATTTTAAATAACTCATGAATTAATGTGAAAATACACACCCTGTCTCTGACAACCTAATAAGTGGTTCAAATCCACATCTCCAATAGAGGGAATTAAAATTACTTCAGCTTTCATTATTCAATATCTATACTTTTATCTTCAGATCTTCGACTAGATACTTCTTTTCACAATAGACACATCGGGCAGTTACTGATCCAGCTTTATGAATATAGTATTTTGATGGAATATCTTCTATGTTTGTTATACATTTTGGATTGGGACAAATAATATGTTCTTCAATATATTCTGGAATTTCTAACGATGATTTGTTTACAACCTCAAAATCATTAATAATGATCAGAGTAGCACTCGGAGCTATAAGAGCTATACTATTAACCTCTTTTTTAGTTAATTCACGATTTTCGATCTTGAGAATATCTTTCCTGCCAAGTTTATTACTTTCAAGATTCATCCCGATCATAACTGAATTATCACCTGCTAAACTAAGAATTTCAATTACCTTTAATACTTTCCCTGCAGCAATATGATCGATCACAGTTCCATTCTTAATAGCATTTACTTTTATTGTTTTAACCAGACTCATTCTACACCTCCTCTAAGAGAATTGATATTATTGCCTGTCTTGCATAAACTCCATTCTTTGCTTGTGGAAAGTAGTAAGCAAATTCTGTATCATCAACATCGGTATGAATTTCATCAACTCTGGGCAGGGGATGTAGAACTTTGAAATATTTTTTTACATTTTGCAGCATTTTTTTATTTAATACATAAGATCCTTTAACTTTTTCATAATCTTCAGGATCTGCAAAACGTTCTCTCTGGACTCTTGTAACGTAGAGTATATCAAGATCATCAATATTCCCCTCGATATCATTAAATTCTTCATACTTGATATCCTTTTCGGCAAGATCATCTTTAATATACTGAGGCATTTGTAAGAACGAGGGAGATATAAATTTGAATTCAGCTCCAAATATTGCCATTGCTTGAGCCAATGAATGCACAGTTCTTCCAAAACGAAGATCACCTGCTAAACCAATTTTCAAATTGTCTAATTTTCCCTGAGTTTTTATAATAGAATAAAGGTCCAGTAAAGCTTGCGTTGGATGCTGATTTGCACCATCACCAGCATTCACGACAGGGAGATCAACAACTTCTGCTGCATACCTGGCTGCTCCCTCAATTGAACTTCTCATAATAATAATATCAGAATATTGGGCAATTGTCTGTAAAGTATCAGCGAAAGTTTCACCTTTTTTTGCAGAAGTATTCCCAGTTCCACTCATGATGATCGTATCTCCATTCATACGCTTCATAGCTGTATCAAATGAGAACATTGTTCTGGTGGAAGGTTCAAAGAAAAGAAGAGCTGCAAGTTTCCTCTGCATATTAGGAACTATTTCTCCCTTCTCTATTTTTGCAGCTGTATCCATCAGCCGCATAATATCTTCTTTACTCAAATCTCTCATTGAAATCAGATTTTTCATCTATTTCCTCCTTTTTTAGTTTTAACCACGAATTTACACAAAAATTTTCTTAAAGTAATTTTTCAAATTATAATTCAACATTTTTTACTAGTCTAAATCCGCCCCATCTAAGATAATAATATGAATGTAAAGCACCACGATGTGAAACACGACAACTACTATAACCATATGTGTAAGGAGCACCTCGTATTATACGCCAAGAACCACTAATCGGACCCTGTGGATCATCATTTGGGCTATTACTATAATAATCAGCACTATACCAATCATTACACCATTCCCACAAGTTGCCTGTCATATCATAGATGCCGAGTTGATTAGGCAATTTTGTGCTTACCTCGTGAGCATGAGTAGAGGAATTATCACTAAACCAAGCATAATCTCCGAGATTATCAGTAGTACCAGAATATTTATAATTATCTGTCCAATTAACTCCACCGCGTGCTGCAAATTCCCATTCAGCTTCTGTAGGCAGTCGATAACCGTCAGCATAAAAATCACAACTCCAATCAATTAGGTCATAGCAAGGTGTAAGATTATCTTGTTCACTTTTCAGATTACAAAAAGTTACTGCATCATACCAAGTTACATAATATACTGGATAATTTTTCCCAATTCCATAAAAATAAGCTGGATTTTCACCGACAACTTCTTCATATTCAGCTTGTGTAACTTCTGTAATTCCCATATAAAAACTATTTAAAGTTACATTATGAATCGGCAATTCATCGTCTTCTCCTTCATTAAAATGATCACCCATCTCAAATGTACAACCTTCTACAAAAACAAAACCCTGTGGTGGGCTAGGATCAACTTCAGTTGGTATTTCTTCACAACTAATGAGAATAAATAAACTTATTAATAGTAGTCCAAATAACATTTTCATATTTACTCCAATCTTAGATTTTCAATTCTGAATTATTAATTATTAATTCTCTTTTGATAAGCTTTCCAGGCTCTTTCTTGGTATAACCTTGCTTCTTTACCTGGATCATCAGCTTTTAATATTCCTCTACCCACAATTATGCAATCAGCTCCTCCACCAACTGCATCTTCAATCGTGATATACTGTTGACCCATCGCATCTGAACTTTTTTCCTTTTTTACACCTGGCATCATCAAAAGTTCACTTCCCGGAAATTTAGCTTTGAATCTCTTTATATCTTCCACACTGTTACCATGTCCAACAAAACCAGCTACCCATTGCGGATTCTTCTTAGCAGCTTCGAAACATTTACGAGTGTAGGTTTCATTTAACAGATTACCCTTGGAACTCATGCGAGCCAACACGAATCCCGCATGTCCCTCAATTCCTTCGAACAATCCTTTTAAGATCAATTCACCTGCTACCATGTGCACAGTAACGTACTCTGCCCAATCCGCAATTTTATAAACACCATTTCTAAATTGATGTCTAACCGTGTTGCCAATGTCAGCAAATTTGCGGTCCTCAAAGATCAGGAAATTTTGCCGTTTTGCATATTCCTGCAGTTTAGGAACAAATTTCTCATCATAATCATCGAGAATGTCCACATGAGTTTTAAGCATAACTATCTGTTCACCAACTTTATCCAACATTTCGAAAAACTCTTTTTGAGAAGTTACATCAAGCGAAAGAACTAGATTAGATTCTTTTTCATTCATTTTATCTAATAATTTTTGTGTGAGAGGATTTATATATTTTTCTTTCTTTGCAGGTTTTGTCAGGCTGGATGTAAATTCTTCAACCTCTTTTACTTTTTCAGCAGTGATCAGATATTTATCTTTTAATAACTGAACTATTTCATCGAGCGAAATTAAGCTATGAAGCTTATAACCATCTTTGGCAAGTTCCTCTGTTCCGTTGGAGCTTCTGTCTATCACAACTACAAAATCTTCAATTACAATTCCTTCTTTCTCATACTTCTCGGCAGTTTCAATTTTACTCGCACCGGTTGTAATAAGATCATCAATTACCAAACATTTAGTTCCTTTTTCAAATTTCCCAATAACATTATTACCAGTTCCATAAGCTTTTTCTTCCTTGCGCATATATACTAAGGGTTTTTGCATTTTGGAAGCAACAAGTGAAGCAATTGGCAGGGCTGTGTAAGGGATTCCAGTGATCACATCAAATTCCATATCTTTGATTCTTTCAACTAAAAGATCAGCGATCCCTTCTAATATATATGGGAAACTGATCATATCACGCAGATCAAAATAGAATGGTGAAGTGAGTCCGCTTTTTAGTGTGAAACTGCCGAATTTAATAGCTCCTATTTTTCCCAGTTCCAGAACAAATTGCTCTTTTGTCATTTAATTATCTCCTTTACTTTTTATCATTACACTTAAATTAATATAAACATTAACTAATTATTATTCTAATTCTTTTGATTGTTGTTAGAGTTAAATAAATATGGAAAAGCAAAACTAAAACAAGAATAAGTAATTCAAAAATAGATGAACAATTGTGTATGGTTTTTGAACATATTATGCCAATTGCATCAATGATGATTCCAAAACCCAATAATTTTGATGATGAAATAATGATTGGTTTTATTAAACTAATTTCGTAATTGTATTTCAAAATGTTTGTTAATATTTTATTAAGAGGACTTTCATGAATATTAGAGATTTGATTCTTTTGTTCTTCAGGTGTTTTCTTATCAAAATCATCCATATTATCAGGATCAAAACCTGTTTTTGTGGAAGTAACCCAATTTTTCATAGAATCAATTTTCGTTTGAATTGATTGAATTCTAAATATTCCAAACACACCAACAATTGCTAAAATTGCCGCATTTGCCTGTAATAATGCTGAGAATAAATAAATTGATGTATATTCATAGAAGAGATTAGTTAATAATTTATCTATCATTTTGTTCTCCTTTACCTTGTTCGTTGCTTTTCATATTTCATTATTTAACATTCCATATTCAAAGAATCGATTTTCGAAAGAAAACGATTCCTCTTAAATATTGGATATTCATTACATCCCCCTTTGCAAGGGGGAACTAAAGGAAGTTTTCTAAAAAATGTAATAACTTCATTCATCGTAATAAACCCCTCTGTCCGGCAAATACCGGACATCTCCCCTTCCAAAGGGGAGCTTAGAATTCCCATTAACAAAAGTAAATTTCACTTTTGCCTGTCCAATCATTCCATCAAACGGAGAATATTTTGCTTTGCTGTTAAACTTTGCCGCAATAATTGGAAATGCATGCTCTGCATCAATAACTGCAAGATCAGCATAAAATTCTTTCTCGATTTTTCCACGTTTCTTAAATTCAAAGATTTCTGCTGGTTTAGTACTTGTTAGTTCTACTAATCTACTCAATGGGATTTTTCGTTCAATAAATTCGGTTATAAGAATTGGTAGAGTTGTTTCGAGTCCTGGAAAGCCGGATGGAGCAATTGAGTAATCCTCAATCTTCTCATCGATTGTATGCGGAGCGTGATCACTTCCTACACAATCAATTGTACTATCGATTACTGCTTCCAGTAAAGCGTTATTATCATCTTTGGTCCTAAGTGGTGGATTTACTTTTCCAAAGTTTCCAACTGAGTTCAATACACTTTCCTCAAGCGTGAGATGATGCGGAGTAATTTCACAGAAAATATTTGTACTTTTTTGTTTTGCCTTACGGATCAATTCTATCTCTTCTCTAGTTGAAACATGACAGATATAAAGTTTGTTACCAATTTTGTTAGCTAATTCTAAAACTAATTTGGTTCCTTCAATTGCACATTTTCTGTTACGTAAAATATCATGATTTTGAATTGTTTTCTCAGCAATTTTTTGCTGCCATTTATCTAGACAGCTCTGCAGTTCAGTATGAACAAGAACGACTTTATCATATTTTTTTGCTAATTTAAAAATCTCTTTTAGTTTACTCTCATCTGCAACAACTTCATTTGAGCTGGAACCAGCCAGGAAAATCTTTATTCCAGCAATATCAAAAGAATAACTTTTTAGAATTTGTTCCAATTCCTGTAAGTTATTCTCAGTAGCTCCGAGATGGAATTTATAATTTAGTTTTGCTTTCTTGGCAGCTTCTCTTTTTGCATTCAATCCTTTCAAATTCGTTGTAGCAGGAATAGTATTCGGCATATCAATAATTGTTGTCACACCACCAGTAAGTGCTGCTAACGAAGCAGTTTCCCAAGTCTCTTTATTATTTTGTTCCATATCTCGGACATGAACATGAGCATCTATCATTCCGGGAATAACCAGTTTATTTTTGATATCGATAACTTGATCAAAACTATCAACCATTGCGAAGGTCTTTGACCATTCGCAAGGTTTTATATCAACTATCTTATCATCTTCGATGATAATGTCTTTCAATCCTTCGATAAGCTTACAATTTTTTAATAATATTTTCATGTTTCTCTTAACAAGTTCAACCTTTTTCTTGTTCCCAAGTTATACATGGGAACACACTTTTCTGCGAAGTTTAACTTCGCTTTCAATTTCGTTACGAAGTACAACTTCGTAACGAGAAGAAAATAAGATTGTGTCGAATAAACACTTTGTAAGAATCCTCGCAAAGATAAAGTGTCATCTCCGTAAACTCTGTGGTTAACTCTTTCGTTCGTTGCTAATTCATTCATTAGAAAGTTATCCTCTTCCCCGATGCATCACGATGATACTTTCCAAATTCGGTTAATAATTCAATTTTCTCTTTTGGAAGCACAGGTCCTTCAACACATAACCTTAACCCAAGTGGATCCATCGTACAATTCCCACAAATCCCAATCGCACATTTCATATATCTCTCAAACAGGAATTCATAATTTAGATCTCCAATAACATCTTGTAGTGCTTTCATCATCATTTCCGGTCCGGAGGCATAGAGGAAATCGAATTTATCTTGAGACATAATTTTCTGTGCAATATCTACAGCAGTTCCTTTTTCACCAAAAGACCCATCATCTGTTACGTTTATCACCTTAATATCTAATTCTCTGAATCTATCAGCAAAAACATGTTCATCTTTTGTTCGGGCTCCATTTATCAATGTTACGTCAGCTCCCGCTTCCAATAACACTTTTGCAAAAAAATAGAATGTTGGAACTGCATATCCACCACCAACAAGTAAAACCTTGTTTTTAGATATAAAAAAAGAGGAGCCGTAAGCACCTCTTATTGAAACAAAATCCCCAACGCACTTTTGGAAAAGGCGGGCTGTGAATTCACCTATCCTTTTTACAGTTATGAAAAATTCCTCTTTAGTACAATCTGAGATAGAGAATGGTTTCTCTCCTCCTTCGAAATCCGTGAGCATAATGAACTGTCCGGGTTCTGCACCAAGAGCATGTTTAAATGTGAATGTTTTAATATTGAGTGCTTCTTCTGTAATTTTATCAATTTTTAAAGTTACTCTTTTTTCCACTACCACTTCTCCAGTGTTGGTCTATTTTCTTCATCTCTGTATCTATTATTCCTTTCTCTATGTAAAGTTTCAGCATCAATAAATCTTGTGTAATTGTACTTTTGATTGTAAAGTGAAATCAATGGGGTTTGCTGTTGAAATTCCAAATTTATGATATCATCAGAATTATTCGCAGTGTCATAATCTACAATGCTAATATCATTTAAAGTAAACAATGACAAATCTATATCTAATTGTTCTAGTATTTCCGATGGAATTTCCGGAAGAAGTATTTCTTCTACATTCGTTATGCTATAAACATTCAAAGATACAAATTTTTCAGAATCACTTTGAGTCCATGATGCTGATATTTGATCAACTGAACCATCAACTAGAATTTCTGTAAATTTATTATTATCAACATCAAAAACTGCCGAAATTGAACTCATCGGGATATCAAGTATAGATGGGATTTCATCACTGATATTATCAAAACGATAAAATTCAGTACCATTATAATTATTTACATAAATACTAAACATATTATGTGGGAAATCATCATTATAAAAACCTGTAAATTCAGTAACTGGATTGTCATAAAATGAATTAAAATGCATTAAATTTGAATCTAACATCCCATTCCTAAATGCATGAATCTTTGAACTTGTGATCGGACGGTTAACAGAAATAGTTTTCGCAAGCATTGGTTTATCTAATTCTAAATAAAACTCATTGACCTCATTTTGTACAAAACTTTCTCCTATAATCCAATCACAAAATGCTATATCTGTATCTGGATTATAAATTGAAGAGAAAAAACTAATATCTTCATCCTCATCTAAGTGATAAATATCTCCTTGAAAGTCGGAAATTATAAAATTAGCAAAGATAATACCATAATTAGAAGGAGAGATTAACATTCCTTCATAATCTTCAGGATTACCAGTAAAGTCTAGTGTGACATCAATTTCACCCACAGATCCATCAGGATAATTATAACCCTTCAGATACCACTCTCTCAAAGGAACATCAATATTTACATTAATATCAATTCTGTGCTCCCCATTCCAATATCGAAAGTAGTCTTGAATAACTATCACCGTACCCCTAGATGTGTTAATATTTTCAAAAACGATAGTTTCATCTCCGTTTATTTCTTGATAAGTAACACTATCATCCAATTGAAGAATCGCATATCCAGTTCCTCTGATATAGTTTCTCAGGAAATTCATTGTAAAGTTCTTTGCTGTATTGTCGCTGTTCTGTGTGCATCCAGTCAACAAAACAATTAAAACAATTGAAATAGTGAATGAAATCTTTTTCATAAATAATTCTCCATTTCTAATTTAACATTTCACATTTATAATTTTTTCTAATCTTGGAATATCTTTCAAATTCGGATATTCATTTTCTTCCATAAACTCAAGTATTTCGTTATTGATCTTTTTAAAAACTTCAATTCCACGATAATACACTGCTGTTCCAACTCCGATCACTGACGCTCCTGCCATTAACATTTCAATTGCGTCTTCACCATAAGTTACTCCACCCATTCCAATAATTGGAATATTTACAGCAGAATATGTTTGATAAATTAATTTAAGTGCAATTGGTTTTATACAAGGTCCGGAAAGACCACCAAATTTATTAAAAAGAACAGGTTTTATCATTTTTGTATCGATCAGCATTCCGGGACCTACTGTGTTTATCATACACAAAGCATCTGCTCCCGCAGCTTCTGCAGCTTTTGCGATGGATACAATATCATAAACATTTGGTGAAAGTTTTGCAATAATCGGAAGTGTTGAAATTTGTTTAATTGCTTTAACAATACTATAAACTTCTACTTTTGAAGCAGCCAACGGAATTCCGAATTCGTCAAATACATTTGGACAGGATAGATTTAGTTCCAGAAAATCAGCTTTTGATTTATTTACATGTTTAGTTAGTTTTAGAAAGTCTATAGTATTTGTAGCAAAAACGCTCGCAATAACTGGAATATTGGAGCGTTTTTTTAATTGGTCGATCTCAGCAATGCCATCGACAATGCCGGGATTACACAATCCCATACAATTTAATAAACCACCTTCAAATTCCGCAACTACGGGTCCTTTATGTCCCATTCTTGGTTCTAATGTAAGTGATTTACTTGTTACTATTCCAGTGCCATTTTCAATTGAAATATTAAAACCGGAAAATGCCATACCCATCACACCTGCCGGTAATACAAGCGGTGAGGTTATGGTTCTACCCAAAAACTCAGTTTTTAAACTTTTCTGCATTCTCCATTCCTAGTTTAGATATTTCTAGTTCGAGATGCTAATGTTTTTTTATTCTGTATTTTTCTTACCTCTGACTTGCTATACTAAAAAATATTATCTGGATTATTGGTCAATTATTTTATCATGGTAAAAGTTCATGAATTTACGCAAAAAAATATAAACCGCTATTAACAGCGGTTTATATAATTTTATTAACTCAAGATTTATTTTATTTGATTATAAATATTCTTTTGAAATTTCTTTTAACTTTTGAATCATATCTGTTCTTTCCCAAGTAAATTCCGGGAGTTCCCTGCCAAAATGACCATAAGCTGCAGTTTTTTTATAGATTGGTCTTTTAAGCTGTAAATGTTCAATTATCTGCTGAGGTTTTAGTGGAAAGATATCTCTAATGATCTTGATCAATTGAGGATCAGAGAGTTTTCCAGTATTGAAAGTGTCTACCATTACAGAGATAGGATCTGCCACACCAATTGCATAGGCAAGCTGCACTTCACATTCAGCAGCAAGCCTGGAAGCAACAATGTTCTTAGCAATGTATCTTGCCATATAAGATGCACTTCTATCAACTTTGGAAGGATCTTTCCCGCTGAATGCACCACCACCATGACTTCCCTTTCCACCATAAGTATCAACAATGATCTTCCGGCCTGTAAGTCCAGTATCAGCTTGTGGTCCACCGGTTACAAATCTGCCGGTTGGATTTACATAAAATTTCGTATTGTTATCGATTAGTTCTTCTGGGATAATTGGTTTGATCACATTTTCAATAATATCCTTCTTGATCTGATCTTGTTGAATTTCCGGTGCATGCTGGGTAGATACAACAACTGCTTCTAACCTCTTGGGTTTGTGGTCGATATACTCAATTGTAACCTGAGTTTTACCATCAGGTCGAAGATACGCGAGTGTTTTGTTTTTTCTAACTTCTGCTAATCTTTGTGAAAGTTTGTGAGCAAAAGCAATCGTCATCGGCATTAATTCAGGGGTTTCATCGCAGGCATAACCAAACATCATACCCTGATCACCAGCACCCTGTTCACGATCTTTATGCTTATCAACTCCCATAGCAATATCTGTTGACTGCTTATCTATTGATGTGAGTACAGCACAAGTTTTGTAGCCAATTCCATAATCCACATTGGTATAGCCAATATCTTTTATTGTATTGCGTACTATTTTGGGGATATCGACATAACATTCTGTTGTAATCTCACCGGCGATCACAGCCATACCGGTTGTGAGAAAAGTTTCACAAGCTACTCTACCTTCAGGATCTTTTTCTAAAATGGCATCTAAGATAGCATCTGAAATCTGATCAGCCATCTTATCGGGATGACCCTCTGTTACAGATTCAGAAGTGAATAAATGTTTTTCGTTCTTCATTATATTTCCTTTTATACTAAATTAATTTATTAATTTCTTTTGAAGTTTTGCAAGAAAGAATTTTATCTAATTTTGCTCTCATCTCAGCAATATCACAATCAATAATTTCTTTTTTAATAATCAATAATCTTCCGGGACTAACACTGAGTTCATCAACACCTAGAGCTAGAAGAAGTTTCACATATTTTTTTTCGGAAGCCATCTCACCACAAACAGCAACTTTTTTTCCTTTTTTATGAGCATTATCAACTGTAAGCTTAATTGATCTAATCACTGATGGATGAGTTGGTTTATAATAATCGGAAATGGATTGATTATCCCTGTCGACAGCCAAAGTATACTGAATTAGATCATTCGTTCCAATACTTAAAAAATCGCACTCTTCAGCAATTGAATCTGAAGTAATAACGGCTGAAGGAATCTCTATCATTGCGCCAAGTTCCATATCAGCATTGAATGCAATTCCAGTATTGATCAGCTCTTTACTGCAAATCTTGATAATTTCTTTCACTTTCAATAATTCATTTACGCCGGATATCATAGGAAACATTATCTTAATATTTCCATGTACATTTGCACGTACAATAGCTTTTATCTGTTGCTTAAAAATTGGAACATTCTGCAAAGAAATTCTTATACCACGGCAACCCAAATTAGGATTTTGCTCATAAGTAATATTTAAAATATTTGAGAGTTTGTCGCCACCAACATCTATAGTGCGAATAGTAATAGGATTTGGTATACATTGCTCTGCAATATTTTTATAAATTTCATACTGCTCTTCTTCAGTAGGAAGATCATCACGGTCTATGAATAAAAATTCTGTTCGGAAAAGACCAATTCCTGCACTATTATATTTTAATACCTGATCGATTTCTTGAGGAATTTCAATATTACTCATTAAACTTATCTTTTTCCCGTCTTTGGTAATAGATTCTATATCTATCAATTTCAGAAGCCCTCTTTGAATATTCTGTTCTACTTTATAAATTGCTTTATATTTTTCTAACACACTTTTTGTAGGAGAAATAATTACATAACCATCGTTCCCATCAATTATCAGATCTTCTCCATCTTTAATATTTCCTAATAAACCCATAGTATTTACCAGCATTGGAAGATTCATCGAACGGGCGATAATACTACTGTGCGAGTTTCTACTACCTCTTTCAGTGCATAAACCTTGAATATTCTTATCAAATACTGTTGTTACAAAAGAAGGTGATATATTCTCCATTATAAGAATTGAGTTTTCATCAACATCAACAAAAACATCTTTTCTTTCACCCTTAATATGACTTAATAATCTATACGCAACATCTTCAAAATCATTAACTTTGTGGGAAAGATACTTATTATTTACATTACTAAAAATATCAATAGCCTCTGTAAAATATGTATTAATAGCCTGTTCTAAACAGTTTTGATCTTCTAAAATTAGTATAGATATTCTTTTATTGAACTCAGGATCTTGCAAGATCATTTTATGTGATTCTAAAATATCTCTATTTTCTTTTGAGTATGTATAATTTTGAATAAGTTTATCTAATTCATAAATAACAA
>Ga0208771_1001025_pt1 | contig 15487 bp, 18 predicted proteins | sample AntAceMetag02UKX_FD_184775 | JGI IMG/M metagenome (GOLD analysis project Ga0208771, IMG submission 184775) | Saline lake microbial communities from Ace Lake, Antarctica - Antarctic Ace Lake Metagenome 02UKX (SPAdes) (version 2) | ecosystem: Environmental > Aquatic > Non-marine Saline and...
TGTGCCGTTGATAATATACTTGTCACCACTTTTTTTAGCCAAAGTTCTCATTCCACCCAGGGCATCGGAACCGGCATTCGGTTCGGTAAGACATAATGCGCCGATGTGCTCACCCGTGCACATGGGCGGGAGGTATTTGTTTTTTTGCGCTTCAGTGCCGTTCTTGTGAATATTATTTGCACACAGATTCGAATGGGCGCCGTATGTCATGCCCAGGGCTGGCGATATCCTGCTCAGCTGTTCAACGGCAAGTACCTGCATCATAACGCCCTGTCCTGCTCCTCCGTATTCTTCATCAATAGTAATTCCCAGCATACCCAGTTCCCCGAGTTTCTTGAAGAAATCCTCAGGAAGCCAGTCCTCGTCGTCGATCTTCTCCTGCAGGGGGGCAATTTCCTTAACAGTCCATTTATACATGGTTTCCGCCAGCATTCGTTCCTCATTTGTTAATTCCATCATGTCCGTCTCCTTTTGTTATCTCTGATATGCTCAGGCCTTAATAGGGCAGTACATGTTGTCCCTCCGCCATTTGTTTCATCGGGAGGGTGTTCAGGATGGAGAGTAACTGCGATCCGGCCTGTCACGTTCAAAAACCAGATTATCCCATATCAACAGAACTTGACACGGATGTCAATAATTAATTGACATCAAATATTAAGTAGTGATATATTTTTACCATTACGTAATATTAATAAGGATAAGGGTGTGCCATAACCATGAATATGGGTTCGATATTAAGAGACAAAAGAAAGAATAAAAAACTTACGCTGAAGGTTGTGGCTGAAAAGGCCGGTATTTCGGAGGGCTTTCTGTCTCAGGTCGAAAATGATGTTAATTCACCTTCGGTAGATACGCTGGTAAACATATGCAGCGCCATAGGCATCCATGCGGGCGATGTCCTTAAGCTTGCTGAAAAGCAGGAAAGATCTGTAGTAATAAAAAAAGCCGACTGGGGGGATGTTGAACTTCCGGCATCAGGTTTTGTGACAAGGCGTTTCTTGTCGCCGGAGAACAGAAGAATAATCGACAGTGCGGTAATTGCCATTGAATCGGGAGCAAGCATCCCCGCGAGGAAAAATTTGAAAAATACACAGGAGGTGCTCTGTGTTCTGAAAGGGTCGGTGGAGCTCTTCCATGGAGGAAAGATAATAAAACTCGACGAGGGCGATTCCGTCCATTACTGCTCTATCCAGCAGAGAGAAACAATCTCGAACAGGTCAAATGGGTTAGTCGTGGTTCTGTGGGTAGGCACCCTGTAAAAATCATGGCATATACCACCGGATGCCCAACCGTATTGAGGCCCGTGTGAAACTATGCGCTTTTCCCCTCCTGATAGAACGTATTGCAGAGATCGAATGTAATGATGTATGAAACAGGATTCAGCACATGGTATAATATCTGAGAATAAAAACCCAAAGCATTCACTGTCCGGTTTTCTCGTATTCCTCTTTTAGTGTCAGTTTCATAATTTTACCCACGGGTGTCAGGGGGAGCGATTCTCTGAAAACAATCTGTTTTGGGATCTTGTAATCAGCAAGATGCTCCCTGCAATGGGCCTTGAGCTCGTCTTCCGTGGTGTCCGATCCCGGCTGTGAAATGATATAGTAACGCCCGACCTCACCCAGAACCGGGTCGGGAATCCCGATCCCGGCAGCCATAAGAACTTTAGGGTGTTTGGTGAGGAGGTTTTCCACTTCCGCGGGGTAGACATTGAAGCCACCCTGCAGGTACATCTCTTTTTTTCGCCCCTTCAGGGTGATATATCCTTCTCCGTCGACATATCCCATATCGCCGGTGTGAAGCCATCCTCCGCTGTCGAAGGCCTCGGTTGTTTCTTCGGGCATTCGGAAGTACCCCCTGCACACGGCGTCACCTCTGAAACAGAGTTCTCCCGTTTCTCCGGAAGGCACCTCATTTCCTTCTGCATCCACGACCATAACTTCGAAATCTCCGATAGGCTTTCCGATGGAGCGCACCGTTGTTTCAAAATCGCTCTCCCATGGGCTCAGGACCACGGCGCCGGAGGTTTCACTCAGGCCGTAAAGATTCAAGACCATCGCGTTGGGAAAGACTTCATTTATCTGTGCAAGAAGGGCCGGCTCCGCGTTAGAACCACCGGATATTGCGACACGCACGTTACTCAAATCAAGTGATAAAAAGTCTTGATACATAAAGAGAAGAGTGTAGAGCGTGGGGACCCCTCCGAAGATATTAGGTTTATAGGCAGCAGTCTGTTTTATTATATCATTCATATCGGGTTGGGGAATGAGGATGCCCGTTGCTCTTCCGATCAGACTCGAAAGTACGGCACAGGTAATTCCGCCCACATGATTGAGAGGAACAACTATGAGCATGCTGTCTTTGCTAGTCACTTTCGCGTGTTCCGCCTGGGCTATGGCCGAAGCCAGCTGGCTTTTATGCGATATGGCAGCGCCCTTGGGCTTTCCCGTCGTTCCCGAGGTATAGATGATAATTAGCAGATCATCGGGTTCGACTTTCGCTTTGGCCTCGTCCAGCAATTCACGATCAACAAGTGTCTTTAAAAGAGAACCAAAACTGATGCTTCCGGGAAAACCTCCGTCTCCGATGAAAATGAAATCAGTAACAGTAGGTATTTCAGGTCGAAAGGATTCAAAAAACTTTCCATAATCAAAATCCGTCAGGTTAGCAAGGCTGATCACCGTCCGAGCCTCGCTCTGATTTAGCATGTAATCCAGTTCCGTGTCCCGATAACGAACATTGAGCGCAACGATAATCGCACCAATTTTGGCCGCGGCAAAGTACGTGTATATCCACTCAGGCTGATTATGGGCAATGACACCGATTCGATCCCCCTTTTTGAATCCCAGATTCAAAAGACCTGATGCAACGTGGTCTGATGCGTCATCAACCTGCCTGAAGCTGATTTTCTCGCCCTTGTAGATGTACATGACTTCATCGGGCATACCCTTGCCGGCCTCGTCCAGAGCTTTCCATACCACTTGCGGATTCGCAAATTTACCCATTATCTGTTCCCCTCCTTTTTATTTAAGATACCCCGAATTGCAGGCGGGGTAATTCAATATTGCACAAGGCACTTCTTGTTACCACAAATAAACCCTCAAGATTTTCCACGGCAACGCACATCAGGGTCGCAGAGTTTGTTGTTTCCATACGATAAACCATAGATCTTAACCCAGTATTCCCCTGCCTTTAGTGCGTTATAACGTTCCTGAGCGATGATCTTTTCGGCCCACCGCTTATTTTCCTGGAAATAATCGATTATGTCGTATATCCGGTCATCTACCAGCTTTTTAAAGATGATCTTCTGGATGGAGTGGTGGTCAAATTCCAGGACATAAAAGAAACCACCCTCCGAGACCCCGCCGGTCAGTAGTGTAACCTCGCCAAAGTTGGATGGATTCAGATAGATGGTCTTTTCGCTAATCTGGAAACCCCAGTCTGCATGAATATGACCGGTCAGACAAGCCAGGACAGGGTTGTTATCGCAGAAACTGCGAAGGGCCGTGGGCCCCGGATGTTCCGAACTGCAGCACCCGGTCGTGGATGCCGTGGGCGGGCTGATGGGTTACGATCACATCGGGATTAACTGCCTTGAAGAAAGTAATCATCTCATTTCGTTTACCCCCGGCGCCGCTGTTGTCCTGATAATCCACCACATACCGTTCCGGAATGCCGGGTGTCCAGATGTTCGCCCCTCCATACCCGGCAATTTTCAACCCCTGGACATTGTGCCAGTGGAGGTGCAGGTCCCTTTCGTGCAGAGAAGTGTATTTCAGGTTCATGTCGTAGTTTCCCGGTAGTGAAAAGACGGGGGTTGTCTGCGTTATGGCCATTATATTTTCCAGCACCTTATATTTCTGCTGAAGAACGCGCCGGGCACGGATGGTGTATTGCTGATACTTTGAGCCCTTCTCTTCAATCTCTTTAGAAGTATCGGGCATGTCGACAAGTTCATCCACAAAATCATCTATCTTCATTTCCTCTTTCTTCATCCGAAAACGCAGACCGTGAAAAAAGGATTGCAGTTCGTGATAGTTGATTGCGGTATTCATGGTGTAAAAGGGGATATCTATGAGATCTCTGGCGATGATGTACAGATCGGCCACGGTTTCGGAAAGAAGAGTCTTGACTCTTTCAAAGGCTCCATGAATATCGGTGGCATAGGTCAGTCTCATATTATTTTTTTACAACTGAAACAAGTGGTTACGAAGGTCCCTGGTCCAATCTGTTAAGCATGGTGTATTTCGGTTCTTAGTTGCTCTCGCTGGCAGGCTATTTAAATAACGCTAATAACCGGGCACCGATTCTCAGATGCTTCGAGAACACACGCCCCATATAGTCCCATACACCCATATAAAAGGATGAGACCACGCTTCGAAGGTAGCTTTTTACGTCAGGATAGTCAAAGTAAAATAGCAGAGATGTCAAAAGCATGCAATCTGTCCAATATAAATTTCAAAAAAACCCTGTCAAATGACAACTGTAAAAAAACTGTTAAAAAACTGTTAAAAAGCTCTTGACAAATGCATCTTTTAGATTTAGTCTCCCACTCTTGCATTCAAGGAGGCAGGGCAGTGCTGTACTGTGCGAATGAATGTAAAGTGATATAAATAGGTTAACGCCACGCTGGCGTAGCTCAGTTGGTAGAGCAGCTGATTTGTAATCAGCAGGTCGCGGGTTCGAGTCCCATCGCCAGCTCCAGTTACCGTCAAATAGTGTGGAGGGGTTCCCGAGTGGTCAAAGGGAGCAGACTGTAAATCTGCCGGCGAAGCCTACGGAGGTTCAAATCCTCCCCCCTCCACCATTGTTTTGTAAATTTGAGGTTGCAGCAGGCGGGAGTAGCTCAGTGGCTAGAGCGTCAGCCTTCCAAGCTGAGGGTCGCGGGTTCGAACCCCGTCTCCCGCTCCATCTGTTTGATTTATCAGGGTGTGGATGAGGGAATTTTTGTCGGCCCACGTAGCTCAGTTGGTAGAGCACATCCTTGGTAAGGATGAGGTCACCAGTTCAATCCTGGTCGTGGGCTCCATTTTGGTGAAAGCGGGTTTATTGAAATGAGAGATAATGTGATACTTGCATGTGGCGAATGCAAGCAGAGAAATTACACGTCGACGAAGAACAAGCGGATAACGAAGAATCGTCTTGAAATGAAGAAATATTGCAAGTTTTGTCAGCGACATACAATACACAAAGAGACGAAATAGAATATCCGGGGTAATTTGTAGATAAGCCGGGCGGCAGGATTGTCCGGCGGTGCTGATATTACGGGGTGTGGGAATTCGGGAATGGGCCATTGTGAGGTTTCCGAGTTCTCAAATCAGGGATTTATTGATTGAAACAGGCCAGTAGCTCTAATGGCTAGAGCACCGGACTCCAAATCCGGGTGTTGGGGGTTCGAGTCCCTCCTGGCCTGCCATAATGTTTTTGTCGGGTCTGTCGAATGGAAAAGATAAAATTGTTGTTAAACCAGATCAAGCGGTTTCTGAAGGGAGCAAGGGTTGAGCTGAGAAAGGTTACATGGCCCACTCCAAAAGAGGCGCTTGCCTCGACATCTGTTGTGATAGTCGTTGTTATTATCATGTCCCTGTTCCTCGGAATAGTGGATCTCGGTCTTACCAAAATAATAAGATTGGTGCTGGGCTAAGGATATGGCGTTCAACTGGTATGTCGTTCATACGTATTCGGGTTTTGAAAACAGAGTGAAGCTCTCTTTGGAGGAGCGAGTGGTCACCTTTGGTGCGCAAGACCATTTTGCTGACATACTGATACCGGAAGAGGATGTTGTCGAGCTCAAAAAAGGTGAGAAGAAAACCTCTAAGAGAAAGTTTTTCCCCGGGTATATACTCGTAAACATGGAACTGAACGATGACACATGGCACTTAGTTAAGGATACCCCTAAAGTTACTGGATTTATAGGGATGAGGGACAAGCCGTCGCCAATATCTGATGAATCTGTCCAGTTACTGAAAACCAAGATTGATGAAGGCACATTGAAGCCCAGCCCGAAGTTTAAATTTGAGTACGGAGATCACGTGAGGATTGTAGATGGTCCCTTTACAAATTTTGATGGGACAGTTGATGAAGTCAAGCCTGAGAAGGGTAAATTGAGGGTCATAGTGAGTATTTTTGGAAGATCAACGCCTGTAGAGCTGGATTTCATACAGGTTGTCCAAAACTAAAAAAATCATGAGGTAATTTCGAAATTGGAAATAAGTAAAGGGGAATCAAATGGCTAAGAAGGTTATTGCGAGTATAAAACTTCAGGTTCAGGCCGGCAAGGCTACACCGTCTCCGCCGATTGGTCCTGCCTTGGGCCAGCACGGGGTTAACATAATGGAATTCTGCAAGGCATATAATGCCCTCACTCAGAATCAGGAGGGCATGATAATACCGGTTGTGATAACCGTATATGCTGATAAATCGTTTACCTTCATTACCAAAACACCTCCTACATCTGTTTTGTTAAAGCAGGCAGCAAAAATCGCTAAGGGTGCTGGAGATCCAAAGAGAGAAAAAGTAGGGTCGGTAACCCCAAAGCAGCTGAGGGAGATCGCGGATATAAAATATGAGGATTTGAATGCCATAGATATTGAGGGCGCTATGGCTATTGTAAAAGGTACAGCAAGGTCCATGGGCATTGAGATTGCCAAATAAATCTACTTCGGAGTTTTGTGGAGATGTCAAATAAAGGTAAGGGATACTTGAAAGAAAGAGAAAAGGTAGAGTCAGGACAGCGTTATGCACTGGCAGAGGCCGTTGAGCTTGCGTTATCGACCGCAAGGGCAAAATTTGATGAGACTGCCGAGGTTGCCATTAAACTGGGTGTAAATCCTAAACACGCAGACCAGATGGTAAGAGGAAGTGTAGTACTTCCTAATGGTCTCGGCAAGTCTGTGAGGGTTCTTGTATTCGCAAAAGGAGACAAGGAGCGAGAAGCCCTTGATGCCGGGGCCGAGTTTGCCGGTTCAGACGATCTTGTTGAAAAGATCAAGGGTGGCTGGATGGAATTTGACAGGATTGTTGCCACCCCGGATATGATGGGCAGTGTTGGAAAACTGGGCAAAATCCTTGGGCCGCGTGGCTTGATGCCCAATCCCAAGGTCGGCACTGTCACATTTGATGTAAAGAACGCTGTTGAAGAACTTAAGGCAGGGAAGGTTGAGTTCAGGGTGGAAAAGGCGGGAATTGTTCACAGCCCTGTAGGGAAGGCTTCATTCGGCGCGAGCAAGCTGATGGAAAATATTCTGGCATTGATGGAGTCTATAATGAAGCTGAAACCTGCATCCAGCAAAGGGACATACCTGAAGGCCATCTCTCTTTCCACTACCATGGGGCCTGGGGTTAAAATAGATCCGATGGATGTCAGAAATATTTTAAAGGCCGGTCAAAAATAAAATTAAGAAGTCAGAGACAGCAGGTACGGAATGTTTAAGCGAGCACCGGGTCGGCCTGCCGAGACTATGAGGAAGTTTAAGCAGTATCTTTTCCTGTATAGCGGTCTGACTTTCAGAGAATCCTGGTCGTCTTCAGACGACAGGGAGTTTTGGAATTCAAACATTGAAAGGAGGCCATGTATTGAATAGGAGTACAAAGGAACTTGTTGTTACCGAGCTTCATCAGAAGCTTAAGGAAGCGAAGCTGGCAATTCTTGCGGATTACAGTGGTATCAAGGTTAAGGATATCACCGACCTGAGAAATGGGTTGCGCAAGGCGGACAGTGAGCTAAGGGTGATAAAGAACAAACTGTTAAGTATCGCGCTGAAGGACACGGAGTTTACGCTGCTGGATGACCATCTCAAGGGTCCCAGGGCTCTCATGATGAACTTTGGAGATGTGGTTGAACCGACCAGGATACTTGTTGAATTTGCCAAAAAGAATGACATGCTTGAGATAGAAGCTGGTGTGCTGGACGGCACGCTTTTAAGCAAGGATCAGATATTGGCGCTGGCTGAATTGCCGAGCAGGGATATCCTTCTCGGAAAACTGCTTTCTGTCCTGGTTGGAGTACAGACCCAGCTCGTTACGGTGTTGAGCGCAGTCCCCAGGGGACTCGTTCAAGTTCTTGAGGCACATAGAGTAAAAAAAGAAGAGAATTAAACATACTGGAAAGGATATAGCAAAAAATGGCAACAGCAAAGAAGATTACAAAAGATGATGTTATAGGGTTTCTCGAAGGCATGACAGTTTTGGAACTGTCCGAACTGGTTAAGGAGTTGGAGGAAAAGTTTGGTGTCTCCGCAGCAGCGCCTGTGGCCGCAGTAGCAGCCGGTCCGGCAGCAGCAGCGCCAGCGGAGGAAAAAACAGAGTTTGATGTTATACTCACCGGATTTGGCGAACAGAAAATACAGGTTATCAAGGTTGCCAGGGCCGTAACAGGGCTGGGCCTCAAAGAGGCCAAGGATCTTGTTGAAGGTGTTCCAAAACCGGTTAAAGAGGGTGTGTCAAAAGAAGAGGCCGAAGAAGTAAAGGCCAAGCTGGAAGAGGTGGGAGCAAGCGCGGAGATAAAGTAAGTCAGCAAGAAAAAACAGCTCATACACCTTGCTTGTCCTTTTGCTTTTTTTCTGTGTTGTGTCAAAGCTTACATAACACGTTATGCGTGCTTCAACACGCCTTGAAAACAAACAAAATTACGGCGCAATCTGTATAACTTGTTTATTCTTGATTCCCAAGTGTTTAATTGAGAAACCTCATCATCAACGGGATTGCGACAAAGGTTCCAATGGAACTACCTATATTTACAAATACTATAAGGAGAAGTATGCGGGTAATCTTGTTGTGCCAGAACCCCTTGATTGTAGCTATATCCGTTTTCAGGTCTATAAAGTCCTTCACCTGGGGCCGTTTTAATGATGCCTCTGTAAGGCCCGCGACCCACCCGGCCGCTATCATTGGATTTATTGATGTCAGTGGCGCGGCAATAATTGAAACTATTATTGTAAGCGGGTGGGCCAGGATCAGCGCCGCGCCCAGGCCCGCGAGTATGCCGTTCACAAGAAACCACCATTTAATCATGTTCAGGCTCGCCTCGCCGCCTGAATGAAAGAATCCAGCGGCTATGAGACCTATAACGGCAATAGAAATCCCCCATCCGACAAACCGCCCCGCCCTGCCCTTCGGCGGAACCTCGCTTATCGCGGCAATGTCTATATCTCTGTCAAAATTTTTCAATATGCCGGGCACGTGACCGGCCCCCACAACCGCAATCAGCTTATCGCCGGACGCGCCCGCAATCGAATGGGCCAGAAACTGGTCCCGCTCGTCAATCAGGCTGACCTTGATCTCCGGCAGCTCCCTGCCGAAGGTCTGAAGCGCCAATTCCAGAGCGTCATGCTCCTTCAGCTTTTCTATATCTTCCTCGGTGATATCCTCGCCCAGAAATATGGAGGAGATCAGCTCATAAATAAACCGCAGCTTGCTGAAGAACCGCATGTTCCGCCATGTTCTCTTCATGGTAATACTAATGTCGCGGTCGGCCAGTACAACCTCCGCGCCAGCCTCACGTGCCTTGTTTACCGCGCGTATCATCTCCTCGCCGGGATTTATGTTGAACTTTTCCGCGAGCTTCTTTTGAAATGACGCCATTATAAGCTGCGACAGCAGAAGGGAGGTTTGCTTTTTGCGGATTATCTTCAGGATATCCATCTCCTCCCAGGCGGTCTTATGCGTGATCGCATCATAACGCGACTGGCACAGTTCTACACATACGGTATCAGGATGCTCTTCCTCTATAACCTTCTCCACGAGATTAGCGCTATCCCTGGAAACGTGCGCCGTGCCCACGATGATAATTTCCCTGTCACATGTTTTAATGCGGTGTATGTTTTTATTGTTCTCTATCGACATATTACCCTTCAAACAAAAGAAATGAAGGCTGGAGATATCAATATTAGCCATGGTTGTAAAGAAAATTAAGGCTTATTGTATGCCTGAGGCACAGAGGCACAGAGGCACAAAGAACAAGGGCCCCGGCCCTGCAGTATCAATTTATCAGTTCCAGCAGTTCATATTCGTCAGCCAATTAGGAACTCATACCTGGGCCGATGCAGTTTGTTTTATCTTGTCCGGATCTTTCCGGCAAGGTATAAGGGGCCTGGTATAAGGGGCCTGATTGCTATGGATGGAAAATTACAGGTGGGAGACATAATCAAAACCTCTATCGGAGTTGTCGCATTCGGAGGTAACGGGGTTGGACGGGTTGATGACATGGTCGTCTTTATTCCCTTTACCGCTGCCGGAGACGTGGTCGAGGCAAATATAGCACAGGTTAAAAGAAACTACTGTATCGGTGAGATAAGGGAGGTAAACACCCCGTCTCCTGACAGGGTCGAACCTGTATGCCCGTACTTTTCCACCTGTGGCGGATGCCAGTATCAGCACATATCGTATAAGGTCCAGCTGAAAATAAAAGAAAAACATGTCGCGGAATCATTTGAACGAATAGGCAAAATCTCTGCTCCACCGCCAATGACTATCATCCCTTCGCCACAGCCCCTCAACTACAGGGGAAAGGCGGAATTCCACTGTATCGCGGGCGACGACGACCAGTTACATCTCGGATTTAAGGACACGGTGGGAGGAAGCCTGGTCGATATTGAGGCTTGCGAGATCGTGCATCAATCCATAAATACGGAATATCTAAGGCTCCGTAAAATGATGGCATCCGGTGAAATTGCCTCACACCGCAAGAGATACGTCCTCTGGTCGGAAACCGCCTATCCCCCGGAGAAATATATTACCAGAACCGCAAAAGGGAAAGAGATACAGGTTGCAAACGATGGTTTCTTCCAGGGGAATTTATATCTGATAAATACATTGATAGATAAAGTCCTTGATATGTGCGATCTGAATGAATCCGACACTGTGCTGGACTGTTACTGCGGCTCCGGCCTCTTTTCTCTGTTTATGGCCCCCCGCGTCAGGAAGGTGTTCGGCTTGGAAATCAGTGGCACGGCCGTCCACTGCGCAACGCAGAATACACAGAGGCACGGCATCACAAATGCCCGTTTCTACAGGGGTAATGTGGAGAGCATGTTGGGCAGATTCATAAGAGAGAAAACCCGCGCAAATATCGTACTACTTGACCCGCCAAGGACCGGCTGCACCCAAAAGACCCTCGCGCGTCTCGATGCCCTCAAACCCGAACGCATCATCTACATATCCTGCAATCCTGCCACCCAGGCCCGCGATATCAGATACCTGACAGGCAGGGGGTTTGCCCTTGAAGCTCTGCAGCCTGTAGATATGTTTCCACAGACAAAACATATAGAGGTCATTGCGTCACTCGTCAGATGATATTATCATCAGGGGTTAGGGGCAAAGCACTAAAGGAGCAAAGGCACAAATTGCTTTACATCATAAGGCAATCTGGATTAGAACGTATCCCATGTCGGTAAAACCAAAAGACGCAGCGACTGTCATCCTCATGCGAAACAACCCGGACCCGGACGGCGGGGGCTTTGAGGTGCTGATGGTTCTCAGAAGTTCCAAGAGCAAGTTCGTGCCAGGCCTGTACGTGTTTCCCGGTGGGGGCCTTGACGAAGAAGACTGCCTGCCGGAAGTTGAAGACCTCTGTGCCGGCATGGACAGAAAGCTGGCGGTACATACGCTGGATGATATTTCGTCGCCCGGAAAGGCCCTGGGGCTATGGGCCGCCGGGATCCGCGAAACATTTGAAGAAGTCGGCCTTCTGATGGCATACACAAAGGAAGGATCTGTCATCCCCCTTGACTCGGAACTCCTCAAGGAAAGGTTTGCTTCGCGCCGTCGGTCTCTTCTCGATGGAAAATCGGATTTCTACGATATTATCCGTAATGAAGAACTTACCCTCGCGACTGACAGACTTCACTACTTTTCTCACTGGATAACCCCCCGGCCCTCTCCAATCCGCTATGATGTAAGGTTTTTTGTGGCCGAGGCTCCCTCAAACCAGAGCGCAATCCACGACGGCATCGAGCTGACGAGACATGTCTGGATAACACCGGCGAGGGCCCTCGAGCGTTTCAACAACCAGTCATTCGACATGGTGCTGCCGACTGTTATAACCATGGAGCAGCTGGCCAGCCATAAAACCATCGAGGATGTTATACTATCCACAAGGGGGAAAAAGATCGAATCAATCCTGACGAGGGTGATCGTTGATGAAAACGATGTATTTCTGGAATATACACCGGACGGACGGGCGTTCAAACTAAACCCGCCTTCGGCATAATAAACAACAGGAGGATAATATGAAACTTCAGGATCTGTTCAAGTTAGACGGCAAGATAGCGCTGATTACCGGCGGAGGAAGAGGTATAGGAAAGTTTATTGCTACCGGTCTCGCTGAAGCGGGTGCACATATCATTATCACCTCAAGAAAAATGGATAATCTCGAGCCGACGGCGAAAGAGATAGCGAATGAGTTCGGCGTCAAGGCCCTGCCCGTCCGGTGTGACGTGAGCAAAGAAGAAGATATTGATAATATGTTGAAAGTGATAAGCGAAAACTTCCCCCGCGTAGATATCCTTGTAAATAACGCGGGTGCAACCTGGGGCGCGCCGACCCTGAAATTCCCCCTGGAGAAGTGGGACCAGATATTCAATGTCAACGTGAGGGGCGTGTGGATGCTCACCCAGAAAGTGGCCAGAATGATGAAGGAACAGGGCGGGGGAAACATTATAAACATTTCATCGGTCATGGGATTCAGGGGATCCGATGAGCTCACCCATCCGGCAGTGGCCTACAACTCGAGCAAGGCGGCCATAAACCTGTTGACCATGAACCTCGCCGTAAAACTTGCGCCCTATAACATCCGGGTCAACGCCATAGCGCCTGGTTTCTTCCGAACAGATATGATGGCATTTATTGAAAAACCCGAATTCAAGGCGGCCCTGGATATGACCATGGATACGATCCCGCTGCGGAAGATAGGGGACATTGACGAGATGAAGGGCGTAGCCGTCTTTCTCGCTTCCGATGCCTCATCCTACATGACAGGCCATATACTGATCAATGATGGAGGCCTGCTGGCAAAATAGATTCGGAAAGACCATAGTGTGGGGCACAGAGGCCCCACGCTACCCGAAATTTGAAATTTGAAACTTGAAACTTGAAAATCCAACGATGGTTAAATCGCAACCCGTGACCCAGGTTTCCAGTTTCACGCTGTCTCCTGTCTCCTGTCCCTTAAACTCTACTCGTATATCTTTTCATCCAGGGCATCCGCCTCTTCCGCGTCGGCCTCAAAGTCACGCGCCAGGGTTGCCTTTTTGCTCATCAGAAATTCCCGGTACCACTCATGCGCTACCACCATGGACATGACCTCGCTGGTGCCCGTCCAGATGGAGGCGAGACGCACATCGCGGAAGATGCGCTCTACCGGGAATATGTTGGTATAACCGATCCCCCCTAAAACCTGCATGGCGTTATGGACGGCTTTCTGACATGATTCCGTTATGAACTTTTTCGACTCCGATACCATGCGACGGACGCGATGCATATCGACACCGGCATCGACGGCGCGCGCTGTCGCGTATCCCATCGCCCGGGCGGCGTCCAGAAGCATGACCGCCTCCGCTATCTGAAAGCTTACACCCTCGAACTGCGCGATAACCTGTCCGAATGCCTTTCTGCGCGATGTATAACTGGTGGCGATATCAACGGCAGGCTGGGCCGCGCCTATGGTCATGACAGCCGTGCCGAGTCTTTCCGGAATCATCATGGTATTGAAAACGGCATAGCCCCCGTGAAGCTTCCCGACCACGTTTTCCTTCGGCACCTTTACATCCTTGAATATGAGACGCGCGGTACCGCCTCCACGGCATCCCATCAAGCCGTACTGATATTTTGTTTCTACCCCCGGCCCGCGATCCACTATCAGCGCGGACAGGGCCTCCTGCGGCTTGGCGGTATTCTGATCCGTCCGGGCGTACAGCAGGAAGAAATCCGCCCCCTCTCCTCCGACGATGAACCGCTTCTGTCCATTCAGGAGAAAATAGTCACCCTTGTCTTCGGCTATGGTAGTGGCGCCGAAAAAGTCGGATCCACCTCTCGGTTCGGTAAGGCACTCCGCTGCAAAGATTTCACCCTTCAGAAGAGGCTTTACATACTTTTCTTTCTGCTCATCCGTGCCGTGCTGAACAATGGCATCGCATACCAGCTCGGCCCCCACGCCGAAAACGCATGCAAACTCATAACCGAGCGTTCCGATCTCTTCCATAAGCACACAGGTCGTCACCCAATCCATATCCCGGCCGCCCCACTTTTTTGGATAGCGACACCCCAGAAGATTCCTGCGTCCGGCCTCCCGGAGAAACTCTTTCGGAAATTTGATTTCATCCTTATCCATGTCTAGAATCATCTGTTTGGGAACCCATTTGACAAGGTCGCGTGCCTCATCCCGTATCTTGATCTGTGCTTCTGTCAGTAGATAATCAAACATCACTATTCTCCTTCTATTTTATATGGTTATAAGTAGCTCGTATTAGATCAAGCCACTTTTTTAAGGGTTATTTATACTCTTCACGCAGTTTGTATTTCATTACTTTGCCACTTGGAGTATGGGGCAATTCATCGATAAATTTAATGGTTCGTGGGATCTTGTATTTGGCCAATTTATCGTTCAAAAATGACTTAAGCATATCCTCATTTAATTCCATGTCCTTTGCAGTCACAATCATGGCAACAACTGTCTCCCCCCATTCAGGATGAGGCGCGCCAATAACAGCTACTTCAGCTACATCAGGGTGAGATCCTATTGCATCCTCGACCTCTTTGGAGTAGACATTCTCACCTCCGGTTATGATCATATCTTTGGTACGATCCGCAATAAACAGATAACCATCCTCATCGACCCGGGCCAAATCGCCTGTTTTGTACCAGCTATCACTAAAGACCTCAGCAGTTGCTTCAGGGTCTTTATAGTAGCCCTTCATCCGGTGAAAATGCAGGAGCAGTGTCAAGTAGCAACTCGAATTGTTCAAACCCTTCTGCAGGGCTGTCCATGCATATCATCCTGACTTTTGTAGAGAGCCTTGCAGCCACTTCTGCAAGCGAGCCATTGAAAAGAAAGATCTTTGATTCACTGTGTTCAAGGACATAGTCCACCTCTGGTGGCATCAGTTTGTGGTTAATCCGAGCTATTTTTTCAGGAAAAGTCGCTCCGGAGAACTTGGTTGACAGGTTCAATTTACTTTGTAATCTCATAGAGGATTATAGCGGCGGCAACCGACAGATTCAGAGACTCCACGCCTCCCCTTCCAGGGATTGAAACAAGCCGGTCTGCATATTCTGTCAGTTCCTCCGACAATCCATTCGCCTCCTGCCCGAGCATCACAATATTTCTATTGTTCTTTTTCCCTTCGCCCGGCGAAATACCTTCTCGCGGAACCATCGCCGTCATACTGTATCCCATCCTGTCCGCGAACTGACGTATCTGCGGGGGATCGACGGACTGATATATCTCTATTCCGAAGATAGTTCCGGCGGACGCCCTTATCGCCTTCGTATT
>Ga0208771_1001026_pt1 | contig 15486 bp, 8 predicted proteins | sample AntAceMetag02UKX_FD_184775 | JGI IMG/M metagenome (GOLD analysis project Ga0208771, IMG submission 184775) | Saline lake microbial communities from Ace Lake, Antarctica - Antarctic Ace Lake Metagenome 02UKX (SPAdes) (version 2) | ecosystem: Environmental > Aquatic > Non-marine Saline and Alkaline...
AGAACGGGACGTGCCCGCCATTTCAAGCAAAATTTCGCATGTGGCTGGCTTCCGGCTCGCTACGCTCGCCTCCACCCAGCCACATGCGGTGCTTAACACCAATTTACAGAAGAGAGTTTACACTACCGCATAGTTTTCAGCAAAGATTTTCGTGCTTACTAAAACATAATGGCTTGCCAGAAAAGGAGTTATGGCACTTCTTTGGAAAGATTGATTTATAGGAATGCTTTTTGCTAATAGAATACTAAACTCAAAAATTAAAATACGGAGAAACAAAAATGGCTGACAAACAAATATCATTTTATCCTGTCGGAAACGGATTTTCTGCTCTGTTGAACCTTGACGACGATACCAATATATTATTCGACATCAATCAATATGAAGAGGAAGAGAGGAAAAAAAGCAAATATTGGGATATTCATGACAGTCTGTTGGACGAATTGCCAATCACAGACAACAGAAGGCATCTTAGTGTTTTATGTATCTCGCATGCTCACAATGACCATTGCAGAGGGGTTGATGATGTTTTTTACCTACCTGGGCAAAATAAAGATGCGGAAGAATTAATACACATCGATGAGCTTTGGGTGCCGGCTGACATTTTCACAGATGATGTCGAAGCTGAGGCTGAAATGATAAAGAAAGAAGCGCAACGGCGGCTCAAGCTTGCAGATACAGGAGAAGTCGAAAATAAGGGTAACCGTTTGGTTGTTTTTGGAAGAAAAAAAGATTTCTCTGACCTTGAGAAACTCCCTCGGGAACAACGCCCTGTAGCCGGAGAAATTTTCAAAAAGATTTGTGGTGAATCAAGAAATGATTTTGAGGCTTTTGTGCATTGCCCATTTGCTGAGGAATCTGATGATAAGAACAATGAATCCATAATCCTGCAAGTTTGCATAAAAGCTCCTAAAGGAACCTGGAACTATTTTCTCATAGGCGGGGATGCTCGTTGTGAAATATGGGGCGAAGTATACGATAAAACGAAAACACACGCTAGGTTAGAAAGATTGGATTGGGATATTTTTGCTGTACCACATCACGGTAGTTATAGTTTCTTTTCTGAGAAATCTCGTGAAGATGCCAGAGATAATCCCGATGAACGGTCCATGAAAATTCTGGATAGAGGTAGTGAGGGTTGCGAGCTTGTTTGTTCAAGTCGGCCTATAAAGGAAAAAAATTACACTGATGATGATCCCCCACACATCCAGGCGGTAGCACATTATAGAAAAACTGCCAAGGATAAAAGTGGTGAATTCAGTTGTCTGATGGAACATCCAAACAAAGACAAACCTAAACCGTTAGTTTTCAGATTCACAGATGGTGGTCCTCAAAGGAAAAGTATTGGAACAGCAGCAGCAGTAGCTATTACCAAGAAAGCCTCAGCTTCGACACCCAGATACGGACTACTGACACAATGAATTTAGCAAGTATTTCAAATCATCAGCTAAGGGAATTATGCCGGAAAGCCCAGCAGCATATTCATGAAATTAGCAGAGCTTGTGGCTCAGATATTTTGCCGCAATATGGGATCATTGAACATGGTGGAGAATTTAGTTGTGGCGTTTTGGTTCGAATCAAGGTCCATGTTGATCTCCCATCAAGACCTGTTGTGCAAAATATAAAGGCTCAAGAGCCTGTTACTTTATATTTCCCCCTTGGCGCAGATTTTGATTTACAAGTTTACTCTGGCAGAAAAGATTTTCCTATATTACCTCATGTAATGAGAAGAGGAAAAAGCGGGCCCGCCGAGTTATGTCTTTTTCGGACATCTCTTGCGGACTGGTTGGCAGGAAAATCTTTTGAAGATATAATTTACAGAATCAGACAATGGATGGCAGATGCAGCAGCAGGTTTGCTTATAAAACCTGACGATCCTTATGAGCCGCTTTGGGTGCCGATGAACGGCAGTATTGTCGAGATGGACATAGATGTTGCGAAGCGTAAGCAAATTCCTTGGCAAGCTACAGCATACGAAAGTAAAACCGAAGGACGGCGATACTACCGCATAAATGAAAAAGGGGGAGCACTTTCAGCAAAGGTGTTCTACTGTGGTGATGTTCGGCCAGAACCATGGTCAATAATGCCGCGACTGATTTCGGATATAAAAGAAATGTTTGCCTCAGCTGGTTTTAATATTTCTTCTGATATTAAATCAGCTAATAGCAAGTCTGATTTGAGTCGTTTTTTGTTAGTTTTGGGTGTGAAGAGGCCTAAAGAAATCTTGGGTCGAGAAAATTCAGATGAATGGATTGCGTTTCTATTTGAGCGGAAGAAAACAAAAAAGGGAGTTTTGGTAGGAGCAAGTAAAAAAGATAAGAATAAAAATCTGAGTGATGATGATATTTGGGAAATAAAATGCGTGCCAGTTCGTTCCATTTTTACTCGACAACTTGCCCAAACAACAAGTGGCTGGAATAAGAAAACAAATGATGATAAACAGATCGCGATTATTGGCGCAGGTGCTTTGGGTTCAAAAGTGATTATGAATTTGGCCCGGTCAGGATTGACAAATATTTTAATAATAGACAAAGACATTATGATGCCACACAATCTAGCTCGTCACGAGCTTGATAGCGATGATTTAGGCCATGCTAAAGCAGAAAGACTGGAAAGGAAAATAAACGCTATGTATTCGAACATGGCTATGGCATCGTCATTTTGCAAAGACGTATTAGTTAATCAGAATGAGCTATGTAAAAAACTGAAGTCATGTGGCCTTGTGATAGACTTGTCCGCCTCAAAATCTGTACAAAGCGTGTTGTCTAACTTACGTAGAGAAAATTTGATATCATGCCCAGTTGTTAGCGCCTTCTTAGGAGATTCTGGCAAATTGGCTTTTTTATTTATCGATGGAAAGAGCAAGGATTTGACAGCAGATGTTTTAGAGGCTGAGCTAATTTCAAAGCATAAAGAATTAAGTTGTGTTAAACAATGGCTCAATAGCGGTGAGGATATATTGCAAGCAGGAGGTGGATGTAGGCTGATGACAACTGTCGTTCCAGACACCCTAATAACACACTCAGCTGGCTGGGTATCCCATAATATTGCTAATTTATTAGCCACAGACAATAGTTGGCCTGATGAAGGAACAATCGGAATTTTAGAAATGACACAACAAAACCAATTGTTGTCTACAAGTTCAAAATGGATTCATGTTGAATTGCCGAGATGGTTTTCCTCTCAAGGCTGGAAAGTATGCCTTCCAAAATATATCGAAGATTGGATGAAACAAAGATGTGGCGAAGCCGGCAGAAATGAAACATGTGGTATATTTCTGGGTGTAATTGATAGATGGTCGAATATTGTGTTTGTTACGAATGCTTGGGATGGCCCTGACGACAGCACAGGGGATACTGTAGAGTGTAAACGTGGAAGAAAGAAGCTCCGCAGAAAACTTAAGGATAATCTGCGAGAAAGTGGATATATGGAATGGTATGCAGGTGAATGGCATAGTCATCCAAAAGGCTCGACATTGGCAAGCTCAACTGATATTAATACATCCCAGGAGATCGCCTCAAGACTGAAGGAATTTGGAATACCTGCTGTTTTGTTGATTACAAATGGATCGGACGTTGGTGCGTATGCATTTACACATGACAAGTAGGGCTTTGCTTATACACGATCATTCTGGAGAAATAAATTATGCGAAAATTTGAATTATATGAATTCTTGGGTTTTATCTCACCAGGCATATTATTCCTTGTGTCTTTAGGATACATATGGCCAACTAAAATCAGTGAACTGGTATCTAAAGACGTTACTGTTGGCGGTGTCGCCGTTGGAATTATTTTTGCTTATGCCGCAGGGCAATTACTTCAGGCTGTGGGGAATCTGCTTGAACATATTATGTGGAAATGTTGTGGAGGTAAGCCCACTGATTGGCTTCGAACAAACAAGCACCATCTTATAGACACTAAGCAGTTACCAAAAATTGAGGAACATATAAAAAACATACTTTCTGATGAGACTTTTAGTCTAAATGAATCTATTGACAAAAAAGGGTGGTATTCGATCACTAGGCAAATATATGCATTGGTTACGGCATCAGGTCAGACAAAACGAATTGACACTTTTAATGCAAATTATGGCCTGTGCCGTGGGATAGCAGCATCGCTTATAGTGTTACTTCTTATAAATCTAATATGCAATTTCAAAGAATGGCAGGTTCATCTGATTTTGGTAGTGTTATGTGGCTTAGCAATTTATCGTTTGTATCGGTTTGGGGTGACTTATGCTAGAGAACTATTTGTTCAGTTTCTTCAATCATATAATACTAATCGGGGAAAAGAGTGACAGCGTAGTTTTATTCAATGTTGAAATAGGGCAATGGCTATAGGGCTTGACCTCACTGAATTTCCCCAGACTGCTTTTAGGTATTGATAAACACTACACATTTCCTCAAGATAGCAGGCGGTCTTCAATTTGGGGTAGTCTGACCTCGCGTATCTGTGGAGTGCAGCCATTGATTAACACATATAGAAAAATTTGTTTGCTATTTGTAGTTACCTGAATATATTAGTAATAGACAAAGCTTATTATCCGTAGTGCATAAAACTGGTTAATGGGGCAACTGCCGAATAACAGCAAAAAATATAGATTAATACAGAGAGAAACTAAAATGAAACGTAAAAACGCAGATTCTGCTCAATCGCATTCGGAAGAAGGAAAAAACTTAAATGAACCTTTTTTATTTCGTTTTGCTCAACCGTGCATTTCGCCAGCCCGAGTGCAAACAAGGTCTGATTATATTTACGACGAAGCAGCTGACCTTGTCCGCTGGCTGGGAGCAGCACATCAACCACCTGCGATAGAGATGGCTGGTGAAAATGGACCAACAACAAAAAAGTGCGACATCGAAAAAGGAGATGACAACAAGGATCGCAGGATGTGGCAGTGATGGAAACAGCAAGATGATTTTAATTTTATCAAACAAATGGGACCTTAGTATTGATTTTGTTGTTAAAGAACTCAGAAAAAGAGAGTACCCTTTTTTACGCATCAATACTGAAGACCTTCCTTCCGGACGAGCAACGGTAAACCTTCCTGATATGCATATCTTTGTCTCAAAACAGGGAAATACTTATGATCTTACCAAAAACGTCAAAGTTATTTGGAATCGTCGGCCTGGCAAACCGTATGACGATACACCCCTCGAAGACAGGCCAACTCCAGCAATACAGCGATTTGTAAATGACCAATGGTATTCATGGCTTGAGGCACTGCAATTACTTCCTGATGTTACTTGGATAAATCATCCAAGAGCTAATGATGTTATGGAAAGCAAAATTCGTCAGTTATGGTATGCATCCAAAATAGGTTTTAGGATTCCAAAAACTGTTATCTCAAACGACCCTGATAGAATAAGGACAGAACTTGAAACATTCGATAACAAAATGATTACCAAAGCACTATTTTCACCGCTAATCGAGGAACAGGAGAAAGACTACTTTATATTCACAAATGAGATTAACGAAATTGCAAAAAAGGATGATGACCGAATTAGGCTTAGCCCATGTATTTTCCAAGAATCAATAACTCCGAAGACTGATTATCGGGTCACTGTTATTGGAGATACTGTGATCCCCGTTAAAATTGAAACTGAAGTTCCTTCACAGGCAGCTTTGGATTGGCGGACACAAAAAGATGGCCTGAAATTTACGCCTTGTAATTTAGCCGATGATATTGAAAAGCTCTGTCGGGCGTTTGTGAAAGATAACGGCCTCTTGTTTGGAGCAATAGATCTTGTTGAGTGCAATGGTGAGTTCGTATTCCTGGAAATTAACCCAAACGGAGAATGGGGATGGCTTCAGAAACCCAACGGCTTACCTATTGCGGAAACATTATGTGATTTGATGATTTTTTATGATAACCATAAAGGAAAATCTCATGAAACTTAAGCAGTTTTTATTCCAGCTTTGGCCGCCATACGAAGCATATATTACCCATAAACAAATTGACAGAACAAATAATAGAACCGGAGTGAATACCAGGTGGGATTTAATCCAAACAGAAATACGAAATTTGTTACCTGACAAGGACGAAGCAAACTATAAAGAGTTGCAGTATGCGGCCGAGCAAATTCAAAATGCTGAAATCAAACGAAAAGAAACACTTGAAAACAAAGCTTCAACATTCATAGCAGGAATTGGCATTGCAACAAGTATCGTATCTACTGTACCAGTACTATTTACAGAGATGTGGAAGATTCCCACAATATGGGCAGCGACTGCCGGGGCAGCATATTTGGTGGCGATCATTCATCTTTTGATAGCTGCTTATTATGCGGTTAAAGTACGAAGAGTAGACGGGTTTGCTCGTCCATGTGCAGATACCTTCGTTGAATCGATGAAACAAAATAAGGGGAAGGCTAAGGATCGTATAATATTAACTATTGCACAGACAAGATGGAATGAAAACTTAATATTAAGAAAGTCAAACTACTTATCAGTTGTAGAAGACTTGTTTCTCCGTGGATTAGCTTTCGTTACTTTTGCTGCTGTCATTGTTGTTGCAACAAAACTTTCTGCTTACTGACCCAAGTATTCGGCGATTGCACGTATTCCGCTATAATTCTTTAGCAGAGCAGCAGAATATTTGATTAATTCTCTTATCTGACTTCATGACCTGTGGACGTGTGGTCAGAAGCATCGGATCATGTATCCGATGGTTCTTTTTAAATGAGCCAGCAACCTGAGAATTCAATATCCAACGACCTTTTCAGCTTAGATTCAAGCCAAATCAATAGCATCGGATTGAACATCCGATGCTCCCTCAGATCCAGTTTATAGGCTAATAATGCAGGTCAGTTTTAAGCGACTTTGCTACCACAAGCAGCACAATAGTTGGGGCTTCCCAGTAATCGTTTGTCGCACACCGGGCAGCTTTGGCCAATTCCAAACCTGCTTCTGCCAGGACTCACCAGCAGGATCAATAGTGCTATGATCACCGTGATAGCAGTGCCGGTTAGGAAATTCTCCCGGAGCCAATTAGCTTTTTCAGGGACACCTTTGTCGGATAGCCAGTTGACGATTAACAGCACATTTCCAGCAAGGAAAAATCGTTCCGATTAGCCCAATAATGATGGTTTTCTGATTCCTAAGCTCATAATATACCCTTTCAAAATAGAATATTTTTATGACAGCTTAGCGCAAATAAGCAAAAAGCGCAAGCCCCCAAAGCATTTTATTTGTAGATTTTTTAATTGAAAGGCGTAAGTTTCTATTAAAAAAGAGCTTACGATTTAAATTTTCAACAATTTCTCTTGACAATTAGACGCAGCAGAATAGAATTAACCGTAATTATTTGGAAATATTTCAATCCATTTCTTCTTAAGGAGAATGACCGATGGTCAAAGAACCTGATTCAATTATGACTATTGAAGAGGTTGCGGCTTACCTTAAAATCCCAAAGTCCACCGTCTATATTCTTGCCCAAGATGGAAAGATTCCTTGTCAAAAGGTCGGAAGGCAGTGGAGGTTTCGTAAAAATACAATAGATAAATGGCTTGATTCTCAAAACGATTCTGGTTCAAAAAAATAAAGGAGGGGACATTAATATGGATGTTTTCAAGCTCAGGAATAAATTAATCCAAGACTATGAACGTTATGTTAGTAGTTTTATAAACATAAGAGATCAGCGAATAAGAGCAAAGGTTCAGGAAGAACTCAGTCAAGGATTATTATGGCCCGAACCACTTATTCAGCTAAATCCCTCCTTTGCTAAAGGAAAGCTGATTGATGAACTTGTTGAAGAAGGAATACTTCACCAAAGTTGCGGCAAGATATTTCGAAAAAAGGGAGATGGCACAAATGATCCTCTGAGAACCCATATGCACCAAGAAGAAGCTATACGCAGAGCTTGTGTCGGCGAAAATTATATACTTACAACCGGCACCGGTTCAGGCAAAAGCCTTGCCTATATCATCCCTATAGTTGACAGAGTTCTGCGTCAAGGAAGCGGAAATGGAATAAAAGCGATTGTAGTTTATCCCATGAATGCTCTTGCAAATAGCCAGCATGGCGAATTAAGCAAATTTTTAAAATTAGGTTTTGGTAAAAATAAGGAGCCGGTTACTTTCGGCAGATACACAGGGCAAGAATCTAAAGAAGAGCGGGAACAAATTCAGAATAATCCGCCAGACATAATTCTTACAAACTATATGATGCTTGAGCTTATTTTAACTAGAACCAATGACAAAGCTATCATCAAAGCAGCTCAGAGTTTAGAGTTTCTGGTTCTTGATGAATTGCATACATATCGAGGTCGTCAAGGCGCTGATGTTGCAATGTTAATCCGTAGACTTAAAGACACCTTAGCCTCAGAACGTATTCAATGTGTTGGAACAAGTGCAACTTTAGCAGGCCCAGGGACATATAATGAGCAACAATCAGAGATTGCAGAAATGGCAACCAATTTTTTTGGGACAAAGTTTAAGCCCGAAAACATTATTGGCGAAACCTTAACTAAGGCAACAGATGATTGTGATATTAATGGAGCAGATTTCAAAACTACGCTTAAAGAAGCGGTTCAGAATAGCTCATATAAAGATAAAACATTTGAAGATTTTGTCTCAGATCCACTTGCAATATGGATTGAAAATGTTTTTGGGGTAAGCTATTCTACAGATTCTGATAGATTAGTAAGAGCAACCCCACAAACAATCGATAGCGACGGTGGAGCTGCAATTAGATTAAGTGAAAACATCAATCTCGACATAGAACTCTGTACTCAAAAAATCAAAGACTGTCTTCTCGCTGGTTATAGAATCAAAAACCCAGATAATAAAATTCCAGTATTTGCGTTTAAGTTGCATCAATTTGTTAGCAGGGGTGATACTGTATATGCCTCAATAGAAAAAGAGGACAAAAGATATATTACCGTACATGGCCAGAAATATGTTCCTGGCGACCGGAATAAAATATTATTGCCTTTGGTATTCTGCAGAGAATGTGGACAGGAGTTTTATTCGGTAAGATGTAATCAAGACAACAATACAGGCCAGAGTATTTTTGAGCCTAGAGCCACGAATGACCGATTCTCAGATCAAGTAAGTGAACCAGGTTTTTTATACATAAGTACAGAAAAACCTTGGCCGGATGATCGTGCAGAAATGGTTTCAAGGGTGCCAGATGCATGGTTGGAAGAAAAGAACGGTACTATTAGAATTCGCCCAAATAGAGTAAGGCAATTACCCCAAAACAGATATATCACTTTGAATGGCAAGCAATGTTCTCCTGAGGAGGATGGACAAAAAATTACTTATATATCTGAACGTTTTCGGTTCTGCCCTCATTGTGGCGTTGCTTACGGATCTTGGTCCAGATCAGATTTCGGAAAGGTTGGCACACTAGGCTCCGAAGGCAGAAGTACCGCCACTACAATCATGAGCCTATCTGCAGTTAGGCAGCTACAGGTGGAAGATATTATTAGCCAAAAAGCCAGAAAGCTTCTCAGTTTTACTGACAACAGACAAGACGCCTCATTGCAAGCAGGACATTTTAATGATTTTGTAGAAATTGGCATTTTAAGAGCAGTCATTTATAAGGCAGCAGCTGATTCTGGAACAGAAGGTTTAAGGGATGATGAGTTAACTCAAAAGATTTTTAAAGTTTTACACAACGTTGACAAGTTCAGCATAGAAAGCTATGCACAAGACCCTACGGTACGTTACCGACAAAAAGATGACACGGAGAAAGCTTTCCGAGATGTAATCGGATATCGTATATATAGAGATCTGCAGCGAGGCTGGAGAATTACTGCTCCGAATCTTGAGCAGTGCGGATTGCTTAATATCGAGTACCTGTCTTTAAATGAGTTGTGTGGTGAGGATAGAGATTGGGAAGGTTTACATCCTTTGCTATCTATGGCAGGACAACAAGTCCGTAAAAAGGTATGCCAGACTTTGTTAGATTACATGAGAAGGGAATTAGCAATTCTGGTTGAATACCTCAATCCCGAATTTCATGAAAGATTAAGGCTGCGATGTAATCAGTGGCTTAAGGAACCTTGGGCAATTGATGAAGACGAAAAACTTGAAGAAGCAAGGATCTTATATCCATGTTCTAGGCCAAAACACTCTGCCTATAATAGTGTTTATCTTTCACCAAGAGGTGGTTTTGGACAATATCTTGGCGCTGCAGGAACTTTTCCTGATTGTAGTGATAAACTAACGCCTGATGATAAGCAAAAAATAATTCTCGATATTCTTAAGACTTTGAGGTTGGCTGGAATAATTACTGTTGTGGACAATATTAAGGGTGAGGACAAAACGCCCGGTTACCAAATTAAAGCTGGAGCCATGGTATGGAAAGCTGGCGATGGAACCAGAACTTTTCATGACCCGATATCGGTTCCAAATCAATCAGAACTTAAAGCAGAGCCTAACGCTTTTTTTGTCGACTACTATAAGAATACTGCATTAGATACAGTAGGCATATATGCTAAGGAACATACTGCACAAGTACCTACCGAGCTCAGGATCGAGAGAGAGAACTCATTTAAAAATGCAGAATTGCCAATTCTTTATTGTTCTCCAACTATGGAGCTGGGTGTAGATATTTCCGAGTTAAATGTTGTTAACATGAGAAATATACCACCTACGCCGGCAAATTACGCCCAAAGAAGTGGGCGTGCTGGCAGAAGTGGTCAACCTGCACTCGTGTTTGCTTATAGCTCTTTGGGTAGCCCCCATGATCAATACTTTTTCAGAAGGCCGGAGTTAATGGTAGCGGGAGCTGTCGTTCCGCCAAGGCTCGATTTGGCAAACCAAGACCTTGTAGTATCCCATATTCATGCCATTTGGCTTGAGGAATTAAAGCAATCGCTAGGCAGAACGCTCTGTGACATTCTTGATGTTAGCGGAGAAATTCCAAGCTTAACTCTAAAAGATGATATTCGTGATGCAATTAATAACAAGACTGCAATTCAAAGAGCAAAAATTAGGGCAGAAAGAGTCTTAGAGACAATTTTAACTGAACTTGACAATTCGGATTGGTATAGTGACACATGGCTTGAAGAAGTTTTCACTGTAATTATAACACAATTTGATCAAGCTTGTGAAAGATGGCGATCTCTTTATAGAGCTGCTCTGAGTCAAGCTAATGAACAACATAAAATAACTATTGATGCTTCAAGATCAGGGGAGGAAAAGAAGACTGCTGAAAGGTTGCGTAGAGAGGCAAAAGCACAATTAGATCTTCTAACTGAGGCAAGAAGCACCTACATATCAGATTTTTATAGCTATCGTTACTTTGCCAGCGAAGGCTTCTTGCCAGGTTATAGTTTTCCGAGACTTCCACTGTCTGCATATATTCCTGGGAGAAGAGGGAAAACAGATGAAGACAAGTTTCTGTCAAGACCTCGTTTCCTTGCGATATCCGAGTTTGGTCCGCGTGCGATCGTATATCATGAAGGTTCTCAATATCAAATCAATCGGGTTATTCTACCAGTTACAGAAGAAGGGCCTGTTATTCATTATATCAAACAGTGTCACAGCTGCGGTTATATCTATCATGAAACTGAAAATGATAACCCAGATATATGTGAACGGTGCGGTGAAGAGCTTCAGGTAACTTATAGAAACCTGTTTCGTATGGAGAATGTCTCGACTCGAAGGCGACAACGGATTAATTCTGACGAGGAAGAGCGATTTAGAATGGGTTATGAATTGAAAACAGGTTTCAGTTTTGCGCGCAAAAATGGACATCCAATTTGCAGAGAAGCTATTGTAACAAATAAAGATGGTGAAAACATACTAAAGATATACTATGCACATACCGCAACCTTGTACAGAATTAATCTTGGATGGTCTCGAAGAAAAAATAAAAACCAATATGGATATGCACTTGATTTAGAGCGTGGTTACTGGGCCAAAAACGAACAAATGCAAAAGGAAGATCCAGATGATCCGATGAGTCCAAATATAAAAGTTGTCATCCCATATGTTGAGGATAGACGTAATTGTTTGTTATTTGAGCCATCCTTTCCACTTTCAATAGAGCAGGTTGCTTCTTTGCAGTCGGCTATAAAAAATGCAATACAAGCAGAATTTCAACTCGAAGACAGTGAATTAGCAACAGAGCCGCTCCCAGATTTAGATAATTTCAAACAAATTCTAATCTATGAATCCGCAGAAGGAGGAGCAGGTGTCCTAAGAAGATTTTTAGATGACTCAAGTGCATTGCCGAGGGTAGCGAAAAGAGCTCTCTCTATATGCCATTTTGATCCAGAGACTGGTGCAGATTTAGAAAAGTCAATTACGGCCAAAGAGACTTGTGAAGCAGCTTGCTATGACTGTTTAATGGGATATGGCAATCAGCGTATACATAGTCTTCTAGATCGCCAAGTTATAAAAGATATTCTTTTGGAAATTGCTAACGCTACTGTTAAACAAAGTCCCGCTCTAAAAAGTCGCGGAGACCATCTGAAAATGCTTTTGAATAGATGCGAATCTGAGTTAGAAAAAAATTGGTTGCGATATCTTGAAGAGTTTAATCTTAATTTGCCTTCGCATCCACAAAAGTTGATTAAAGAATGTCAGACCAGGCCAGATTTCTTTTACGAAAATCACTCATTAGCAGTTTATGTGGATGGTCCTTTCCATGAATATCCCGATCGACAAGAGCGTGACAAACAACAGGAAAGGAAAATGAGGGCTACTGGGTATTCTGTTGTTAGATTCAGCCATAAAGATGATTGGAAGGAAGTTGTTGCCAAATATCCCAATGTATTCGGGAGAATAGAATGAGTTTCGCTATTGGTTCACTGGTAAAAGCTAGGGATAGAGAGTGGGTAGTTCTACCCGAATCTCAAGAAGATGTGCTTGTTTTACGTCCCTTGGGAGGGTGTGATGATGAAATAACAGGTATATGCACTGCGCTTGAAAATGTTGTTTCTGCAAGTTTTAAACTTCCTGATCCAGAAGTACTCGGTGATTTTCAATCCTGCAGTCTTCTTCGAGACTCACTCAAGCTTGGCTTTAGAAGTAGTGCGGGGCCTTTCCGATCATTTGCCCGAATGGCAGTAGAGCCCAGGCCCTATCAGCTAGTCCCTTTACTTATGGCTCTGAAGCTTGATCCTGTACGTTTACTTGTTGCAGATGATGTCGGTATTGGCAAGACAATTGAAGCAGCTTTAATAGTAAAAGAGTTGCTCGATAGAGGTGAAATTACACGTTTTGCTGTATTGTGCCCACCTCAACTTGCCGAGCAATGGCAGTCGGAGCTTAGAGACAAATTCCATATAGGGGCAGAATTAGTCCTTTCAAGCACCGCGACCCGTCTTGAAAAGAAATGTATGCCGGGCCAGTCTTTGTTTGATATTTATCCTCATGTAATCGTGTCAACTGATTTCATTAAAGCAGACAGACGTAGAGATGATTTTCTCCGAGCTTGTCCGGAAATGGTGATTATAGATGAGGCCCACACCTGTGCTTTTGGTGGAGCCGGACGAGGAGCAAAACATCAACGTTACGAACTTGTTAAGGGATTATGCAAAGATGAAAATCGTCACATGCTTTTTGTGACAGCAACTCCTCACAGCGGCAATGAAGATGCCTTTCGATCTCTCCTGTCATTTTTAAATCCAGAATTTCAAAATTTACCGGAAGATATTGCCGGAAAAGAAAATGCAAATCTAAGAAGACATCTGGCACAGTATTTTGTTCAGAGGCGACGCGCCGATATTCGTCATTTCATGCAAACGGACACTGAATTTCCTAACAGACGAGAAGCAGAAGAAACCTACCAATTGTCAGAAGATTATAAACGTCTATTCAACAAAGTCCTAAGCTACGCAAGAGAATCTGTTATCGACAAGACAGGTCAGCGACACAAACAAAGAGTTCGTTGGTGGTCAGCCCTTGCATTGCTGAGGTCTCTCGCATCCAGTCCGGCTGCTGCTGCAGCTACTCTACGAAATAGAGCGTCTGTAGCTGACGCCGATACAGCAGAAGAGGTTGACAGGATTGGTAAAAGAACTGTTCTGGACCTTAGCTACGATGAGCAGGCTGAGTTTATGGACGTAACACCAGGTTGTGACATCGAAGAGTTGGATATTGCGGAGACATCGATACGTCGCAAATTATTAGGTTTTGCCAGAGAGGCCGATAAGCTTTGCGGGGAACAAGACAATAAGTTGCAAAAAGCTACAAAGCTTGTAAAAAGCTTCTTGAAGGACAACTATAGACCTATTCTGTTTTGTAGATTCATACCTACAGCTGAATATGTTGCAAAAAATCTTCGTGAAAAGCTCAGAGGTGTAGAGGTGGTATGTATAACAGGAAATTTGCCACCTTCAGAACGTGAAAAAATGATTCAGCAGCTACCAGATAACTCTAAACGGGTACTTGTCTGCACTGACTGTCTCAGTGAAGGTATTAACCTGCAGGAACACTTTGATGCGGTTATGCATTATGATCTTTCCTGGAATCCCACCCGTCATGAGCAGCGAGAAGGTCGAGTTGACCGCTATGGCCAGAAAAAGCCTGATATTCGTGTGATGACATACTACGGCATTGATAACCAAATAGACGGCATAATTCTTGATGTACTAATCCGCAAGCATAATACAATTCGAAGTAGTCTTGGCATTTCAGTCCCAGTGCCTGTTGACAGCAATTCAGTTGTAGAGGCTATTTTCGAGGGTCTGCTTCTCCGTGAAAAGAGTGGCAATGTCGATGAGTATCTGCCGGGCTTTGATGAATATTTCAAGCCCAGAAAAGAAGATTTGTATGCCAAGTGGGATAATGCAACTGAAAAGGAAAAGCGTTCAAGGACTCTCTTCGCCCATGAAACAATCAAAACTGAAGAAGTTGAAAAAGAACTTAAGGAAATGCAAAGGGCTACAGGAATTGGTTCCGATGTCCGAAGATTCTTACAAAACGCTCTCTTGACATGTGATGGTGCCATTTCAGAACGACCTGATAAAACTTATGAAGTTGATATCTCCGGTAGTCCCCGTTCACTGAAAGATTATTTACAAGCCTCTTATGCCAGGCTTCAAGATAAGTTTAAGGTGCGTTTTGAGTTACCTGTATCTGAGGATACGATCTGTTTGACCAGAACTCATCCGATTGTAGAAGCATTAGCTAATTATATTACAAATGGAGCCCTTGACGATATTGAGGATTCAATCGCAAAAAGATGTGGTGTGATCCGAACATCTGCTGTTAAACAGATGTCAACAGTGTTCCTGGTGAGGTTCCGATATCACATTATTACGACCAAAGAAGGCAAGCAGTATCCTTTGCTGGCCGAGGATTGCAAGCTAATTGGCCTCGAAGGTTTTCCTTCTGATGGCAAATGGCTCGAAGACTCTACAGTTGAATCTTTGCTCAACCTTCGTCCGGAAGCAAATATTGACAGTAATCTCGCATCTGACTGCATTCGTGACATCATCTCTGAGATTGACTCGGTAAATGCTAATATCAAACAAATAGCAATAGAAAACGGTGAAAAGCTACTCGAAGCTCATCGCCGAGTAAGAGCC
>Ga0208771_1001029_pt1 | contig 15464 bp, 14 predicted proteins | sample AntAceMetag02UKX_FD_184775 | JGI IMG/M metagenome (GOLD analysis project Ga0208771, IMG submission 184775) | Saline lake microbial communities from Ace Lake, Antarctica - Antarctic Ace Lake Metagenome 02UKX (SPAdes) (version 2) | ecosystem: Environmental > Aquatic > Non-marine Saline and...
AATTAATAGTAACTCCAGTAATTTTTTTACTTTTAAATCCACCACGCATACAAAAGATATCATATACCCCGGGTGTTATATTAATAATAAAATATGAACCATTTTCCTTGGTCATTATACCAGAAACAAGTGTTTCACCATCCATTACCGTTATATTTGCAAAAGGTATTGGGTTGCCATTATTATCTGTTACTTTACCCGCAAGTTTACCGGTTGTTCCTGCAGATAATATTGTAATAAGTAAAAAAATTAACATGAGTGAAATAATGATTTTCTTAAGCATTAATAATCCTCCCTAAATTATTGATTAATTACTTTTCATTTGAACAAAAACTTTCATAAAAATAATTGTGTCAATCTATATTTTTTATAACTCTCCATTTTTTTATTTTAAATTCTATAATTCCATTTATCTGTCAAGTACTTACTCAATCTCAGTCTTTCAGCTATTACAACTTCATAAGTTTCAATCTTTTCATGAATCATAAAGTCATCATTTTCCCATTTTTTTTTGAACCCTTCCATTAAGAATCTAACCGCTTCCCCGTAACTTATTGGAACATTTAGTATACCATTTATACTAATTGTTCTTCTCTCCAGATAATTCGCCATACGCTCTTTTTGGTAATCAGAAAGACCTGGCAGGATATATGCGAGTTTGCTTTGATCATAATCAAGTAAAATTGAACCATGTTGAAGAAAACAATTGTTCTTTCTTACCTGAGCACTACCCACGATCTTCTTCCTTTGATAACTTAACTCATATCTGGAACTACTTGTAAAACATGGGTTAACAGTCTGTCTTTGATGCTTTGACGATAAGTTGCCTTTCTCAAAATCAACATTAATACCCATAAGTTCAAGTCCTTTGGCTAATGCTTTACTTATTTCAGAATATGATTCCGTTACATTCCCAGATAATCTTCCTATAGTAGGACTTATTACAGCATATGTAACTTCATTATCATGAAGAACCACTCTGCCACCTGTGGGTCTTCGCACAAAACCAAAACCATATTCTTTTAAAGCTATAAAATCCACTTCTTTATCCGCTTCCTGATTATAACCACAGGAAACTGTAGAAGGTTCCCAGTTATAAAATCTTATTGTGGGTATTGAACGTTTATCTTGAACACATTTGAATATAGCCTCATCAATTGCCATATTTTCAGATGAGCTCAACTTCCCCGATATTAAAAAACGCCATTTCATATTTTGACTATAATTATATTGTTAATATACTGCATTTAATATTCCTCTTAAGAAGATAATTCCCCTTAATTACGTTAACCCTGCCTACAATAACAATATACTGTTATTTTCTGTTGGTATTGTTAATTCTAAAACAAATTGTATTCTGCGTATAGAATTCCGCATAATGCCCTTCTGGATAATCAATTTAGTTATTCAACAATTTTATCAACCTTGGAATCAATTTCTTCATTGTTATCAACTTTCTCATCTTTACTTTTATAAGTAAGTCCGTGTTTATTGCGTAATTCCTCATAAAAAATCGTTTGGGAAGTTATCATATAAGGAGTCAACCAGAGGATACCAATACCTAAAGTAAGAATACATAGTAATGCCCAGCCAATAAAACTTAGGTCTAAACAGAAAAGCTTCGATTTATATCCGTACATCATTTCTTTGCTTTGTCTCAATGCTTCCGACACTCCGATATCAGGATTATCAATTAATAGATAAAACGTCATTCGATAAGAATATGCTGCAATAATACCGGGTACAATTAGAAGCAAAGACCAGAGAAAAATATACAGGCTCATAAGCAAATATGCCCCTAAAGTTTTCCCGAATAGACCAAGATTTTTTCCAGAAAATGAAAAAGCTTTAAATAGTAAATTAAAATCACCTGCCTTCTCTCTTATTAAAACAATGTAATACAGATATAAACCATAAGTTAATGAACCCAAAATAACCCACGTAATTACCTGCAATGTACTAATAACCGATACGATCCCGATAATGATCAAGTATGCTAAAACTGCATTTAGCCAGTTCCCAGATAGCGATTCTCGAGCAAAAACCCTAATTGTTGAATTATTATTCATTTTCCCATCCTTAAAATTGAATACTTCTTTCTATTACTTCTTTTCTTACTAAAATATCATCAATGCTAATTTCTTTCAATTTGTTCACGCTAAAAGATTCTACGCAAAATGACGCCGTGATAGTACCAAAGATCATGGCCTTCTTAATTGTAATCTCTTCAAAATTACCAACAGAAGCAAGGTAACCCATAAATCCCCCAGCAAAACTATCACCTGCACCTGTTGGATCAATAACCTTTCTTATCGGATAAGCAGGAGCAAAAAAAATAAATTCATCTGAATATGCAAAAGACCCATTTTCTCCACGTTTAACAACAATCAATTTGGGACCCATTTCTTTAGTTTTTTGAACTGCTTCAAAAATATTTTGTGCCCCAGTTAGCATTCTTAATTCATCTTCATTAATAAAGAGAATATCAACATTATTAATAACTTCTACTAATTTTGATCTTGAACCAGATATCCAAAAATTCATTGTATCACAAGCAGTAATTTTGGTTTTATCCATTTGCTTTAAAACTCTCAATTGCAAAATCGGATCAATATTCCCCAAGAATAAGTAATCACATTTTTTATTATCTTCACAAAGTTGAGGATCAAAATCGGCAAATACATTAAGTTGAGTATCAAGTGTTTCGGCTTTATTCAGATTATTGTATTTCCCATCCCAGTGAAAAGTTTTTCCGGAAACTACCTTTAGGTCTTGAGTATCTATTTCATTATCTGTAAGAAGTTTTAAATGTTCTTTTGGAAAATCCTCTCCAACGATTCCTACAATATTGCTTCTACAAAAGTTTTTACTTGCCATAGAGGTAAATATTGCGGATCCACCCAAAGAATGAACAACTTTTCCATGAGGAGTTTCTACATTATCTAAAGCAATTGAACCTACAATAAGTAAACTCATCTATTCTCCTGAACTGGAATTGAATCTGTTTTTGTAGATGTAATCCAACTTCTAAATTTTTCAGGATTTGCATCTGAAAAGTATCTTATGATCATTACGACAAAAATAAGAGCGAGAATACGAATAATGAGATTTATCCAGGTAGAGCTTCGCATGTTCCTTCTCACCTGACGTCTTTTTTCTATCTCCTCTTTAAACTCTTTCATATAATATTAGCTGATACTATCGATTAATCCTTTCTTAAATCTTTTTAAACCTTCTTTAATATTTTCCATGCTCGTTGCATAAGAAAAACGTACATATTTATCTGCTCCAAATGCCGAGCCGGGAACAATTGCAACTTTATATTTCTTTAAAAGATATTCACACATCTCCACGCAATTTTTAATTCCCAGTTTATTATTATAAAGGTAATAAGAAATATTTGGCATTGCATAAAAAGCCCCTCGCGGTAAACGACATTTTAAATTTGGAATTTTATTCAACTCATCTACTATGAAGTCACGGCGTTTTTGGAATTCATTGCGCATTTCAGCTACACTTCCATCACATTCATTCAAAGCAACTATAGCAGCTTTTTGAGTTATCGAATTTACACAGGAAGTTGTATGACTTTGAATTCTAGCAGCCCGTCTTATAATATCCGTAGGACCAGCGGCATAGCCAAGCCGCCATCCCGTCATAGCATAGGCTTTAGAAACTCCATTTATCACGACAGTATATTCGCGAACTTCATCACTTATTGTAGCAATAGAAATATGTTTTTTTTCATCATAGATCAGCTTTTCGTATATTTCATCCGATATAATCATAATATTATGTTTAACACAAACAGCGGCTATTTTTTCTAATTCCTTTCTATTATAAATAGAGCCAGTCGGATTATTAGGAGAGTTTAAAATAAGAGCTTTAGGATTGCTCAAAGATTCCAGTGTTTCTTCCAATTGTTCTGCGGAAATCTTAAAATTATGGGCAGCACGGGTAGGAAGTAAGATTGGAAAAGCATCAACCATTTCTACTTGTGAAGTATAACTCACCCAATATGGAGAAGGGATTAAAACTTCATCCCTCGGATCGCAAATAGTCATCAGCAGAAAAAAGATAGAAGCCTTTGCACCAGGAGAAACAAGGATATCATTTGGATTACAGTCAAGATTGTTATCACGTTTTAATTTAGCAGAAATTGCTTCTCGTAGTTCAATGATACCTGAAGATGCGGTGTAACGCGTAAAGTTCTCATTAATTGCTTTATGTGCTTCATCTTTAATATATTCAGGTGTGTCAAAATCAGGTTCACCTACACCAAAATTAATAACATCGATACCTTTTGCTATCATTTCTTTAGCTAGATTAGAAACCATGAGTGTAGGAGAAGGCTTTATTGCCTTTGCCCGATGAGAAATTTGAATCGACATCTTTTTACCTCTTTCTACTCTAAATTATTTTTTTGCACCTTCAACAACAAGTTTGGAAAGATCCGCTACTTGTAAAAACAATTCACGGATATTGGTAAGAATGTTGTATCTGTTTTGTTTGATCTCTTCATCCTTAACATTAACCAGAACTTTATCAAAGAAATTATCAATTGTGCTACCGTATTCAACAAGCTTTTCCAGGATCTTTTTGTAATTTTTATCTGGAAGCAGTTTTTCGATCTTAATTTTTAAATCCAGATATTGTGTATAAAGGTTTTGTTCCATTTCTTCCTGTAGCATTTCCTGTTTCACATTCGAAATTTCTTTCACTTCTGCAATAATATTTGAAACACGTTTAAAACCAAGAACCAGTTTTATAAAATCATCACGTTTTTTTAGTTCCTGCAATGCTTCCGCTCTGGTGACAAGAGCGGGAATATTGGAATGATCAATATGCATAACACTATCAATAATATCATAATCTATCTGTTTTTGCTTAAGAAGCCAATTTACACGTTGTTCGAAAAAATCATAAACTATATTTTTATTGCGATTGGGTTTAGTTAATTTTGTATCAAGTTTGTCAAAAGCTTTATCTACTAATTTATAAAGATCAATCTCAAACTTCTGATTTGCTATAATTTGCACAATCCCATTACCTGCTCTACGCAGTGCAAAAGGATCTTTCGATCCTGTCGGGATCATATCAACACCAATTATTCCACAAACCGTATCCATTTTATCTGCAATGGCAACAATGGATCCCTCAATAGCAGTTGGTAGATTATCTTTTTCACTACGTGGGAAATAATGTTCTTCGATTGCAAGAGCAATATTCTTCTTTATACCACTTTTTAGTGCATAATGATGACCGATATATCCTTGTAATTTCGTATACTCCTTTTCCCCTAACATCATTGTTGAAAGATCGGCTTTACAATAATATGCTGCCTTATTAGTATCCTGACATATCTCTTTTGAAAGTTTTAATTCTCTGCATATATAATCCACAAGCCCTATAATTCTATTTGTCTTTTCTTTTAAAGTGCCTAAGTCTCCTTGAAAAGTAATGAATTTTAAAAACGAAACAATATCATCTTGTTTGTTCAAAGTTGCTAAACCTACTTTATCTGGCATGATATCATTTAATTTTGAAATGGCGGCTTTTTGGTTGTATGGTGAAGGTTGAGCAATCCCACTTAGTGATGGAACTAACCCTGTAAAATACTTTTTTAAATCTTCCTTATAAAAGAATTCTGCATCTTCTAATCTGGCAGTTATAACCTTTTCATTCCCCTGCTTTATCAGGTTAGAATATAGTGGATCTCCATTAGAAATAAATAGGAATTTATTACTAAGTTCTCCATTTTGTTTACTTACAGAGAAGTATTTTTGATGTTCAGAAAGTGTAGAGGTTATAACTAATTTTGGAAGCTTAAGATATTTAATATCGAAATCGGCAATTACGACAGTTGGGAATTCTACAAGATCAGTAACAATTTCGAGTAATTTATTATTTTCAATTACTTTCTCGTCTGAGTTCATGAATAGTTTTTCCATTTGTTTTTGGATGATCTTCTTTCTTTCTTCTCTATTTGGAATCACAAATACACTTTCCAGCTTCTTTTCATATTCATCTATCATATTTATTGTAATCGGATTATAAGGTTTCTGAAATCGGTTACCAAAAGTGATATTCCCAGATTTCATATTTTCAAATTCTAAATCTAAAACATCATTTCCGAATAATGCCAGTAACCAGCGAATTGGACGGGCAAAAGTAAGTTTCGAGTTTCCCCACTTCATTGATTTAGGAAAGTTTATTTTAGGGATAACTTCCAGAATGATTTGTTGCAGAATATCTTCAGCAGATTTACTCTTTACATCTTTTTTAATTGCTATTTTCTCACCTTTGGAAGTATTTTTAATAATGATATCTTTTTCGTTGGCTCCTGCGCTACGTAAAAAGCCTAATGCTGCATTTGTCAGGTTTCCATCTTTATCATAAGCTATCTCTTTAGTTGGTCCCGTTTGTTCAATAATTTCATCTTTTTGTTGAGTTTGAAGTAATGATATTTTTATTGCAAAACGTCTTGGAGTAGAGAATATTTGCAATTCATCATAATCTAAATTTGCTTTCTTTAAATTTGTCACAAAATGATCTTTAATAGTTTTTACAGCTCCGTAAATATATGCAGCCGGAATTTCTTCTACACCAAGTTCAAAAAGAAAATTCTTTTTATCCATTAATTCCTCTTAAAAAATTTGGGTCATATTTTTTAAATTGAATTTTGTTGTCTAATATTTTTTGGAGAAGAATTACGTTTTCCCAGATCAAAGAGGAAATATATTGTTTTAATAGATTCTGCACTGGATTTTTCTTTTATTTTTAAAATACATATTTAATGGAAATTTGATTTACAAATCCCAGATCACCATAAGAAACAATAGCGTAATCCATAATCAAATTGTATTTACTGAGATCAAATCCTGTTCCAAAAGATATTCCCGATAAAAAATCATTATCCCCGCCGGTAGCCCAATCTGAGGCATTTGTTTTATAACCAGCTCTTAAAGCCAGCAACTGATGTACTTGGTATTCTAAACCAACACGTCCAAAAATATCATTGTCAAGCGGTTTATAAATATCTACTGTAGCATATAATTTTTCTTTTGGGTGATAATTAAAACCAACGGTTAATGTTGTGGGCATAATTTCTTTGTATTCATTATTTGTGTGATATGTTAATTGTTTACCAATATTTCTAACTGCAATCCCAATTTTTAGATTTTCATTTGTAGATTGGTGCATGATACCAGCATCTAATACAACTGCTGAAGCTGAGTTATCATCAAGTGATTCCTGTATAAATTTTGCATTAATTCCAACATCTAACATATCAAATATATATTTTGCAGCACTAATCCCAAAAATAAAATCAGATATCCCGAAAGTACCGTCAATTCCAGCATACTGACCCATTTCATCCGCAATTGTGCGATCTTCAGTAGCAGAAAGTCCCTTGGCAAAAACTGCAAAGGAAGTTTTATCATTCATAGGATAAGCACAAACAGCAGAACCGCAATTTATTCCATCAAGATAACTCATATAGGTTATAGAAGCCTGAGGTGAATCAATTTGAACAAGCCCTGCAGGATTAAAAAAAACTGCATCTGCATCATTGGCAAGCCCGGTGTACGCATTTCCCATTGCAGCAGCTCTGGCAGAATAATTAACCTTCAAAAAAGTAAAGCTACTTGTTCCTGCATTTTCATTTTCTGCAACTAAAAATACCGATAATAATATTATCATTATCAAGATCAGATTTTTTTTCATATTTTAATCCCTTCAAGAATTTTAAAGATATCATCTTTTGTTTTTGCATTAAACAGATCTTCCCGATTTTCATCAACCTTAAGGAAGTTTGAAATTCCGCTTAAAACCTTCATATATTCTTCCTTTTTATCTTCGGGAACGGCTATCATAAAGATAATTTTTACATCTTCGCCGTCAACCGAGTTGAAGTCAAGTTCATTGTCAAGTACATAAACGGCAATATGTATTTCTTTAACGAGGTTTGAACGGGCATGGGGTATAGCTACATTTTTCCCTATGCCTGTAGTCATTAATTTTTCACGTTCCATTATGGCTTTAAAAAAATCATCTGTAGAAATAATTACATTGTTTTTATACAAAAATTCAACCATCTCTTCAAGGCAACTTTTCTTATCGAGAGCATAATAATTCCAAACTATCAAATCACGTAAAAATATTCCCATTCAATAACCTTCTATACATCTAATAACTTTACAAAACTCATCCATTTATTTACTTGACTTTAAATAGTCAATTTTTTTTTGTGATGCTCTAAAATGGATAATAGAGAGGAATTTAATTATGAACCACAGAATTATTAGTAAAAAAGCAATTATCACTTTAGCCGCAATATTTACCTTTATGTCTTTATTTGCCGCAACAGAGATCGCAGATTCTACAACTGTAGCAGATTACCAAGGTGGAAAAATCACAATGGGAGACATTAATGAACGTCTTTCTCAAATACCGCCAATGTACAAATCAAAATTTTCAACTTTCGAAGGTAAAAAAGAACTTCTCGAAATGATTTGCACAGAAGAAATTTTCTATTTGGAAGCTCTTGCACAAAATATTATAGAACAAGATGATTTCAAAAAAAAAATAGCTGATCAAGTCAAAACTGCTTATTTTTCTGAATACAGAAAACAATTACTAAAAACTGACATTTCTTTTACAATCGAAGAAAAGAAAGCATATTTTGCAGAAAACCACGAACAATATAAAGATCGTACTTTTGAAGAAGCTGAGAAAATGATAGAAGCAAAATTAAAACCGGAAAAAGAAAATGCATTTATCGAAGAAAAAAAACAGGAACTTTTCAATAAATTCAATATACAAATTAATTATGATATCCTTACAAATATTAACATTGCGGCACCAGATAGTAACGAAACAATAATCGATGAAAAGATAATTTCATCTTCAGATCCTGAAATCAATAGATCAGTTGGAGATCTTCTAGATATTATTAGCATACTTCCAAAACGAACTCAAGGATCATTACATTCAGAAGAAGGATTAAAACATTATATCGAAGAGCTTGCTAATGCCGATGTTTTCTATTTAGATGCTTTAGAAAAAGGTTTTGATAAAAATCCTGGAATAATTACTATTATCAATCAGATCGAACGGAATATGGCACTCCGAACAGTTTATAATGCACTTGTAGTTGATGCAATTGATACTAGCGAAGAAGCGGTGAAAGAGTATTATAACAATAACATAAAAGAATTTAGTACTTTAGCTTACCGAAATATACAAACATTTGGATTTGACACAAAGAAAACTGCAAAAAAAATGCGAACAAGAGTTAAAAAACTTATCAAGAAACAAAAAGATGAAGAGATCAATGATCTTATTGCAGAGAACTCAGTTTATCCAACAAAAGACGGAATTTTAAATCATATCTATGATAATGGCATCATTCCTGGCATAGGAAAAGATCAAGTTTATTGTGATAAGGTTTGGGATACAGATCCTGAAAAGCTCAGTGAAATTTTCCAAAATTCTAAAGAAAAATATGTCTTTTTCAGAATCACTGAAGATGTAGTTGCAACTGCTAAACCATTTGAAGAAGAAAAAGGTAAAGTAGAAAATACTTTATTGAAAAAACTCTCTAAAGAAAAATTTGATAGTGTAAAAAAGAAACTAGAAACCAAGTATGCTCTTAATATATATCCTGATAAAATGATTGTAAAACTTTCAGCTGAAGAATATTTTAATAAAGCTGAAGCTGCTCAGAAAAGAAGAAGATTCAGCGATGCAATTTTCTATTATGATGAAGTTATTAAATATCATGAGAACAATAAAGATGATTACAAAGCAATGTTCATGAAAGGATTCTTGTATGCTGAAGAACTCAAAGATAAGGATAAAGCCATAGAGATATTTGAAAAATTTCTTGAGTTGTATCCAGAAGGTGATCTTCGTGAATCAGCTCAATACATGCTTTCATCATTGCAGAATGATAAAGATATGATCGATTCAATCGAGTTTGAAGATAAATAGACAATAATCAGATGAGGAGGTAGTATGTTTTACAGAGGAGATAAGCTTAGAGAAGTTTTTCTTAAAGCTAAGAAAGATCGATTTGGTATTATTGCATCCAATGTAGTTTTTGATAGTGCTATTCGCGGTGTAATTCAAGGATACGAAGCTCAAAGATCCGATGGACTTCTTCAAATGAGTTCCGGAGCTGTGAAATTCGCTGCCGGTGATACAAAAGATATTGAAACAGGTGCTCAAATGATATCATCAATGATCAAGATCATCTCATCTCAATATAAGAATTCAGGGGTTGGATTGCATATTGATCATGCCACTCCAAATTATTTTGATTTTGTTGTATATTGTATAGAAAATGACCTCGTTTCCTCAGTTATGATAGATGCTTCCAAAGAAAAATTTGAAGAAAATATCAGAATTTCTCAAGAAGTTGTAAAAATTGCACATAAACATAGAGTTCTTGTCGAAGGTGAAATTGGTTACATTAAAGGAGCTGAAGACGAAATAGTTTCTGACACGCAATTATATACTTCACCTTCAGAAGCTTTAGAGTATGTTAAGAAAACCAGTATTGACCTTTTTGCAGCTTCTGTCGGTACAAATCATGGTGTTACTAAAGGTGCACAAATTACCCTTAATTTAGACCTCATAAAAGAGATCGATGATCTATTGATCGCCAATAACGTTGAGACAGGTATCGTTCTTCATGGTGCTTCTGGATTAACTGCTAAACAACAAATTGATGCAATTAGAAATGGTGTTGTAAAAATAAATAAAGATACTCGTTATCAAATGGAATTCGCAAAAACGACTCAAGCATATTGGGAAAAAGAAAAAAATGCAATTGTAAAACCTGACAACATTGATGAAGCTGATTATACTATTGATAAAAGTCGTTTTGATCCTCGTAAATGGCTCATTCATAGTGAAAAAGCTATGCAGGCTGCTGTTGAAGAATTAGTTCAAATTACTGGTAGTGCCGGTAAATCAATCTTACTATAAAAAGTTTTGCATAATGAAGCTATGTTGTCTTTCTGAGGAAATCTTCGGAGAATTCTCTCACGAAGAATCTTATTATAAACTAAAGGAGTAAAAATGAAAAATATTGCAATTAACGGTTTTGGGAGAATTGGAAGACTTGTCTTCAGAGGATTTCTTAATAATAAAGAATACAAAATAATTGCTATTAATGATCTTATGGATACTAAGTCATTAACATATTTGCTTAAGCATGATTCAGTATATGGAATTTTAAAAAATAAAGTAGAGGCTAAAGAAGGTGCAATTATTGTTGATGGTACAGAAATCAAGGTTTTCAGTGAAAGAGATCCTGAAAATCTCCCATGGAAAGAATTGGATGTAAGTGTTGTTGTCGAATCTACCGGTATTTTCCGTTCTAAGGAAGGTGCCGCCAAACATCTTACAGCCGGAGCAAAGAAAGTAATCATTTCTGCTCCTGCTAAAGGAGAAGTAGATGCTACAATAATTCTCGGTGTAAATGAAAATATTCTTAAACCTGAACATAAAATCGTTTCAAATGCGTCCTGTACAACCAACTGTCTTGCTCCGGTTATGAAAGTGATCACAGATAACTTTACGGTTGAATCTGTATTAATGACAACCATTCATTCTTATACAATGGATCAAAGACTTCTGGATTATCCGCATAGTGATCTGAGAAGAGCTCGGGCAGCAGCAATAAATATCATCCCAACAACTACAGGAGCTGCAACTGCTACAGCAAAAGTAATTCCCGAACTCAAAGGCAAAATTGATGGAATGGCTGTAAGGGTTCCAACTCCTATAGGATCACTTGTTGATGTCTCAATAATTCTAGATCGAAAGACAACGAAGGAAGAGATAAATAAATTAATGAAAGATGCATCCGAGAGTAGAATGAAAGGAATTTTAGAATATGTTGAAGGTCCTATCGTTTCAACAGATATCGTTGGGAATCCTGCCTCTTCCATTTTTGATGCAGATGTAACAATGGTTAACGATAACTTTATTAAGGTACTTAGCTGGTATGATAATGAAGCCGGTTATGCTAACAGAGTTATAGATCTTGTACAATATATCTCTGAGCTGGAATAATTTATGCATTATATTTCCATTATGAAAGTGGATATTAAATTATTATTGATAATAAGCCTGCTTTCCGCAGGCTTATTGCTATTTGCAGAGAATGTTACAATTATTCAAGATGAACCGATTGAAAATTCTCAGAACAATATGAGTAAAGAAAATATCATCTTCTTCGAAGACTTTGAAAATGGAATTGATTCATGGACAACTTCAGACATCACAGATCCCGGTTCTTTCTGGAGTACCAGCACATTCAATGCTTTTGGTGGAACTGGTAAATCATGGCGAATGGCAGATGAGAATATTTCTCCGGACGGTGGATATGAAGATAGCTGGTATCAAGTTCTGGATACACCTACAATTACTTTGCCATCTTCAGGAAATTTAACTATAATTTTCGATCAATACAGAGCAATTGAAGAATTGGGCAGTAATGGTGAATTCGATGGATGGGACGGTTTTAATGTTCGCATCAGAAATGCAAACCAGGATTATGCAGAAGCAGAGATTCTAACCGATTGTACTCCTGCTTACAACAGTACAAGTTTATATAGTTTTGGTTTTGAGCATAATGAAGATCCTGATGGAATTCCCGGAATCCCCGGCTGGGGCGGTTCTACAGATTGGATACAAACATCAATTTCAATTCCTTCATCTTATCTTGGAAGTGATGTAATTGTTAGTTTTGCTTTTGCCTCTGATCCGAATACTTCTACTGTTTCCAATCCTGAACTAACTGGATTATTTATAGATAACATTGATGTTGCTGGAGTTTTTACCAATGATGCCGAAGATGAAACCGGATTCACAGGTTTTTCTAATACTGAAAAAGGTGGAGATTTGTGGCACATTTTGGAAGATCCAAATGCTCCTTCCCCGCTTTATGCACTTGGTTGCTTTAATGCTGAAACATCATTTTACAATCCTAGTATGCACAACTATATAACGAGTGACGAAATTGATTTGCCAGCAGAAAGTAATATCTATTTCGATATGAAAATAAAAACTGAATTGGATGACATTTCATTTCCTGATTGCGATTATTTTTCAGTTGAAGTAAGATACATTGCAGTAATTTACCCACCTGATGATACATTATGGACAAATTGGAATTCTATTTCTAATCCATTGGGAGATCCTGAAATTGAGAATGTTGTATTTACTGGTTCAGTTAGTAATTGGTCATATTTTTCAGACAATTGGACCGGCTACAATGATCTTTCTGCTTTAGTTGATGAGACCATTCAGCTTCGAATTGGATTACATTCTAACAATGATGACCCAGACGGATTTGGTTTAATGATAGATGATATTACACTTTCCGATACAACATATACTGATGTTGGAAATGAGATTGTTCCAACTTCTGTTCCAATAATGTATAATTATCCTAACCCGTTTAATCCGACGACAACAATTACATACAGCCTTATTGAATATTCTTATGTAGAGCTTTCAATTTATAATCTTAAAGGACAAAAAATTCGTACTCTTGTGAACACTTTGCAAGAAAGTGGTATTCATAAATCTATTTGGAATGGATTAGATGATGATGGAAAGAGTATTTCATCCGGTATTTATCTTTATAAACTCAATGCCGGCAATTACAGCAGCACAAAGAAAATGATATTACTCAAATAAATTTGTACCGCTTTGCGAATATGATTGAGGAATAAACCTTTCGCAATGGTGGCTTTGATAGTTTTTAACCATTGTGGAGGCTTTCAGCCTTCCGCAAGGTTTACCTGCATCCGCAAGGTTATTATTATTATTAATTTCTGTTCCCGTCACCCTGTATGCCAAGCCGAAGTTCTTGAACGAAGGCTGGAGGAATTTACTTGCTGAAACTCTTAAGGAAGAGCTGAGGGAATTATTAATTGGTTATTCTTATAACTTATTCTTCCTTAAGAGAACAACATGAGAGACTCGTCAGAATGACGACAATTTCATTTATTAAATCCTTAAACTATTTTCTAATTGACATATAAATCTAATTAATTTCTTTTTATTATTAATTAATATAAGTGGGAATAAAATGGCGTTAAGTAAAAACATAGAATTAATTAGAGAAAGGATAAACAAGGCTGCAATAAAAGCAAACCGTGACTCCAAAGATATAAAGCTGCTGACAGTAACTAAAACACGATCAATCGAAACAATTGAAGAAGCACTTTCTTATAACATTGAATTCATTGGAGAAAATAAAGTTCAGGAAGCTGAAGACAAAATACCTTTCCTCAAAGGAAAATTTAAAGAATTTCATTTTATTGGTCATTTGCAATCTAACAAAATTAACAAATTAATGAAACTAAAACCAACTCTTATTCACTCGATAGATAAATATTCCACAGCAAAGAAATTGAATAATTTTCTAAAACAACACTCAATGACACAAGATGTATTGATCGAAGTGAACACTTCGAATGAGGAAAGTAAATTCGGTGCAACACCAAATGAAGTTATTAGATTAATCAAATCTATCAGTCAACTGGAAAATATCAAGATCAAAGGATTAATGACCGTTGGTGAGTTCGTTGCAGATGAGACTGTAATAAGAAAATGCTTTATTAAATTAAGAGAATTATTCAATGAAATTAAAACAGCTGAAATTCTAAATGTTGAAATGAAATTCCTTTCTATGGGAATGACAAATGACTTTGAGATCGCTATTGAAGAAGGTGCAAATATAATTCGCATCGGTACCGCAATTTTTGGAGCAAGAAATTATTAAGCTGGAGAGAATATGTTATCAATGATAGTATTTGTTGTTTTATTGATTATTTCTTATTTATTAGGATGTTTTTCAACAGCAAAACTAATGACAAAATCATATAAAAGTATAAACGTGTATAAAGTTGGTACTGGGCACCCTGATACCCAAAATATTTACAATAATGTTGATAGAATGCTGGGGATTTTTACAGGAATTGTTGATTTTGGAAAAATGTTTTTTTATATTATACTACTCGAATTCCTATTAAATTATCAACCCATAACTGATATTATTGGAAATATTGGTACAAACAACCATTTACTTATCTTGGGATTTTTCATGGTTATTGGTCATTGCTTGCCTATAACACATCGCTTTAAAGGTGGTAGGGGATTTTTTACCTACATTGGATTTATCCTTTATTTTGCTCCATATCCAATGATGATCATAATACTTCTGGCGATAATCTTAGTTGTGTTCTTCAAACAAATACGCTTTGCACAATATATGGTAGTCATGTTGCCGCCATTCATTAATTTCTTTTTTGAAGATGATTCTTCTTTACTAGCAACAATGTTTATCGCAGCATTATTAATGGGGATCATAAATTTTATTGTATCCAAAAAACTGGGTGAGATATAATGTTTGATTTTTTACGTCACTCTGAGGAGTC
>Ga0208771_1001031_pt1 | contig 15458 bp, 16 predicted proteins | sample AntAceMetag02UKX_FD_184775 | JGI IMG/M metagenome (GOLD analysis project Ga0208771, IMG submission 184775) | Saline lake microbial communities from Ace Lake, Antarctica - Antarctic Ace Lake Metagenome 02UKX (SPAdes) (version 2) | ecosystem: Environmental > Aquatic > Non-marine Saline and...
AACTACAAAATTGTTTGTTTATCGTGATTCGGATTTAACCGAACTTATAAAATCACCTCAAGGTACACTTATGGTTAATAAATCATCTATCGAAGATAAGTTAAAAGAAAATTGGGAATGGGATCCGAACTTCCCAAAGCCAGGAACTGAAATACTTTTCAAAAGTTTCGGGGATGAATTATTAGGTGTAGTAACAAAAGTTATAACTAATCATATACTATTAGTTGATGTCGAAGATGGAAGAAAAGATGTCGAAATTCTAGAATTATTAGATGGTGGCTGGGCGGAAAGAGAAGAACACAGAGCCAGAACCGTTCATGAATGGGGTGGAGCTGGTTTTTCTTATGGATCCTCTATGGCTATGAATCGTGGTGGTGGAATAAATAAAGGTGGATTTGGTGGTGGAAGTAATTTAGGTGGACCTAATATGATGTACACATACGAAATTAAACCACTTAATAGAATTCTTCAACCTAAGCCAACTGAATTAGAAGAAATCGAAGAAGCAATTCATGATGGTCATATTATTGAAGGTGAAGAATTAAATAAAAGAGATGGGAAAGTTTATATTGGTGTAGTTATCAAAACTGATAAATTACCAGATGGTTCTGTAAATTATTATCTTATCTTAGATGACGAAACTACAAGAAAAGTAAAAATTGATCCTACGACTGCAGTTCTATTAAGTGGCGAAGCATGGATTGATTCTAGAAATCAGGCTCCTGCAAGAGATGAAGATGATCTAGTAAGGGCCAGTAACATGATGGAAAATATGAGAGCAAAACAAGTAAATGAAACAACACCCCAATCAGTAGAGAATTTCAATTGGATTCCGGATGAATCAACACTAGATGATTTTTTTACTTGGTATGCAGGAACTCCAGATTGGGACCAGGATTGGCAAGTTATGAATGTTATTGAAGTTAATGGAACTCATGCTCAAGAAGATGGTGCAGAGGGAAGAACATGGTTGAATAAGCTATGGAATGGAAAACATGATAAAGTTGAAATTACTTCAGACCAACTCCGACCCGGAGATTGGGATATAAACTTCAAATATAAAGGGGATGAATATTCCATCCAATCAGGTGTTAAGGCTTTTGCTAAAACTAATGATTATTAAAAAATTACAAAAAGGAGAATTTTATGATTCTCCTTTTTTCATCCATGGTACATCGAACTTGTGGATTCTTTTCTCTAGCTTATTTACTCTTACATTATAATCTGGGACATTAAACAACATAATTGCGTTCTCTCCCTCTTTCCAATTCTCCCATCTTTCAACAGCATCTTCTAGAACCTGTTGTTCAAAATGATTTTTAGCACTCCAATTTTCTAACTTCTTTCTAATATCTCTTCTGATCCAAGCAGCATGCCCCATTCTAATTTCATCATTTCTGAAAATATATTCACCTAATTTTGCAGGGTTGGCTATTCTTCTTGTTGGATCGGTTGGGCCAGGAGCCGGACCTTGATAAGTATACTTAAAGAAAGTTGAATGTATACCTGGAACGAATGGTCTAAATGGATAAACTAAATAGTGATCAAAATCTCTATAATAATTCACATAAGACCAATAAGTAATATTCCATCCTTTATCTTCAATTACATCTATCGCATACTCAAATTGATCTTTATCATAAAATTCATCAGCATCGATATTTAGAATATGAGACGAACCATTTTGTCTCATTAATTCAATTCCCATATTTCTTTTTTCACATTCCTGTTCTCTGGAATACTTCATGAAATTCATCAGCATCGATATTTAGAATATGAGACGAACCATTTTGTCTCATTAATTCAATTCCCATATTTCTTTTTTCACATTCCTGTTCTCTGGAATACTTCATGAAATTTGGTTTGAACTCGATTAATTCATCTATCAATCCCATTTTATGAAGACGTTGAATCTCATCCATATCTTCTTCAGACATAGGATTTTTCCAATAAGATTGTTTTTGCCAAATAGCAGCAACATGATCAACTTGATCTCTAATTTCTGTAATCAGAGCTTCTAATAATTCCGACGCATCAAAGGCATTCACAGTTACCGCAAGTTTCTTTATAGCCATTTTATTTTTCTTTTATTATTTATTTTATATATTCATTTTATTTTTGTAATTTTTTACAATAAACACGTTGATATATAAAACAAAGCATTAATAGTTATGGCAAAAAAATTTAACTATGTTTACGTAACCACAAACATAATAAACAATAAACAATATGTCGGTAGTCACTGTACAGATAATATAGATGACAGTTATATTGGTTCTGGGAGATTATTTCTTAAAGCTGTAAGAAAATATGGTAAAGAAAATTTTAGAAGAAAAATTCTAGAAGAATGCTCAACTGATTTGTTAGCAAGAGAAAAGGAAGGATTCTTTATAGATCAAATTGGAACATTAGATCCTTCTGGTTATAATCTTTCACCTAAGGGAGGTATAGGATTTAAAGGTGCTACACATTCACCGGCGCAATTAGAAAAAATGAGTATATGGCAAAAGGGTAAAACTTATGAAGAATTATATGGCCCAGAAAAGGCATCTATAATGAAAGAAAAACAACGCTTAAACAAATTAGGTAAAAGTACTTCCAGAAAAGGTAAAGGACATAAAAAACAATTAATAGAAAAATATGGAACAGAAGAAGGCTTAAAGCGTTATGATACATTTATAGAAAAACAAAGAGCTTGGAGAAAAATTAAAGATAAAAAATGCCCCCATTGTGGAGGCACATTTAATAAGTCTACTTTTACCCGCTCTCATGGGGATAAATGTAAATCAAAACACTAACTCACATATTAATATTTTTAAAATTTTTGAAATTCTAATACTATGCTTGGAATACTTTGCACTCCAAATGCATTTGAAATACTATCTCCGCCTTCAATTCTATTAATAAGCACATAACCTTCTTTTTGTTTTTCAGCTATTAATTGTCCTTGAGTTCTTATTTCTTCGGGTGTTCTTAATGTAATTCTCATAATTTAAAATTTTAATCGTTTTCTTCCTGGTTTATTATGTTTCGAAGTTTTTCTCATATAATCTACAGCTTTATTTTGTAAATTACAATCTATCCTCTTTATATCTTTATTTATTCTAATTATTATTAGGATCAAAAATACAAAAACTGCAACTCCACCTAAAATAGAAAAATAAAGAAAATGATTCTCTAACCAATTAGATTGAGAAAGAGTAACAAACCATAATTTAATTCCATTCCATAAGTTGTTTAACATTTATAAATCAGTAATTTGTATTGGTCCTTTCGTAGAAGATTCATCCATACTAACTATATCAAAAGTAATTAATTCGTAATCTTCAACTTCGTTAGTTGAAGAATTAACAGTTCCTATCCCTCGCGAGGCCACAGCAAAGTTTTCTGCTCCACATTCATCAATCAATGCCTTTAACATCCCTCCTCTTGGAGTTCCATCTAGTATTTGTATCTGGCCCCTCACGGTTTTGGTTGTGTAATCTATCCAAACATCATTAACTTTATGAGAAACGCTGCCTAGCATTACTTCATCTGGGCCTTCTTTAGAAGGATAACATTCTCCTAAACAATTCCCATTTATAGTTAATTTCTGAGCCTGTTCAATTATACTTTGTGCACATTCCTTGGTATATATCCGGCCATTTCCATTTTCTTTGTCATAATAAAGAAATACTCCTTCTAATTTCATATCGCTACAAAATTTAGATATTTATCAGATTTCATTCTATAGTAAATTTGGTAAGATTTCATACCTGTATACTCTTCTGCCTCTTTCATTGTATTAAAAATTTTTTCATTGATTTTAATTATAAGTGCATTCGTTGCTCGTTTTCCAAACATTCCGTTATTTTTACCCAAATTAGATCTACTTATCTTCTTTTTTGTTTCCTCAGAAACTATCAGTTTATATCCTTCATCGAATAATTTTTTTCTAGCTTCACTCATTTTCTTTTTAACCCAATCAGGTCTTTTCTGACCAATATTTGCATTTTTAATAGCTTCTTTATGTTTTTCAGATTTCTTTTTTCCTATAAGAGCTTTACTAATTTTTTCTCGTTCTTCTTTAGTGTGTTTTCTACCTCTTATTTTATTTTTTGTTTCTTCTGATACAGGAATTTCGGAAATTAATTCTCTTGCTCTTTCAAAATCTCTAGAAGAAATTTTATATCCTTCTTTTTTACTAAAAGACATTTTATGAAAGGCTAAAGCTATTTTTCTATTATCTGGATATAGTTTAGTAAGTAATTTATGACAAACAAAATGTTCTCTTCCTGTTAATAAAACTAAATTATAATCATCATTAGTTCCACTTAAACATTTTGGTAATATATGATGGTTTTCATAATATATTCCATTATGTTTAACCCTATTTTCACAAATAGCATTATTAATTATTTCATCATAAATTCTTTGGTAATTCATCTTTTAATTTATATATTCATAAACCTTCTAATTAAAATGACCGTTTTAGATAGCAACTGGAACACCGCGCCAATTTGGATGTGGATCATAATCTACTAACTCAAAATCGGATGGTTCAAAATTCCAGAAACTTTTATCTGGGTTAAGCTTTAGCTTAGGTGCGCTTCCTTTAGAACTCCTAGCTAGTTGTTTCATTATATATTCTAAATGATTCTCATATATATGTACATCTCCCGCATTAATAGTTAAATTCCCGGGAATCATATCCACCTCTTGAGCCAACATTTGTAATAAGATAGCATATGAAGCAATATTGAATGGTCCACCTAAGAAAATATCCCATGAACGAATATTCATTAGCATATTTAATGTTCTTTTTTCATCTCCTGGATATTGTCTTGTATCGCATTGAAAACTCCAATGGCAAGGTGGCAAAGCCATATCTTTAATGTCGTGTGGAGCCCAAGCAGAAACTATCATTCTTCTGTCATCAGGATTGGTTTTTAATGTGTCAATTATATTTTGTAATTGATTTATACTCTGATTTCCATATTTTTTATTAAATTCTTTATCAGATTTTATTTTTTGTTTAAATTCTTCCTTAGTATATGGTCTTCCATCTGGATGTAAATCATCTGTTTCTTTCATAATTTTTATATAATGGGTTATCTGATTTTATTCTATTTCTTAGTGTAGAATAATTAATTCCGGTTTTTTCTGATGCATCATTAATACTTTCATACGTAATTCCATTTATTTTTACTTCAATTCTATTTTCTGGTATATGACCCTTTAATGATTCAGATATTTTTTTCTTATGTTCTTCAGATTTTGGTTTTTTATTAATTTCACTTATTTTTTTTCTAACTTCTAATGTATGGGTCTTTCCTTTAAATGGGTTATTTTCTTTCATCCATTCTGAATGTTTTTTATTTATTTTCCCTTTCCAATATCCAGGTTTACCCATATTAGCTTCACTTATTCTTTTTCGTTGTTCTTCTGTTCTCTTTTTGCCTTTATTAGCATCTCCAATTTTTTTCTTTGTTTCTTGAGATAATTGTTTTCCAAAACTTGGATGATTTTCTTTATTTTTAAATATTCTTAGAGAAATTTCTCTCATTTTTTGTAATTGTTCTGGTGTTCTTTTATTTTTCCATGAAGTGTGTTCTTTCATCCATTCAGAATGTTTCCTGAATATTTCTTCCTTATTAGGGTTATTAGACATTGTATCTCCTCCTTCTCCACCGTGTGCGATATTATATCCATTTGGAGTTATTGTGTTTAATTCTTTAATCCAAAATATTTCTAGTTCATTTAATTCTTCTTTAGTTTTTGCTTCACATATTGTTTCTTTCTTAAAATTTTCTATTCCATATTTATTAAAAGCTTGATGAAGAAGTTTTCCACTACCTAAATATTTGGGATTGTTATACTTATCTTTTCCTATATAAAATTTTCCCGTTTTTAAATTCAATGTTTTATATATAATCATAATGGTATTACCTTCTTTTATTATATATTCATTAAATTTAAGAACTTTTTACCTTTTTTAGATATTCTTCATATAATTCATTATCTGTTTTTCTATTTGCATTCCAATTAACCCATTGGTGACCATAAATCGGTCCAAGTTCTCCTGTTTCATCATCACCCCATTCATCCCAAATACTAACACCATATTTCTCTTTAAGTTCATGCTTATTTGTAGAACCTGACATGAACCACAATAATTCTCCGATAATAGATTTTAAGTGAACTCTTTTTGTTGTGAGTAATGGAAATTCTTCTCCAACATTATTGAAAGTAATTTGAGGGGCAAATATAGAAAGTGTTTTGGTGCCTGTTCGGTTTTCTTTCCATACACCTGAGCGTAAAATATCATTAATTAATTTGTGATATTTATAATCTGCAGCAATTTGTCCCGAATTTCCTGTAGTGTAAAAGGGAAATATAATATCCGCATCAAATTCATCTCCACTGTATTTATTTTTGATCATATAAAGGGTTTATTCTTTATATGCACCCGACGGAAAAAGTTTATTAATTTATAGGAAAGTTAATACACCGGATTTATCAGTTGCGAATTCGAAAGTAAATTGAGCACTTTTGAATGCAGTAGCAACAGCAGAACCAATTTCTTGGGCTTGTCTAGAACTATATTCTTGTTCAGTCTTTTTCATTTGAGCTGTTTCATTAGCAGTTCTTGAAGCTTCTCTTTCTTTCTTTGCTACAAATCTTTCTGTTTGCCTATCATCCCTTCTTTGTTCTCTTGATGCTGGAGTACCAGCAACATTAGCCATCATACCACCAATGCCCTTATTTTCTTTAGCAATATCAGCAAATACTTGTAATTTATCAAGTTCGAATTTATTAACATTTTCAGCCAGAGCCCCCATACTAGTTGCAAGAGACATAATCGATTGTGCAGTTCTATCTAAACCATCTGCTGCAGTACTAAGTTCACTTAACTGGCTAACTAATCCCATATAACCTTCCATTCTCTTTTGGGCATCTTTAACTGATTGTCCAGGTTCTGATAACTGAGTTGATAACTGAGTTGAAAATTCAGATATAGCTTTTACTATATTTGTAACGATCTTTTCAATCGGTACGGGCTTTCCAATAACATTTCCTTCGGCATCAAATACTGGAATAGCACCATCATCTCCAAATTTGGCATACATAGTTAATGTTTCTGAAAAAGCATTGATAGGTTCTAATAAACCTGGCTTATCCGCGCGTCTAGATTTTTCACCTCGCTTTTTACCCATTAAGGCTTTAGACATATTTAAAATTTTTCTACTATCACGCCTAGATATTCCTTCAACACCTTCAGCAATTCCAGTAGAGAATTTGCCTATTGAATCAGTTATTACCTTTGTAACATCTAATATTTTAATAGAATGAGGTACTTGTTTCCATTGTGCATTTCCATCTTCGTCAACTCCATCAGGAACCATTTCAACATATCCAATCTTTCCTTCTGGACCAAATTGAGCAAACGTTTTAAGAACTTTGGCAAATTGAATAATAGCAGTTAACATACCTCTTTTTCCAGTTAATGCCCTAGCCATTCTATCAATAGCCCCACCTTGTCGTCTTCTTAATCCATCAGTAGCTCCTAATAAACCACCTGACTCTTTAGAACCACTACCATCACCTATCAAGAATGAAACTAATGTATCTCTAATTGTATCTCCTACTCCCTTTATATCTATTGTTGGTCCAAATTTTGGTTTGCCAGTTTTTTCATCATAACTGACAATTTCTCTCATATTTCCTAAATTTGCAAACGCAGTTAAAGATTTTGCAAATAAAGATAGCATTTTAGCTACATTACGCAACATTCTGATACCTCTCTTAAGTTTTCCAAATCCAGTTAGTTTTAAATCTTTTACGCTAGTTACCGGTCTCCCCATTAATCCTATTGATAAACCACTAACTACTCCACCAATAACTCCACCAACCATATTTGAAACTACGTCTTGAACATCCATTCCTTTTAAAGAATTAGCTCTTGTCACTAAATTAATAGCTCCCTTAGAAAATTGGTTTAATGCAACACCAATGCCTATAGCAACACCAGCACCTAATCCAATTAAACCAGCTACTACTGGAATTCCTAATGCTGCAAATAACAATGCGGATGAAACTAAAAGAATACCCATAACACCTAATCCAGGACCAATATTAGCCATCATCTGACCAAACTGTCCTTTATCTTCTCCTTTGCGCTTTCCTCTTTTTCGGGTAGCTTTTTCTCCACCACCTGCCATGCTGGTTATCTTTTGGGCAGTGGAAGCAAATTTATCTAAGCCCCATGCCAATGAAGCTAATCCTATACCCATAGCAACACCGACGATTGCTCCTAGGGCAATATTTTTAGCGAATTTTCCAAGAACTACAAATACAAATCCCATTGCAGCAATAATACCAATAGCACCTAAAATACCTATAAGCATTCCTTTAGCCCCACTAGGAGCACCTAATATTTTACCAATATTTGCAATTGTTAAAGTAAATAAAAATAATCCTCCTGATAAGAACATAAGTGCTATACCCATAGACTTAGCAGTTCTAGTACCTCTTTTAATAGGATCTTCAGCCATTCCCATTAATACCATCGCACCAGTTAATCCAACAAGCACACCAACAATGGCCATCATAGTAGCACCGGGTCTTCCTTTAGTTCCTAAAAGAACACCTGCCAATGCAATAGAACCGGCGATGCCAACAATTGATAATCCCACCGATAATAATAACATAGACATAGCTTTAGCGAATTTAACCATGGTTGTTAAACTCCTTGCTAACATATCAAACATCATTATAGCATTCCTGACAACTTTTCTACTTCTTCCAATATAAATAACCGTTTCAAATAATCCTTTTAACGCCTTTGACGTTGCATTAATTCTGCGAGTATTTATTTTGACTTTATTAAAATTTGTTATTGACTCAAATACAGATTTGATAGCTTGGGCAGACTCTTTGGCTTTTTTAGAATCTCCTTTCTTTCCAAACAAACCTGATATTGGTCCAGTTCCTTTATCTGACTTCTCTCCCTGACCCGCAGTTCCATCACCAGTAACTTCTTTCCCACCTAACTTTTTATTGATTTGTGTACAAACTCCTAAAATCTGTTGGAGCACTTGTTGGTTCGTCTGAGCCATAAAGATATTGTTTATTTTATATATCTCTTAAAAAGAAAAAAGTGCTCCTGAGAGCACTTTAGAATTTTGGAACCTGCATTTTTGGAGCCTGCATTTTAGGGGCTTTAAATTGCCCTTGGTTTGGCTGGTTTTTAGAAAAGGACATTTGTTGGTCCTTTTCCTGCTTCTTCATTTGTTTGTTTTCTTCCTCTATAAATTCTTCGTAATTCATAATCATGTACTCAACTCTATAGAACTCCATTTCATCGAGTTCCATTGGAGTAATATGAAGATTTTTGGTAAAGATAAATTCAATCTTAAACCAATTCTCCAAACGGATCTGAAATAAGGAAAATAGACTTGATTCCTCCGAGAAAGTTAAGTGGAGCTATACGCTCCATACCCCCCTCGTCAGTATATTTCACAACAGGATTAACTGTATCTACGAATAAGTCTTTTAAATGGGTTAAAACAGAAACCTCAGCTATTGACCAATTATTAGATTTTTGTACTTCTAATTCATAAGTTTGGTTACTCAATCCCCTCCAATCTTTTAATATAAAAGGTGCAAATGAAATAAAATCTATATCAAACATTTGTTGTTCTTCTTGTTTTATCGAAATATAATTTTTAAGGAAATTTGTTACTCCTACACATGGAATAGTAACTTCCATTGTTTTTCCACTCTTAAATTTAAGAACAAAACATCTTTTCTCTTCATCGTAATACTTCATAAGCTTAGGATCAAGTGTAATGTAATCAATCATTTCTTTTGTTACATTAATTTTTGAAGTTTCTGAGGTTTTAACTTGTAAGTGGTTCTCTCCTTTAACAAAAGTATATTCCCTAACAGCTAGTAAAATATAAAATCTATCAATTTCTTTAATATCTTTCCAAGAAGAATGAACATCCCCTGTTTTAAACGTTACACATCTTTCAAGTATGTAATTTAGCATATCATCTAAACTTCCCATGTCAGTATCTTGTAAAGTAGACCAGTGTCTTACCTCACCAGCCGTAGCCGATCTGATAACCACTTCAGTGCCCTCTGGGTAAAAGAGTCCCTGTGTTGGTAGATCCTTTAACGGAAGTTGCTGCCACCCCACTTGGTTCCCGAGTGAAATCTCAGGGTTATTTTTGGTGTGCGGGAACTTAGGAGCTGGAGCCTGAGTAAGTTTTGCCCCTACTGGTTTCTCTTCAATACCCTCTGCATTGTCTACAAATTTTTGTAATTGTTCTTCGGTTTTTTTGTCTGGCATATCTAATTTTATTTTAATTCATTTTATATATCTTATATGCTTAAAAAGTACGAGGTTTTGATATATATAGGCAGAAGTGAAAAAAAGTGAATAAAAAAGGGATAAATTTCTTCATCCCTTTTCGTTAAATAATCATTATTATGGAAACATGATTGTTATACAATAGTTTCATCCCAGAAGTCACATGCTAAATTAAAGCCAGTGATTTTGAAAACTTCTTCATTATTATAATCCAATGGTACTTCAGGAATACCTGTCATTGGGAATACATAGTAAAGTTTCCATTGCCAGAATGGTCTAGATCCTCTGTCATATAGCGTTATAAGTGTCCAAGGCGCCACGTAATCAGCCTTTAATCCAGTTCTACCTGTTAATGGGTCATAAACTAAATCACACCACTTTCTCAATGTCTTTACGGTGTACGCACTAGGAGTCCTATCAACATTTACCTCAAAATCAAATGATACATCCATTGTAGTTTGATCCGGTTTCGCACCAGCAAAACGTCTAGAAGCCCACTTGAATTTCTGTTCCGCTAACGTAGTAGGGAATGAGTGAGATTGAAGTCCACTTATATTAGTAATACCTTCAAGCATTAAATTAGTGCTCTCCTCAGTCGCTCCCACACCAGTTGGCAGTGAAATCTGAACGGTAAACAAGTTTTGATATACCGGTTCAAAAAGCTCTTGTGAAGCTCTGTTACTTCTGAAATGTGATAAGCCGAATAGACCCTGAGATTTAAAGTTTTCTGCCATTGTTTTATTATTATTTTATGCAATTATCAAAATGATATCTAGTCATATTTGGACCCTTGCCTATTTTTCCACATCGTGGACATTTTCTTTCTTTTAAATTATGTGGTTTTCCTTTTAATTGCTCGCTTAATTTCTTTCTAGTTTCTATAGAAACAATTTTTCCTAGATTCGACAATCTATTTTTTTCAATTGTTTCTTTAGAATGTTTCTTTCCAAAATTAGGGTGGGAAGAACCACTATTTTTTAATCTTATTTTTTCCTTTGTTTTTTCCGTATGAAAATTTCCTAATTGTCCTCCACCACCCTCGGTTATATTATATCCAATATCAGTAGTATTATCTTTATCAATCCAAAAAATTTCTCTTTCACAAAGAATGTGTTTAAGATCTTTTTTATTATTTTTATTATATATTTCAATCACCGACCACTCGAAATTATCAAAACCATATTTTCTTATGGCATTATAAAACTTATTTCGTTTTCCATTAGCAGCCAAATTTTTATGAGCTAGTTTTCGTTTTTCAAAATCTATAGTATATCCGTAGTATTTTTTATTACTAGGTGATATACTACAATATATCACTCCATTGAACATTTACTTATTTTTATTTTTTATTCTTAGTTTGCAGCAAATCCACCTGAACTTACACCCCCATCTGAATTAACTATATATCTTGCAATAATTTTTGTAAGAGCTCCGGTTATCCATAGGTCAATATCAACGATTCCAAATCCATCAGCTATTACAGTAGCAGAATTGTTATCATCATCCATTTGTAAGTCATACTTATAAATTGCACCAGCGTCTTTAACTGATTCAAGTATAGGTGCTACAGAATTAATTATGTTTAATCTTGTTACAGGATTGTTAAAATCAAATACATAGTTTTGTAGAACTTCATCAATTTGAATTTCTAAAGTATTAAGTAATTCTCTAACATGCAAGTTATTATAATCACTCTTTACATTTTGGAATGCAGTGGCATTCGCATAAATCATTATTTGTCCAGTTGCTGGTCTTTCAATGATTGAGTTATATCCAAATGGTTCTAAATAATCTCTATCTTGCTTATCAATCTGGTATTCTAGACCTGATAATGCTGGATTAGAAAGAATTCCATTTCTATTTGCAACAATTGCATAAGGGTTACCACCTAAGAATTTTCTAGCATAAGCGTTTGAAACATCTGCAGCTGGTGGAACACTTATAAGTTTTCCATTTTCATTATACTTTAAGAATGGTCCGAATACACCTGCATATCTAGATCCTAGCTCTTCATTAGGAAGAGAGAATTTGAATGATCTTGGCATATCTGGGTTCCCACCTTCAGGAATATACTGAGAATTGAAGATTGGAATTGGATCCACACCTGATACGAATGTATCAGCAAAATAAGGATTTTGTGATGCAGCAAATTGCTTAATAGAAGGTGCACTTAAAATAGCAGTGCATTTTCCTCTTTTCTTAGCAAGTGATGATAACCAAGATTTTCCACCCATATTAGCAGCTAAGCCATAAGCCATTGTATCAACTACATAACGATATTGAATCATATCCGGATTGGTTAATCCTCTAAGGATTCCCGGATCGTGTAACATACCATAAATTTTTTCAACACCTGATTCTGCATTAGGTGCTCCATCAGAATCAAATCCAGGAGTGTGTCTATTTGTAATATTTAGACCATCTAACTGAATCATCTTATAAGCAGTGTTAATTGAAGCATCTTCAATAGATTTTTGAACTATAACAGAAGTTGCTGTAGTTAAATAATCTGCGATAGGTTCGGCAGTTTCAATAATATAAGTAGAAGCATCATAATATTTGTTGATAACTCTCGTTACACCAGGTTGAATTTCTGCTCCAGACTTAACAAATGAACCAACACTAATAAGTGAACTATTAGCTGAACTGTCTAGACTGAATTTTTTACCAGAGGTTCCGATTTGATCAATTTGAATTGCATCATGTAAAATATTATCACTTACATCGATTGAATAACTTAAAAAGCTTTTAGAAACAGTGGTTAATCCTGAAGGATCATAATAATCTATAAGATCATGTCCAACAAGGTCAACTAAATAAGGAGCAACTGTTAAAGAAGTTCCATCACCTGTTTCCCATTGATTTTGATCTTCATCCCAGATTAACTGATCTAAGGCATCCTGGTTAACATTTAAGAATACACCGGTTAATGATACAGAACCATTAACGATAGTTTCAATATATTGTTCGGATCCAGTTTGATCTCTGAAATCTGGAATAATTGTTCCAGTCCATGAACCAACTAAACTAACTGCAGGAGCATTTATAAAATCATTAATTTTTTCGGGAATTAAACCTTCAGAATTAAAATATTCTGAATAATAAGGATCGGTTGATAAATTAGCATAGTTTGACCAATCTCCTTCAAATGCAATTACTTGCACAAAGTAATCTTCCATTAAATCATATGGACGAATCCATTCATAAGGAATATTTGAAGCTGTACCATACCAATCAGTAGCTGTTACGCCATATCCTGCTATTCCAATCGCTTTTCTTACGATAAATGATAAGTCTTTTGTTCCAACATTTGAAAGAGAAAATAGAGGACCACTTAAATTATTTGATACTGCAACACTGTTGTTAACAACACCTTGTAAATAATCTTCATCTGGTCTCCAAAATCTTTCTCTATTAAAGAAGTTAATATAAAGATCATCTGCAATAGCCTCATTCCCAGTGCTGGAATCAACTGATAGAGGTATAAAGTCTACAACATCAAGGTTCGAAGAAACGTCGACTTCGTTAACTTTAAGTAAATTAATTGCAAATACTGGTGCAGTTAATAAACATGTCTGTATTGATCTTTGGAAGAAAGATCCTTTTCTTTCTAATTTCTTATCAATTGGACCATAAAATCTAGTTAAATCTCTTGTAGATCTTATGAATACAGGTGCGTTGAAAGGACCTTGGGCAGAGAATCCAGGTACTATTCTAAGTGTTTGAGTAGTAACTTGTATTCTTTCTGACTGATCAACCTCAACAGTGTAAACTCCAGCTGATTTGAATTGAGAGAGATCTAATGCTATTCTTGCCATATCTTAAATATTATTTTTTATATCTATTCAAGTAATTTTCATTAAATGAACGTTTTTCTAAAATTCCCTTTTTGGTTTTTTCTTTAAATTCGTCAGACATTTTTAAACCTTTATTCCAAGGTATTCTTCCTAATAAATTAATAGATATTTCCTTTTTAGCCATTTCAGGCATAAAAGAACCTTTTTCTCTTCCACCTGATCTGTTTATTCTTTGTTTATTCTTTGCGTCTTCTGTATGATTCTTTCCAAAAAAAGGATGATTTTCACCTTTAATGCTATCACTTATTTTTTTTCTTGATTCTAAAGAATGTAGTCCATTAAACCTTGTTCCTCCTGATGGACTTATGTTGTAACCATTCTCTGAAATTAAAGTTTTATATTCTTTTATATATTTTTCTTGAGCGTCAAATGCTTCTTTTTTAGTATCAAAAAACTCAATAATTTCTTTTTTAAAATTTTCTTTACCATATTTCTTCTTAGCATTATTAAATGCTGGTTTTCCACTACCTAAATAGCCATCATCTAAATTATCAGTGGAATGATCACCTACATATAGTTTCCCATTTTTTAAATTAGTTGTTATATATACGTAATGATACATTATTATTTTTATTATTTATTCTTATATTTTTTGTACTCAAAACCTTTTTGCATAGTGAGTGCTTCTATTATATGTTCTTTTATTATATATCAAAATTTTTATGGTCCAAATTTAACCTTTCTTATACCCCCAACGATTTGGAGTTTTGTATCTATTCTTAGACTGGGCACCAGTTTTGAATATATCGTTTAGGTTCAGAACCTCACCCGGTATGATTTCATCATTATTATCATATAATGAGTTAAACATATCATCTTCTAAATCAGAATTAACCTCTACACGATCTATTAGATGTTGTATTAATGACTTTTGGGGACTTGGGTCTAAGAATTCTAACATATCATATAATCTATCCTCATATACTGGTTCTGAGTGTAATCTGGCAATATTTAATGTTGCCATTACAGTATCATCATGAGCACCTATACCTTTAAATTTCCCCCTTTTATCTCTTCCAAAGGATGCAAACTCTAAAACAGTTGTAGTATCATTAGGAATAAGTGTTCTGTTCCTAATCATAGATCTACCCTCTTTAGAAAAATGTTCTTTATCATTACCTACTTTGAACCCTGCTTTCTTTCTGGGTGGTTTTTCTCCTTGAATAGGTTTAGTATGATATGTTCTAAGAACTACATCATCATAATATTCATCATGTTGAGAGAATATATTCAAGAAATACTTT
>Ga0208771_1001039_pt1 | contig 15384 bp, 11 predicted proteins | sample AntAceMetag02UKX_FD_184775 | JGI IMG/M metagenome (GOLD analysis project Ga0208771, IMG submission 184775) | Saline lake microbial communities from Ace Lake, Antarctica - Antarctic Ace Lake Metagenome 02UKX (SPAdes) (version 2) | ecosystem: Environmental > Aquatic > Non-marine Saline and...
TCTGGCGCGTAGAAGACAGGGGCGATCCTCTCGATGGACGGGATTCCTTCGATCAGCGCATCCTCGTTGGCATGTACAGTGACGACCTCGCCGAAGAAGACTGTGTGCACTTCCCGTTCGAGCGTCTAGATTGTCCAGTCTCGGAAAGGTGTTGACACTTCAGGCCTCCTCGTGACGTTGATCGCGTAGTGCGCCCCAGAAGATCTCAGCGGGTGTGCGCCCCTTCGTTCGGTAGCCCTGATGTGGGCGCTGGAAGTTGTAGAACTCGATGAATGAGGCGAGCGATGTCTGAAGCTGATGACGCCGCCGGAAGTACCGTCGACGAAAGGCGATCCGCCAGTGCTCATGCAGGATCGTTCCCTGCAACCGCTCGACGAATCCGTTCGTCCATGCATGACGTGGCTTGGTGCGGGTGTGCCGCACGTTGAGTTCTCGGCAAGCCTGATCGAACTCCGCCTTGAACTCGCTACCGCCGTCCGTCAGCACACGCCACAGTCTCCATCCCGCCTCCTTCACCTCCACCGCGACAACATCCCGTAGGAACGAAGCCGCTTCTGCTGCATTGTTTGCCGGGACGACCTTCGCCATTGCGTACGAGCTGGCGGCATCACAGGCGGTCAGCTGCCACAACTTGCCGACACCCTTGAGGTTGCCGATGTAGAACGTGTCGATGCAGACGAGATCTCCAGGGTTCTCTGCCTGCACGTGGCGCACCTTGCGGCGTGAGAGATTCCTCCGCGTTCGCTCGGTGAGAAGGCCTGCACTGTTGGCGCTGTGCGTCTCGAGGACGAGCAGTCGCTCGGTTCGCGTTCCCAACCCCAGCCTGCGTAGGGCTCGCCAGACGGTACTCGGTGAGACCACGACGCCCTCTCGCTCCAGTTGTAGGCTCAGACGTTTGGGTCCCCACACAGGCCACGTAAGCGCCATCGCAATGATCCTGCGTTCCTTGGTCGTGTCCAGCTGTGGACATCGCCCTGGACGTACTGCTGTTCGTCGAGGATGGAGACCGTCGGCTCCGTAGAGCGTGAATCGCTTCCTCCAGCGGTAGTAAAGTGTTCGAGAGATCCCTGCCTCGCGGCAGGCAGCGCTGACGTTGCCTAGCTCCTTGGCGCGTTGCAGGACATGCAACCGAGAAACGTGTACCTTGTCTTCGAAGGTCATCGGCAGTCCTCCCAGGTTTCTTGATCGTTACCTGATGATTCTGCTCTGGTGACCCTCTTCTTTCCTCCTACCTCAACCCGCCACCTGTAAACAGTACTGCGAAACTGGACACTCTAGTCGATCCGGCACCTCAGGAGGAGCAAGTCACGTGGCTGCTCGGTTCCTGCGGAGGAAGTTCGCGCGACGGTCGCCGTCCCGGTCATGTCGCTCTCCATGGGTTCTGAAGCAGGAACTGCCGATACCGATCATCGGGCACCGGACACGGACAGCGAAAGCCACGCACTCACAGCTTCCGCCTAGCTACTCGGACCGCCCATCACCGAATAGCCGTGAACCCAACGAGCCCGCTCCTCCCCACTCGCCACAAGCGCATGCTGCAGTCTGCTCTCCTCCCACCCGCCACAACGACGAGCTGTCGCGGCCCGCGGGAACTCGAAGCTACTCACGTGTCTGTGTGAGTAGCCCGCCACAAGCTGTAGTTCCCCACCCAACGAACCCTATGAACTGCGGCGACCCCATGAACCCGGTTCCTTGCCTTGCCATTCAATGCCATCTCTTTCCTGACTGCTTCCTCTAGTCCTCGGAAGCCCTGATGAGAGGCAAGGAGAACTCGAATCTGAGACGGACCTCGTTGGCAAGTTCCCGGCGCTGCGATACCATGTGCCTCACACTCACATGTTACATGTGCTTGCTTCTGGCGCGATGAGAACCTACGGATACGAGCAAAGCTCACGACCACCGGGAGAAGCGGGTATGGAGTCAGCAATGGAGCAGCGCAAGAGCGATAGAACGTCCACGCGAGCTCCGCTCTGCTTTGTGAGTCATGCGTGGGCCGACGAAGGCCACGCGTTCGCCCTCGAACTGAGCCAAGAGCTGCGACCGCGAGGCATCATTCCGTGGCTAGACGAGGAGCGGATTCCACTCGGATCTAGCGTGCGTCACTCCTGCCGGGATGGCGTTCTTCGCAAGTGCGATGTCTTCTTGGCGCTCGTGAGCCAGGATTGGCGCGCGTCCACCGCGTGTCAGGAAGAGCTTCAGTGCGCACTCGAGCGCCAGAGTAAGGAGGCTCTCCAGATCCTTCCGGTCCACAGAACACGCGATGTGCAACCCATCCCTGAACTCGCAAATGCCCGCTACACAGAACTCCCGGACCTCGAGGACAGTCAGTGCATCGATCGGCTCGCAGAGGCGATACGTCGCGCAACCGCTGTAAGCCGGCTGGCTGGTAGTCTTCGCGAGGGCAACCCCCGAGATCGGCGTGAAGCCGCAAAGCTCCTTGGCCAAGTTGCGGAACCATCCGCCGCACACTGCCTCAGCCGCAGTCTCACAGAGGACTCCGACGCCCTTACGCGTTACTGGGCGGCCATCGCACTTGGGAGGATCGCCACGGCCGAGGCTTGCGACAGATTGCGAAATGCCGCGGGGACTGAGGAAGACGCTCATGTCAGTCAAGGAATCAAAGAGGCACTCGAGCGAGGATGCCTGGCCGAGGACACGCGATGAGCTCATTCCGTGTCGAGAACACCGCTGAAATCAGGAGGAATCAATGACCAGATCGCCACGCGCCATGACGCTCATCCAGTCGCTGATCACGGCAGCACTGCTGCTTGGTGTGCTCGTAGCAGGCTGCACTCCCAAGGAGCAAGCACAGCCGGTCGCGGCGCCGAGCGCTGTCTCGGTTGCCGAAATCGCCGGCAGCATCTCTCCGGAGCACGGCTCCGTGATAGAGGTTCACGAAGGGAGCGGCACACCCATCGTCGTCTTCCAGGAAATGCACAACTCAATCCTGCAGCAGACTCAGATTGCCGCCATGCTGAACACACTCTACGTACGCTTCGGACTTCGCACCGTTGGACTCGAGGGGGCGTCGCTCGGCGAGTTCTCGCTTCCTGACGACATCCGCGGATCGTATGAGCCCTCGACACCTCTCAACGAGAGGGAGGATGCCGCAGTGCAGCTCCTAGCCAACGGAGAGATCAGCGCGCCCGAGTTGTTGGCCATCCTCTATCGCGACATCAGCATCGAGCCGATCGAGACGTCGAGTCTATATGACAAGACGATAAGCGTGGAGGATTCGGCCATCCCCTTCTACTATCTCGCGCTGGTTGCCCTCTCACTCCTTCCGGAAGATGAGCAGGACAGGATCCGCGGGCTGAGCCCCGAGGAATTCGCGAACGCGCTGTTCGATGCGATCGATCGAGTGCCGTTGACAAAGGAGATCATGGACGAATACGGATCCGAGTGCTCCTGCAAACCGGATCACTTGGACCAGATCACTGACCTTGCCGTGGAGCAGGGCGTCGCCACCCGTGATGAGGTGGACTCAGATCTCGCCGAGATACGAGACTTCCTTGCTGCAGCATGTTCCCGAGGCGAGCACATGGCAAGGATCATGACCTCCGAGGTGTCGAAGACCGCCGCCGGAAGAGGCGAGGGCCTCGTAGCGATCACAAGCGGGGCCGCGCATTGCGAGATCCCCGAGGAGCTTTCACGAGCAGGACACGCGTACGTCGTCATCCGCCCCGCGTCGTTCGATTGGGACGACGATCCGACGGTGCTCTCAACTGGGGATTGGGAACGCAAAGACCTCGGGCTTCCCATCGTAAGTTCGGACACGCTACGCCAAGCACTCAGCGGAAGCCTAAGAAAGCCACCATCCGTGATCGGCAAATCGTGGATGCAGGCAGAGGGCGATGCGTGCTTCCTGGTGTCCTACGTCGCGCGCGAGGTTGCGGGCGGGCGCATTCCCCCTCTTGATGTGGCGGCACTGAATCAGCTCGTTTCGTCAGGTGGCGCTGACGTTGGCGTTGGGATCGTCCCCGGAACCTTGTTCGTCGACGACGGCGAAGTCGTATTCGCCATGGATCTCCTGGACGAGAATCGCACGCCAACTACGGTCTGGGTGCGAGCTGTCGTAGACCGGGCTAGCGTCGAGCAGACGCTCCAGGAACGCCTGGACCAGTTGATCAGCGATCTCGCAGATGGAACGGAGCAAGGAAGGACGGAAACAGCTACTTCTGGCACGACGGCCGTCGCCGTCAGTTCCAACGTCAAGGCCGCATTCTGCGAGAGCCGGGAGGTTGCGGAGAGCATCCGCCTCAGTGACTAGGGTCGCTCCCACGCCATGGAGAACCGTGACGTCTAGGAGGTCGGGGAATCGAGATAAGGTGTGTGTCCCCCGATCTCCCTCTGATCTCGCAGCCTCGCCCACGGATCTCTGATGTTCATCGTATCTAATAACACCAAAAATGAAGACCTGACCCCGAACCCCCCTTCATTCCGATGGCGAGTTTCGTACTATGTCCCCGGAATCCCAGATCCTCACTCTAGGTTTTCCGGATCCCGGAGAGCGTTACGTCCACTTTCGCGGAAGCAATCGTCGTCCTAAGTGACCGTCGCGCCTCAATCGCGATCTTGACTATCAGGCATGAGGTTGCGGCGAGGATGACCGCGTAGGCGACGATCGCGAAAACCTCGTGGAGGGGGTAAAGCAGCGCGAAGAAGATGGCGACAAGATACGCAAATGCGACAAGGTCGAACGAGTTCGCGATCGAGAGGTAGAACGTGAAGAAGAAGAAGTCATGAAACGGCAGCTTCTTCCCCTTGCCTCTGAGCCTCCTGTCGAACTCCTTCTTGAGCCAGGAGCGGACCCGGGGGAGCGCAACGAGCAACGAGAACGCGATGGACGAGAAGATCAGGAGCGACGGGCAGATCTCCTTTATGAGAGCGATTTCCATAGCCGATCGAACACCTCTCCGTGCTTCTCTGCCAGTTGCGGGAAGTCGGTGAACACGACCCCCGTATCTCCACGTGAGAGGCCGAATCTGCGGAACTCATGCGGCTTCTCGACGCGTGTGTGTCGCGAGTCGACGATAGTGACGTGAGTTGCCAGCTTGTCCGAGTGCCGGATCTGAACTCCGACACGTTTCACGTACCAGGATGGAGGATCTCCTTCACTGATCATCCGCACCTCAGCGCCGTTGCGGATGGCCTTGTCGATGGCGGCCTGCATTTCCTTCCGATCGAACAAGCGTGGATCGAAGTCGGTCGCCATCCGGACGGACTCGTGCGAGTCCCCTATCAGGGGTGGAAGCTCGGCGACTTGGTCATCGATCGACGCGTCGTTGATCACGTCACCAGCGGCGGACCGCAGACCAAGCACGAGGCTAGCGACAACACCCACTGCCACCGGCACAGCTACTACCAACCAGGACATCCGTACCTCCTCAGGACTTCCGTCGGGCCAAGCCTATCGACCAGACTGCTGAGAGACAACTCGGCGATCAACTGAACGTCGAGGCTGGCTCGGCAGCAGCTCCGCCTACGAAACCAGGCAGAGAACATGCGGAGTGCCGTCCTGCTCTGCTTCCGCCGCATGTGTGGCATTATAGGGTACGGTTCTCTGAGGTCAAGTGCGTATCCCGTGCAGGCGCAGCAAACCACCCTCGAGGTCCCGCTCTTGCCGAACCATGGTACAGTGCCATCGCGGCTACACATCTGCCCATTCTTCGCCGAGGAGTTCGGCTTGTTGAATGACGGTGTCGGTTGCCTTCCTCCACTTGTCCGGTAGGTGAGCTATCCACGAGGCTGGTGTCGCCAACCTTCGCAATCCGAGCCTGGTCATTGCGGCAAACCGTCAATCGATTCCTCTTCCAATGACGCGAAGTAGTCCTCATCAATCTCGATGAGGTGTGCTTCGCGGCGGGTGACAGCGATTTCGTGCTCAATCAGGAGCTGTACGAGCCGATCGCCATCTATGAGCGTGATGGGAGCCGCGCCCGGATAGAGCGCCGCCTCGGCACAGCCTGAGGTGAATCGGCTGAGCGTGATCAACGTGCCGCGAATGGCCTGGTGATACGGGAGTGCCCCACGCAGCTGATCAACGACCTTTCGGTTGATGTTGTTCTTGTGGCGCTTCACCTGAACGACTTCTTGGACAACCGTGATCCCAACCTGCACCGTGCCAACGACATCGATGCCACGGTCCCCCGACTGACCGACAACTTCGACATCCTCATACCCCATCGCCTCAAGCAGATCTCCGATGACGCGCTCGAATCGCTGGGGGGCTATCTCGCCGAGCCGCTCTCTGAGAAGATCCATCTGCATCGTGTTGTACACACTGATTTCCCGAAGTACTAGATTCCTCGGTTCGGCTGTCGCCAGCAAAGCAGCAACTGCGTACGCGGCGCCGTCAGGAGTCACGTCGAACGTGTTTCCCTCTCGGGTCGCGAACCCACGCTCGGCAATGTTAACCAGCCGTCGCCGCAGCGTGTCCTTGATCGTCGAGTCGGTTCCGTATCGCGAGTATGCACGCAAGAACTCGCTCCATTCAGGGAGCAGATCCGCCCGCTTCGCCCTGGTCTTCGTTGCGAGAATCGCCAGGAGCTCCGGGATTCCCTCCAACTCATCGATCTCGCGCACGACGGTTGTGTCCTCTCCAAGGAAGGCCTCACCCCGCTCGGTGAGTCCGTAGCATCCCTCTGGGTCGGGAGCCAGTAGGTCGTAGCCGTAGATGAACAGATAGCTCCCGTACACATGTCGCGGGTTGACTGTTCCGTGCGTCTCTTGCCAGATCCGGCGAGCCAGCTGCTGGTGGTGGCCAGACAGCCGCTCGCCGATCCACCGATCAGGATCGGACCAGTCGACAGGATCTTGCGGCGTCCCCGTGTGTTCCCAGATCTCCTTGATCAGCTCGCGGACGTCTTCTTTCTGCACGCCGTCCCAGATCGGAAGGAGAGAACGCACCTCCGAGTACAACGGGAACAGTGGGGTGCGGACTTTCCGAATTCGATCGGCATCAGCCATCTTGATCTCCTTCTAGCGCTCCGGGTGTCTGGGCGAGGTCGTCGGAGATGGCTTGGAGTTCTTCGAGGGCGGATTGGAGGTCTTCGATGATTTCGGCGGCGAGGATGTTGACGTTCATGCCTGCAACTCGCTGCTCCATTTGTCTGCTAGCTCTTCAGCTTGCTCAACGACCAGCACTACAGCATCGTCTTGTCCTTCAGGCGGATATTTGTACTTCCGCAGCAATCTCTTGATCAGGATGCGCATTCGCGCCCGAACGCTCTCGCGGTGCTGCCAATCAACCGATGTGCTGTTCCGGAGCTTCTCGGTGAGCTCTGTAGCGAGCTTCTTGAGGGTCTTGTCACCCATTTCTTTCAACACCTCAGGCCGCTTGGCCAGTGCATAATAGAACGCAACTTCATCTACGCTCAGCCCGAGCTCCTCATCGCGCTTCATTGCGTCCTGGAAGTCCCTTGACATATTGATGAGTTCTTCGACAACCTGAGCGGTTTCGATCGCGCGATTGTGGTACTTGCGGAGTGTCTCCAACAGTCGTTCACTGAACGTCTGCTGTTGCACGATATTGTTACGGGAGTACGTTCGAATCCCATCACGCAGCAGCTTCTCAAGCAGCTGCACGCCAAGATCCTTCTCAGGCATGTTCCTGACGTCCTCAAGGAATTCATCTGAGAGAAGGCCGATATTGGGCTTCTCAAGTCCCGCAAGCTTGAAGATGTCAGTAACACCATCAGAAACGACGGCATTGTCGAGGATCTGCTTCAACGTCGAGTCGCGTTCTGCGTCTCGAAGCTTCCGATCCACAGTCGTGTACTTCACAATGGCTGCCTTCACTGCGGAAAAGAAGGCAATCTCTGTGCGCAGGCTGACCACGTCATCAAGTGTTCCACAGACTGAGAAGACCTTCGTCATTTCCGCCACGACATCAATGAAGCGTTTCTTGCCATCCTGAAGACCCAGGACATGATTGGCGGCAGGAACGAGCAGATTCGTCGCATCCGTCTCGAACCTGGAGTAGTCGAACCCGTGGAACATCCCTCTGCAAACGTCGAGTCTCTCCACCAGAATTCCAAGTGCCTCTTCTGCATTGCGGGTCGGGCGCCCTCGACCTTTGGACTCTGTGTACGTCTTCAGTGCTGCCTTCAGGTCTCTGGCAATCCCGATGTAGTCAACCACCAGCCCGCCAGTCTTATCCTTGAAGACCCGGTTCACCCGAGCAATCGCCTGCATGAGGTTGTGCTCTCTCATCGGCTTGTCGACGTACATCGTATGACAGCACGGGACATCAAAGCCCGTAAGCCACATGTCCCGGACGATCACAAGCTTCAGGGGATCCGTTGGATCCTTGAAGCGCTTCTCAAGCCGCTTCTTCTCCTGCCGGGTGTAGACGTGAGGTCGCAGCTCCTCCGCATCTGACGAACTTCCCGACATGACAACACGCAGCGTTCCGTCCTCAGGATTGAAAGATGACTCGTTTCCGTGCCTGTCGGCGAGCCGAGATCCCATCCAATCCGGCCTCAGTGCGACAATCTCAGCGAATAGCTGAGCGCAAATCGACCGCCTCATGCAGACAATCATCGCCTTGCCCTCAATCGTTGAGGTTCGCTTCTCGAAATGCTCCACAAGATCTGCAGCGAGTTCCTTGAGGCGTTCTTCCGCCCCAACCAGCTTAGCAAGCGCTGTCCAAGTGGCCTTTGTGCGCTCACGGCTGGCAAGATCCTCTTCTTCCTCAGTCACTACCTCGACCTCTTCGCTCAGCCGATCGATCTCCTTCCGATTAACATCGAGCTTAACTAGGCGACTCTCGTAGTAGATCTCGACCGTCGCCCCGTCATCGACTGCATCCTGAATGTCATAAATGCTTACGTAGTCACCGAACACGGCTCTTGTATCTCGATCATCTTGAGAGATTGGCGTCCCAGTGAACCCAATGAATGATGCATTCGGGAGTGCATCTCGCATGTGTTTGGCAAACCCAAACACGTACTGATTCTTCTTCTTGTCCAGCCGTGCCTTCAATCCGTATTGGCTGCGATGTGCCTCATCGGAAATCACAACGACGTTTGAACGGTTGCAGAGTGGTCTGTGCTGCTTCTCACCCTCTGCTAGCGAGAACTTCTGAACCGTAGTGAAGATAATCCCGCCGGCCTGACGCTCCGTGAGCCTCTCGCGTAGCTTCGCCCGACTCTCTACTTGGATGGGGGTTTGCTTCAGGAGGTCTTGCGAAAGGCAGAACGTCTCGAAGAGCTGACTGTCAAGGTCGATGCGGTCGGTGACCACAACGATAGTCGGGTTCTTCATTTCGGATTGCTGAAGCAGTTTCGCAGCATAGCAGACCATGGAGATGCTCTTGCCCGCTCCCTGTGTATGCCACACAACGCCAGCCTTTCGGGATCCCGGAAGAACTTCTCTCCCGTAGCTCTCGATGACGTCACTAACTGCTTCACCCTCCGGTGCTTGCGAAGCAACCACTGTGACTCGAACCGCCTCTCGAACCGCATGGAACTGGTGGTATCCCGCGATCTTCTTGACCACTTGCTCGCCTTCTTGTTCGAACAGTACGAAGTACCGCAGGTAGTCGAGAAGCAGCTCCCGATCAAAGAAGCCGCGAACTACGTTCTCCAGCTCATACTCAACTTGTGGTCTGGAATGGGCGTCGCTCAGAGCCCGCCAAGGCAAGAACCATTCCTTGCTGGCTGTCAATGATCCAATCCTGGCAGTCAAACCATCGCTCACAACGAGAGCTTCGTTGAATGCAAACAGATCCGGAATCTGTTCCTTGTACGTTTGCAGTTGCTGATGCGCTGACCACACATCCGCTTCCTCATCAGCGGGGTTTTTCAGTTCGATGACCGCAATGGGGATGCCGTTGATGAAAGCTACAAGGTCCGGCCTCCGTACGTGCTGTGCCCCCTTGACAGTGAACTGGTTGACAACAAGGAAGTCATTGTTCGCAACGTTCTCGAAGTCGATGAGTCGGACGTAGTCGTGTTCGACTTCCTCAGCGCTCTGCCACCGCACTGGGATTCCATCAACAAGAAGGCGATGGAAATCGCGATTCCGCCACTCCAAAGCTGGATGATCGAGTTTCTCCACCTGATCGATGGTTTCTTCAAGTGAGTCGGAAGGAATGCCTGGATTGATCGTCCGCAGCGCCTTGGTCAGCCGCTCGCGGAGCAGCACTTGCTGGTAGTTTGATCTCACCGGTGCAGGTCCATCTGGGGCGATGTCGGGTTCATGGGCTGTTGTCCAGTCCATGTCACGAAACCAGCCAATAGATAAAGATTCAAGCTGAGCCTCTGTGATCACTCTTCTTCCTTCTCTGCCAAGGTTTGCACGACACTCTCTGCCACTTCATCGCGTAGGATTTGCGGGTATCCGTACTTCCTCAAAGCCACCTTCACGACAACGCGAAGCCGCGCCAAGACGGACTCGCGATCCTGCCAGTCAACAGAGAGGTTCTTGGCAACGCCCTTCTCGATTTCGTCAGCCATTGCCTCGATCCGGCCGGGTTCTACTTGCTTGGCCTCTTCCGGAGCAATCAGCACAGTCACGATGTCCTCGTTCGCAGCGAAGTCAGTAGCCGTCATCTCGTAGGATTCCTGAGCCTCTGAATCCGGAACCTTGCCCGCTTCAGCCAATCGGCGGGTTCTCTCTTCTGCTCGGCGCCGAAGACTCTTGGCGATTTCCTGCTCTGCGGTGAGGAGGTTGCAGTACTCGGATGCGCCGATGAGGTCAGGGAATAGACTCGCATGATGGACATTCATGCGCCGCAAGTGGCGAAGGCATCCGGGCCGATCCTCGTTCTTGATGTATATCTTGCAGATGTACTTGGCAATGATTGCAGGCTGTGCCGCCTCTTCGGCTGATGCCAATTCGCCCTCATCTAGGGAGCCTTCTGCAAGGATGTCTGTCAGTTTATTCTCGATGGTTGAGTCAAACGGCGAGAAGGTGAAAAGCCCGGCTTGATTCACGAGCCTCCCATAGTCATCCTTCCGGGGCTCAATCACTCGGATCTCTGGGCAATCCTCATCATCATCTACGAAGGTCTTGTTGAGCACGTAGATCACACGATAAGGGTTCTCCGTTTCGGTATCCTGATCAGGCTTGGCGAATGCGAAGAAGAGTGCGACGTATGGGGAGTAGGTCCAGTCAAGCAGTGGTGTGAACAACCCGTGGTGTTGCCCCACGGACCAGAGTTCATCCTGGCACTCGCTGTCACTTCCATTCTCTAACAGCGATCTGTCCCTTATTCGACCTCGAACTGCCTTTCGGAACTGCGCTAGTTGGTTGCTCGCAAGCTCATGATTGATGATGCCCGAAGGATGCAGACGCCCAAGCGATGGCGTCAGTTCCCAATCGAATCGACGATGGCCTCGGAATGCAAGCTGAACCCCATGACGATTGAAGAACGCTGCTTCGAGAAGCTCCGTGAAGTCCTGCCAAGACTCAAGCCGAGTGACCGGGATGCGGCCACTTATCTCGTCAGATAGCACCTCGAAGCTGCTGTCTGGCTCGACTGACCAGGCGGGAATCCGCTCGAAGTACTCCATTCCTTGGCCGCTGCTAACCGTCTGCGCATTGGCACTCATTGCTCAGCCCCGTCTTGAGCCGTTTCATGGTCCGCCTTCAAGTGGCCTGAGAGAAGTCTCGGGAGCAGTCCGTTACGCGACTGCGCGAGGTACTCCGATTCCGCTTGAAGCGAGGATGCCATGCCGGAGAAGGCATCCATGTGCTCCGAAAATGCGACTTGGAGCTCCGTTGGAGGAACCGGCACATCCATCTTCAGGTAGGCACTTGGCCGAACCCTCTGATGGCTTCCCGTAGTCCCGGTCGCAAGCGACGAGAGTGCTCTCAGGAAGACCGACGAGGATAGAAGACCGAACAGGTACTCGCGCGGGACACCCGCTGCAGGAACGGACACAAGGAACTCCGTAGAACAGATAGACCGCCTGATAGTCGAAAGCTGTGGTCTCCAAACACGCGGAAACCGAGGATTCAGTTTCGAGACAAGGATCGCACTTGGCGAAACCAGATACTTCGAGCTCTTGATGGCTGATGCAAGCTCAGCTACTGGAGCGCCCCTGTCAAATGCCGGAATGCTGTAGTGGTCGAACTCCTCCTCGGGAAACTCGGCCGGGCTCATTGAGTTTCTTGTTAGGCTGAGGATGTCGCCAAGTGTGCGCATCTCCCATCCCTTCGGGATCTTGCCGAGTGGGGAGTCTTGGAAGCTGTCGGGGAAGAGGGCGGCGGTTTCGGGGGCCATGCCGATGGGCTCGCGGCCTTCGGCTTTGACGTGGACAGGATCGAAGTCCACGAACCAACTCTTGAAGATCGCCCGCGCAATCGCCTCCAGCGTCCGGTTCATCCGCCGATTCAGCTCGATCTTGTCGTCCAGCGTCCCGAGGATGTGGGCGATGCGGCGCTGCTCGGGAAGAGGCGGGATCGGAATCTCAATTTGTCTGAGCTCGCTTTGCTTGATCCCGAGTACGGTCGTGCCCGTTGCACGAGCACGAAGTCGATGCTGTACAGTGGAGGACTGGAGGGCGTACTTCAGGAATCGATTCGCCATCAATTCAGGCTTTGCGCGAACGACGATCAGACGCTGAGCCAGAGCGACTTTGTCGGCGCCAAGTTGTGCCACTTCCCCCAGGGGTGCCTCTGTCGTAATGACGACATCTCCTGGTCTCGGGATGCCACGCCGCATCCAATCGTCATAGTCTGCCTCGGGGATGAACTCAGTTGGTGTATCAATTCGGCCACTCTTAACAATCTTCGCGGTGACGAGGGGAATCCCGGACTCCGACTTCGTTGGAGACTTCCCGCGGTAATCGATGATCTCCTCTGCCAGTTGATCGACAGTCAAGGTGTCCCACGTCTGGCCGCTAGACATCTAACCCCAACCCCTTCAGGTTCTTTCGGATCGCGTCTTCGAGACTCCTCGACTCGGCGAATTGCTCGGATAGCTCCGATGTAAGCCGAGCCATCTTCTCCTCGAACGGCTCGGCGTCATCTTCGGCTTCGGGAGCGCCGACGTAGCGGCCCGGCGTGAGAGCAAACCCTGCCTTCTCGACCTCTTCGAGAGTCGCCGAGTAGCAGAACCCCGGCTCATTCTCATAGTCCACTCCACGACGCCAGGATCGAAAGGTTTCGACGAGCTTGGCTGTATCCTCCGCCGAGAACTTGCGGAGCACACGATCTTGCATGTATCCCATCGATCGTGCGTCGATAAACAGGATCTGACTTGTGCGATCACGGTAGCGATCCGTCTTCTTCTTGTTCTTGGTCAGGAACCAGATGCAGGCGGGAATCTGGGTGTTCGTGAACAGCTGCCCGGGGAGAGCAACCATGCACTCAACGCGATCATGCTGCGGGCTCACTAGACTTCGGCGGATATCGCCCTCTCCACGCGTGTTCGACGACATTGATCCATTGGCGAGCAGGAGTGCCATCGAGCCATTCGGCGCTAAGTGGTAGAGCATGTGTTGCATCCATGCAAAGTTCCCGTTGTTCTCTGGAGGCGTTCCGTGATCCTTCCAGCGAGGATCTCCTTCAAGACTCCCGTGCCACCACGACTTCATGTTGAATGGTGGATTGGCCATGACGTAGTCTGCGCGGAGGTCGGGATGCTGGTCATTCGTGAATGAATCGGCTGGCTGTTTGCCGAAGTTGAAGTCAATGCCGCGGATGGCCATGTTCATGGCGGCCAATCGCCAGGTCGTTGGATTGGACTCCTGTCCGTAGACCGAGATGTCCCCGATCCGGCCGCCGTACTCCTCGATGAAACGCTCGCTTTGAACGAAGAATCCACCAGACCCCATGGCTGGGTCATACACTTGCCCCTTGTAGGGCTCAAGCATCTCGACAATGAGGGAGACAATCGATTTCGGCGTGTAGTACTGCCCGCCCTTCTTGCCCTCTGCCAGTGCAAACTTCCCCAGGAAATACTCGTACACGTGACCCAAGATGTCTCGTGAATCAAGGCTTTCGTGATCGAACGGGATCGAGGAGATGACTTCGCTGATCAGTCCGATCAACCTACTTGGCTCCAGCTGCAACTGTGAGTATCGATTCCGCTCGATGATTCCCTTGAGGCGAGCGTTCTCTCTCTCCACCTCTTCCAAAGCATCATCGACAAGACGTGCTGCAGACTTGAACGTGTACGTCTCCGACTTCCCGTTCTTGATCTTGATTTGGGTGCCCGCAGCAAGGGTGGCGTTCTCCCTGATCGTCTTCCACCGTCCCAGCGCGGGAACCCAGAAGACATTCTTCTCCGTGTAGTAGTCGCGATCCTCAAGCTCCGCTTGAATCGCTTCCTCATAAGCCTCATCAGAGTCGTAGTCTTCGCGAACGAGGTAGTAGTCGCTGTTCGGATCGCGCAACTCCTCCTGAAGCTCGACTCGACGAAGATCGAACGAATCCGAAACGTACTTCAAGAAGATGAGTCCAAGGACCGCATGCTTGTAGACCGCAGCATCAAGATTCGACCGCAGCCGGTCCGCCGAATCCCATAGCCTCTTATCCAGCTGATCGAAGAACTCCTGCTCCTCGCCTGCCGTCATCTTGAAGGATTCGTCAACCATCGTGCCTCCTCAATCCCAACGCCAAGCATTCCAGTCGCCTCATATCCACAGCCTACCCTGCAAGGGCTGTGCTATCCCAGTTTCGCCACTCAGAAAGCTCCCCCCACAAACCAAAACGCCCCTGGGGCGATGCCCTGGGGCGCGCTCGATTCGGCCGCCCTCTGACGCAACGTCAAGCACGGAGTGAACACGACCGCGGAACCGCTCGACGAGTCGCGTGACTTCGTTTGGCATGGTCATTGGCAACCCTCCGGGTTGCTTGCGAGAAGCTTCACCCAGCGGCTTCTCGTGTTCGTGTCTCCCGACTTGAGGTCGCAATCTGCGACCTCAAAATCCTGTCCTCGTCAACCGCTTTCAGCTCCGTTTCCAGTTGTTCCGGCGTCCGCAGCGTCGTCTTCGTCATGATCGCCTTGGTCGTCTTCTTCGTACTTCTCGTCCTCCTGCTCGCCGTGGTCGCGGCGGTCTCAGTCGGTTCGCGCGTCCGATCGGTCGATTGCCGGTCGATTCGTTGTTCATTCTCGCACTTCCTGCGGTGTCATGTGTCGTCATATCAATCCGTATGGCCTTCACGATTCATCTTCTGCCTCTAGGGATTCCAGCTCTGCCTCCCACTGCTCGGGCGTCGGCAGCGCATCTCGTACGTGCTTCGGAAGCAGCTGGTACTCGGAGACGCCCATGGGCTGATCCATGCCACGCAGCAAGAACTCCACCGTGACACGATTCCGCTCCTTGCAGAGGATCAGACCAATCGGAGGCTGGTCGTCCGGGTGCCGCAGTAGTTCATCGACTGCGTTGAGGTAGAAGTTCATCTTGCCCGCGAATTCCGGCTTGAACG
>Ga0208771_1001041_pt1 | contig 15375 bp, 17 predicted proteins | sample AntAceMetag02UKX_FD_184775 | JGI IMG/M metagenome (GOLD analysis project Ga0208771, IMG submission 184775) | Saline lake microbial communities from Ace Lake, Antarctica - Antarctic Ace Lake Metagenome 02UKX (SPAdes) (version 2) | ecosystem: Environmental > Aquatic > Non-marine Saline and...
ATAATTATAGGGATGTTATTTTAAATGACAGTAAAAGAAAAAGTAGTATAGATTTGCAGAGTATGAATTGGTGAGATCTAAAATATGAAAAAATATTTAGTAATATATGAAAAGGGGCTAGACTTATTGAAACAGACAGAAAACCTTGAAACACACTATATTTTTCTGCATCTGATTCAAATAACGGATTAACTGATTCTATTTCAGATCCCTTATTCACGGAAAAAGATGCAATAATATATACAACATTTTGAAGTGCCTTTTATGTAGAATGAGAATTTACTGCCAGTGATGAGGTAAGTATATTTAAACATGAGAAGATGACTATATATAGTTGATTATTTATAGCCACGGTTATGACACAAAATAAATATAAATACACATTTTGAAGAAAAGCATTTAAGAATAAATTTATAAATGACACTATATCACTACCAATAGACAAAGCAGGAAACCCAGACCGAGAGTATATGGAAAATTATATAAAATCACTCCCCTACAGTTCAAGCTTATAAATTCCCCCGCCCGAACATCGCACAATATGATTAATAGAAAATTATCAAACATAGCTATTACTAACATTGCGCAAAGTTCTTTTATTAAATAGATATTATGGAATTTAAACTAACCAAAAAACAATGAGAAACATATAAAGCTTTAGCTTCTTGAAAGTATAAGGAGATTTTAGTATGATGAGGTTGAAGTGGTTGAAAGAGTCGATGAATAGCTTGTATAGTAACCATAACTTGTCTACAATACGGTTGAATATCACGACTTGTAGGTAGAGATAACCTAAAGAAACTAAAACAATCAACACGACTAACATTTCTTAAAGTACGAAAAGAATACTGAATAATTAAAGATGTAGATTATACTGTTAATATGGCAGAGTTTGTTGTTGACTTTAAAAACGGTAGTAAGATATTCTTTGTTGATCTTTGACGGTATCCTTCCGATCCTTTCTATGATAGAATATGATCTATGGAGTTGACCTATTCACGACTAGAAGAATGACAAGAAATAGATAGGATGGTTTCAGATACAATAAGTTGAAGATATAGGCAAGCCGTTAAGGAATATAACATCGACCCTTGCACCATCATCACTTGTAATCCTAAGAAGGGGTATTTGTACGAAAGGTTTATAACACCAAACATAAAAGACCATCGTTTATTTATACCAATACTTTATAGCGACAACCCGCATATAGACCAAAAGAAGTATGCTGAATGAGTTCTTGCAAGTGGTAACAAAATACAGATAGAAAGACTGCTACATTGAAACCGAGACTATGATGATACACCTTGAAAATTGTATGCTTATGATGACCTATTAAACATGCGACATAATCCCTTGCATAATGGAAAGAAATATATATCAATAGATTGAGCTACTGAATGAGATGATTTGGCGGTATTGATGGTATGGGACGGTTGGGAAGTAAAAGAGATAATAACACGAGAAAAGAGTACAACGACCCAGATTTCAACAAAAGCAAGAGAGCTATGCCAAAGATACGGTATACCGCTATCTCATATAGTAAACGATCACATAGGTATATGAGCAGGGATAAGTCACGAACTAGGTAAGATATATCAGTACGCTAGTTGAAGTAAACCGATAGTAAAGAAATGAGAACCTAAACCATATAATCATTTAAGGGATCAGTGTTTCTTTGAGATACAAAAACATATTCATAAGATAAAGTTTCCAGATACCAAACGAAAGGATATGATAGTAGAAGAGTTAGATGTAATGAGGCAAATAGATATAGATAAAGATTGACCATATAAGGTGATAAAGAAAGATGATATAAAAGCTAAGATAGGAAGGAGCCCAAATTTTGCAGATGCAATCTCCCAAAGATGTGTGTTTGAATTGAAGCAAGAGAATAAATATCTAACAAGTTTTGTTTAGTTTTATAATATAACTTACACAATATGGATATTAAAAAACATTTTATAGAGTGAAATACTTTATTTGTTCATTGAGAAATAGATAATGAGTTAACAAACCAATTTTGATTAATAAAAAAACTAATTAATGAGCAGAAGTCTAAGAAAGATTGAAAAATTATTATAGATATAAATTCAAATTGATGAAATTCAATGATAGGTAGAGGATTGATTTGATTAATAGAATATGCAAAAAGTAATAATGTAGAGGTAGAAACTATTGCAAACAATGCGTATAGTATGGGTTCATTGATAGCTATAAGTTGAACAAAGAGAAAAATGCACTCACGATGATCTCACTTAGTTCATCGATGAAGTCAAAGCGGTATAACTTCTTATAATGAAAAAGAATTAGACCGTAGTACTGACTATATGAAAAAATTTAAACAACAATCAAAAATATTTTATAAGCATTACACCAAATTAGATAGTAAACAACTAAATGAACTTTTTGAGAATGATTACTGATTTTTATTCGCCAACGAATGTCTAAAATATTGATTAGTAGATGAGATAATAAATGATATTCCTTGAATGAAAACACAATCAATAAACATATTGAAATAATATTTTATATAATAACTTACATAATAATGACAATGAAAACTATCTCTAAGGAGATGAAAAAGATTGACGATGAAAACTACGAAATAGTAGAGTCAAGAGAAAGCACAACAATGGTAAATGGAAAAATGCTTATTAAACAGATTGCTAACTTCAAGAAAGATTTGAAGAATAAAATCAACCAGTTTATGAAAGACGAAACATTGATCGTAAATTCTATCAAGACCTACAACGGATTTTGAAAAGAGATTGAAGAAGCAAACGATTTATGATTTACTTTTGAGATACCTACAGAGGTTACATTGGAATCATTAAAAGATGAAATTAATGAAGAGATTGGTGCAGCAAAAGAATCTTTATCTAAAGACTAACAAATGAATATAAAAGATATTCAAACACAATATAAGAAAGCTGGTAAAAACAGAGAGGCTGGGTTTATCGAAAAGTTTTATATTGAAAAAAAAGGAACTCCTCAGATAATAGATGAATTATATTTAAACAGTAAACGAACTTTCTATAAACTGAAATCCAAAGTTAGAAATAAGATAAAAGAAAGCTATCTTGGAAAATAGGCAACAACAAGCACCTGTGTATTGATTTATATAATAATTTGAATAAGATAAAGGCGAATATGTCTTTATCTTTTTTTGTTAAATGAAAAAAACCAATAAGAAAACAACTGATAAAAAAAGTATAGCAGGTGTAAACTACTATAATATTTGAGAGGGTTTAAAATCTCTTTGAGAGTGTGGGGAGTTTACAGTGACTAAAGATACTTATTACAATATACAAGAACGAAACGGTGAAGCACAAGCATATAAAAACAAGATAGTAAACTGGGTAGGAAAAGAATGAATGTATCTAGAAAAGAACGGTGAAACATTCACCAACGAAAAAGAATTACAAAACATAAATAGAATATTTAAAGATGGATCACGAAAAACGTTTAAAGATAAATATTTCACAAACAACTTTTGTTCTGGAGATATATATATGTTTCCAAAAACAAATGCATTAAATGAAATAAAATGTCAGATAATGGATAGTAGAACATTAATAAAGAATGCAGATGATTTTTGAGTAATACAATCATATACACAAAGGGTAGGTGCAAAGGTAAAAGAAATACCACACGACGGACTATATAGCTCTATAGCAAGTTACAACCCTAACAATCCTTTGTATTGAAAGTCTATCTTTAAGTCTATAGTATACGATGCTTTGAGCGATAAAGAAAGTAGTCAAAGACAATACTATTATTTCAAGAATGGAATGACTAGTCAATTAATTATGTTAGATCCTGAAATAACAGATAAAGAAACACTTGAAACAATAAGATGAGATCTAAAAGACAAGTATTCTTGAAGTGAAAACGCACATAAAAGCATCATATCATCAGCAATAAAGGACGCAAAGACATTAGAATTGTCTAATAAAGATCTTGAATTGATAGGATTAAGAAAGTTTATCATCCAAAAAATGGGTATAATCTTCCAAATAGACCCTAGAATTATATGATTTATGAGTGATAGTGGAGCTGATAGGAGTATTTGAAGTATAAGGGCTGAAGCATCCGAGACAATAGAGAATCTTTCCCAGGTGTTTGAAGATGATATAAACAACTTTTATAGAGAATTTATCAATCCAAAAGCTGACTTTATCATTAGACTAAACAATGAAAGCTTTGAAGATAGAGCTGTAATAGAAGCAAAACAAAGAGAAGATGTCCAACTATGAATAATAACAATAAACGAGGTAAGAAATGAAAGGAAGTTAGATGAATTTAAAGAAGATGAAGCAAACAAACCTATGGTATCAAGTTCAATGAGTTTTCTTGAATCATTATGAGATCAATTTACAATATAGTTTTTACTTATAAATACCTTTCTATGAAAAAAGAAAAAAAGACTGTTGAAATGCAGCCAGAAATAAAAAGCTTTTTTAAAGCACAAATTAAAGCGGAATGATGAACTCCGTCTATTGTTGAAGTAGATTATATATGAGCGGATTGAGAGACTCACAAATGACTACAGTTCGAGGGGTATGCAAGCACAAACGACTTAGACAGAACAAATGATGTTGTTATGCCTGAAGCATTTGAAAGCTCCATACAAGAATATATGAAAGGAAACCCCATCATATTACTACAACATAATCATGACGACCCTGTATGAAGTATTATCGAAGCGACTATTGATGCTAAATGATTATTTATAAAAGGTATTATAAAGATTGATAGAGATAACTTATTCCAGTCAATAAGAACCTGAGTAATAAAGACAATGTCTTTCTGATATAGGATAAATGACTATGAGCAAGAAAGCAAAATAGATGCTGAATGAAACACAATCTATTATAATGTTATTAAAAGTTTAGAAATATTTGAAATATCTGTTGTATCTGTTCCTATGAATGCACAAGCACAATTTAAAAGTGCAAAAGAGTTATTAGGGTTAGAAGATGATGAGTATAAGAAACATTTTGAAATAAACAAAAAAGATGAATACCCACTTTTACAATCTATAAACGATATAATGGCAAAAAATGTAACAGAAGAAGTTAAAGAAAAAACATTGTCTGTTGAAGACAATATAGAAAAACAACTTAGAGATTTAGTAGAAGTAAAACTTTGAATAAAAGAAGATTGACCGAATAACTGAAGTGTATATGTAGTATGAATATTTGAGTGAGGTGAATTTGTATTCAATCATTATAAATATGCTGAACAAGATAACTATGATTTATATATGAGATGAGCATATGAAGAAAAAGAATGAAGTATATCTTTAATTTGAGAATTTACAGAAGTAGAAGCGAAGACCGAGCGAGTTGATAAAATGAAGGCTTTTAGAGAAGAAAACATAAAGAGTTTAGAAGAAAAAGAAATCGAAGCGGACGAAATCAACGAAGAAGTAGTTGACGATGAAAAGAATGCTAAAGAACCTAAAGAAGCTATTGAAAATCCTAAAAATACTGAAACAGTTGACTGAGATGTTGACACTGAAGCAGACGCTAAAGAAACCACTGAAAATGTGGAGACTGAAGAAGAAGCTGAAGTTGTTGTGGAAGACATAGAAAAAGCTGTAGACTCTAAGGAGTTTGTAGAACAAAAGTCTTTTGATGAAAAAAGCAAAAGCATAGACGAATTGTTATCAACTAAAGCAAATGCTGAAGATGTTAATAAATTGTTAGAAGAAGTAAAATCTCTTACTAAATCCAATGAAGATCTAGTAAAAGAAAATGAAACATCTGTAAAAGCTTATTCTGGGTTGTTAGAAATGATAATGAAGAATCAAAAAGCATTACAAAGAATTACACTTGATGGTGCAATGTCTTATAAACAAGAACCAGAAGTGAAAGCGAACCCTTTATTGAATACAAAGCTTGCTAAAAAACTTGCTGCAATAAAGAACTAGCCACCTTTTTATTATTATTTATTTAATTATGAACGATTTATTGAAAAACATCGATGAAATGAAATCAAATTTCATCAAAGGTTACGAACAAATGGACGCTGAAGCAATGAAAACTGCAAAAGACCTTGTTATGGAAAAAGCAAACGAAGTAGAGCATACAACTAATACTTGATACGGTAAAGAATTAGTACCAGTTGATGTATTGTCTACACAAATTTACAACGCTATTCCTGAATATGGAACATTTATCAACGCATTTACTAGTGGTTTTCACGGTAATGATATGGGAACATCTGATAAAGTAGTTGTAAAATGAGAAATTGCATTGCCAAAGGTAGTGTGAGAATGGACAACTTGAGCTTGAGCATTATCACAAGGTAATACTAGACTGCCAACTTGAGAAGTTTCTATAGTACAATACAGTCTACAAGTATCAGTTGATGTAAGTAAAAAACAACTTAATCATTCTGTTGTTGATCTTTTGCCTATGTTAACAGCTGATTTATGAAAATCTTTTGCTAGAGGTATTGAAGTTGCAATCTTAAATGCTGATCCTGCTGCTGGTGCAACTGGAAATGTTAATTCAGATGACCAATTATTTACAACAACTTTCAGTGCTGATGATGTTAGATTTGCTGGATACACTTGATTTAGAGCTTTGGCTGTTGCTGGAACTGCAGGTGTTGATAAATTAGATGTTTGAACATTAGATATAACAGATTTATTTACATCAAGAGGACAATTGGGTCTTTACTCTATTGCTCTTAATGATTTAGTATTGATTATGGATTATGTAGCATACAACAAAGCATTGACTATCTCAGAATTTTTAGAATACAACAAAAATGGACAAAATTCTACTGTTATCACAGGAGCTATTTCAAATATTGCTTGAGTTGATTTGTTTGTTTCAAGAGAATTCCCAAAAACACAAGCTGATGGAAAAATGAGTAAAACAGCTGTGAATAATGTTAAAGGATGATTTCTTTATGCATTACAATCTTGTGTACAACGAGGTTACGGACAACCAATCGATACTGATATTGTTAAGGTTCCTGGTAAAGGTTACCAAATAATCGGTACAATGGAATTTGGATTCACAATTATAAATAAAAAAGCTTGAGTTACTGATCCTGCATTCGTTCTTTGATTTAATGCATCATAATCACTGGGGAGAAATCCCCTTTGTTTTTTAATTCTTAATAACGAATAAATGGAAAGCAGAAAATACAAATACAAGTGAGTAGAACATACAATGATAAGAGAAACTATAAACTGACCTAAGGTAAAAATTATGGAAGGTAAAAGCTTTACATCTTGTTTGAATAAAAGAATATTTAGTTGAACGCAATTCGAGGATATGTGAATAGTTGATGAGACTAAAAACAAAGTCCAAGACAAATCATTAAACAAAAAAGAATTGTCAGCACAGTATAAAGAAAAGTTTTGAAAGAACCCTTTTGGATGACGAAGTGCAGAAGAAATTAAAGCCAAGTTGTAGTTTTATTTAGATAGTTTATTATGGCTTATATAACAGTAGCAGAATACATGGTATATGCTTGAGTATCATCCCTTTCTACAGACGAAACAGCCAGAGTAACGGCTTTAATATTACCTACAAAGGCAACAATGGACGGTTTAATAGGTGATTTAGTAGTAAAGACTAAGACCGAAGAGATTAAATATTGTGATATGGTAAACAATAAGGGTTCTTATACTACTATAATATGTTCTAATATAGAAATCACAGCACTAACAAAGGTCAATTGAATAGCTTATACTTGAGTATTAGACACAGATTATCAGATAACAAGACCACATAACAGTAGAATTGTGTTGAAAGATATCTCTACTTATATATCTGGACTTACTTTCGATTTTTTTGATATTGAATACACAAGTTGATATGTAGTTATTCCTGAAGATATAAAATATTTACAGTATTTGTTGATAGCTGGCGAAATGTCCAAACAAGATTGAAAAGATGTTATAGAATACAAGGCTTGACCTCGTACTGTTAAATTTTCATCTGAAAAAGACATCACTATACTAAACTCGACTATAAATAAGTATGCTTTAATTTATATATAAATTTATGCCTTACGACAAAACTTGCACAATATACCCATTCATTACAACTTTAGTCGATGAGCAAGAAGTTCAATCGTATTCAGCAACTGCTATATATACTTGATCTTGTGATTATCGAGATAAAGCTTGAAAAGGAACTGATAATAATATTGTTGTTCAAGATAATGTTTCTTTAATAGAGGTAGATCTTAAATGAATTGTAGAAATTCCTAGACTTTCAAAGGTTGTATTGGATAATTGAAGCACATACAAAACAATGAGAGACCCACAGCAATTTACATTATGAAGTATAAGTAATACACTTTTAGTTTGTATGTTTACAGATGGCTAACATAGAGTTAATACTTGCTAAAGCAATGAAGCAAGTCATGGTTAAGGATATAAAACCTGCTCTTGATACCGCTATAAGTAAATGAAAAGTAAATGCTGAAAGGTTTTCTCCTATAGATGAATGAGATTATATTGAATGATTTGAAACCAAACCTGTAAAACTTGTTTGAAATACTTTGGTATGAGAACTTAACAATAATGACAGTAAGGCAACAGGAGTTGAATATGGACGGAGAAAAACATCTAGTAAATGGAGTAAACAATGATGAAGCCCAGTTGTGGAATTTTGAGTAGGAGCGAGGGTATTTGATAAAACAAATGAAGTGATCAAACAAGATTTTAGAAATAATCTTACCTGATGATAGCAAAACAAATTGTAACACAACTAAAAACTATAAGTAATATAACTTCTATATTTCCAACTATATCGGCAGGTCAAAAATTCAAGATGATAGCTAGTAATTTTTTAGTAGTATATTTCCCTTGATGAGATCCTTATATACAAGAATCGGAAGTTTGACCGTTATGAAATAGCTATAGAATGTCATTTATGGTAGTTGGTCAAATGGGGACATCAGAACACCAGTTGTATGCACGAATTACAACACTCACAGACGAGTTGTGAGTATGATGTGGAACATTGCAAGACTTCGACTGACTAAGGGTGCGTAAAATACAAAGGACAGCGGTGTGACCTATAGTTTATAATCAAGAAAGGCCATCATCAGTAATAGATTTTATTTTTATCGTTTAAATATATGTGTATGGAATGAAAGACAACAAAAAAGGAACAAAAGAAGATAGATGCTATGAAAGTTAGTATAAAAGAAAAACTTTCGTATTCAACTATCACTGTGAATAAAATTAATATTGATTGAATCATTTATAAAAAAGGTGATGCGGTAAAATTAACTAAAACACAAAAAGAAAATTACCAAGGTTATTTTAAATAATCATTTTATCTATAAATAAATTATCATGGCTTATAAAAATAGTGATACTTACCAAAATGGATTATCTGTATATTTGTGTAATGAGCAAGATATAGATTTTACCACTATTCCATCTACTGATGCCAATACTGTAAAAACAGTTGAAGATTATATTGGTGCCAACTTCACATTTACAAGAGCTGTAGGTTGGGAAGGACAAGTTTTAGGTTTGGATTCTACACAAGAAGAACAAGTACTTGAGGCTGCTGAATGTGATTTATGAGAAATAAATAGATCATCTAAAACACTTGCAAACTTCGTAGGTAATTTTTTCTCTGTTAGAGATGAATGAGTTCTTGAAAAGATTGCTTACCTTATTTGAGGTAAATATGAAACAGAAGCAGGGACACCAGTAAACCTTGTATGAGAAGCACTTTGAACAAATGCAGCAGTATGAGACATTGTTTTCTTAGCAAACAAAAACTGAGACAATACAATTGTTACTAATGTTGTTGTTGATCTAGCAGGTACACCACTTGTTGCTTGAACAGATTACAAAGTAGAAGTAGATGACGGGTCTTTAGGTAGGCTTTGAGATTCTTACATTGTATTCTTACTTGCACAAACTGGGGTATTGGATGTTGATTACGATTACACACCAGCCGCAGCATACAGAATTTGAGTATCTGGAAACAGAAAAAGCAAAAAATATACAATAATTAAATTTGTAGCTTGTGCTGTAACTCCAGACGGAGGATGAACAGCTGTATCAGATGTATTCTACTTAGTAAAATGTTACTTAAGCGCATCATACGATATTGCATTTCCAAAAGGATCTGAAGCATTCGCACCTGCACCTTTGAACTTTACAGAGGCTACAGGTTGAGATTATACAGGGAAATACTGAATATTGAACTAATAATTGGGGCTTCGGCTCCCTTTATTTCATTTTTTATCGCATAATAATAAGTATGTTACCAATTAAAAAAGAATATACAAAAGATATTGTTGATGAAAAATGAAATACAGTTGCAGTTCTTAAATACGACCAAGCGAGTATGTATGAATGGTATAAATTCGTAGAGTCGGAATATATGAACTTAGAATTACTAAAGATAATAAACAAGTGAATAGAATGGAAAGTAAAAGATCAAGAATCAAAAGACGCTATAATAATGAGTCTAGTTAGTCAAAAATTCGTTGATGAGCTGTATAATACCAGATACAAAACACACGAGTCTATTTATACTAGTAAGGGATGAAAACAAGCCATTCAACAGTCTAATATAGTATATATATGTAAAGAGTTATGAATAACACCCCACGAATTACTACACGATTACACAATGGAAGAATTCGGACGATATATTGACGGTTTGATGTATAATGTAAATGAACAATCGAAAGAATGAAAAGTAATAAACAATAGAGCTATGATTTGATCTGATAAGAATAAAGATAAAAAACAAGAGAATTTCAAAAAGATAGAAGACTTTTTAGATAATCTAGACGAAAATGGCGGTACAAACGGAAGCAATAAACAGTCAATACAAAGTAACGCTTGATCAGTGAAGTCTAAAGAATGCAAGTAATCAAGTGCAACAGTTCGCGAGGGATACTGGAAAGGCTCTTGATTCAAAAGCCCTTTTAAGGTTGCAAGTAAAATCAGATGAGGCAAGAATAAAGGTGCTTAAATTAAAACAACAAATAAAAGAATTATGATGAGAATTAAATGCTCCTAGAAAACTAAGAATTGATACAAAAACAGCACAGTCCAATTTAACAGAAGCAAACAGGAAACTACAAAACTTTAAAAACACTGGGGATGCAACAACAAGTAGATTACAATCAAAATTTGCTGGTGTTTGAAAATCAATCGTAAGTAACTTCATAAATCCAGTCACTATTTGAATAGGAGCTATTGTTGCTTTATGAAGTGCTATAGTTTCTTCATCAAAAACGGCTTTGGCATTCGAAAGTGCGTTTGCTTGAGTAAAGAAAACAATAGAATGAACCGATGAAGAATTTAAGATATTAGAACAAAACTTTAGAGACCTTGCAAAGACAATCCCATTGACATTTGAGGAACTAACTGCAATTGGTGAATTATGATGACAATTGAATGTTGCAAAAGAAGACCTAATAGAATTTACAACTGTTGTAGCTAAATTATGAGTTTCCACAACACTATCAACAGAGGATATTGCTACGGCTTTTGCACAATTACAAAATGTGTTGTGATTTAGTTCTGATGAATTTGAAAATTTATGATCATCATTAGTTGCCTTATGAAATAATTCAGCTACAACAGAAACACAAATTATAGAATTTGCTAAAAGAATATGAGCATCTTGAAAACTAGCTTGATTGACAGCACAAGAAATACTATGAATATGAGCTGCATTTGCTAGTGCTGGTATAAAAGCAGAAGCTGGATGAACAGCTATTCAAAAAACATTAAATTGAATTATTAAAGCTGTATCTGACTGATGAGATGACTTAGAAAGATTTGCAAAAGTTTCGTGATTGACTGCAGAAGAGTTTGCAAAACAACGAGAGGACGATTCGAGCGAGGCGTTTATTGCGTTTATTGAATGACTTTGAAAATCTTGAACTGATTGAATATGAGTATTGGACGAGTTATGATTGGCAAATGAAAGAACAACTTTAGCACTATTAGCAACATCCTGAGCGGGTGATTTATTAAGAGATAGTATAGATTTAGCCAACAGTAGCTTTATAGAGAATACAGCACTTACAGATGAGGCCAATAAGAGGTTTGCAACAACAGAAAACCAACTAAAGTTAGTATCAAACGAATGGTCATTATTATCTGCGAACGCTGGTACTTCTTTAAATAAAATTTGGCTTCCTGTGTCAAGGTTTATATTAGAATTTACAAAAAATTGAGTAAATTGATTCAAGCAATTCTGAATTATAGTTTCTAATGTCTTTAATAACTTATGAATAGGTATTTGAATAGCAATAAATGATATTATTTGAGATGTTGAATGATTGATAAATGCTTCCATAAGATGAATAAACAAGCTGACTTGATTACTACAAAAACTCCCTAAAATATGAGATAAATTTAAATGATTACAGGTTTGAGAAATAAGTTTATGAAGAGTTGATGTTAGTGAAAAAAACCTTAAATGAATCTTTGAGGGAGCAAGAGATGTTTATAAACAAAGTGCACAATTAAAAAAACAAGCTGTAAATGATACAAAAAACCAAATCAATCAAGAACTAAATGAACAACTATCGTTATTAGATAAATTAAAAAATATAGATGAAAAGAATAAAGACAATAAAAAGAAAAACTGATCAAACGCAACAAGTGAATTAAAAAAAGAATTAGAAAAACAAAAAAAAGCAGAAGAAAAAACATTAATAGATATTCAGAAGATGAGAGAAGACCATTTAAATAAAATTAAAAAGGATAGAGAAAAGCTTGAAAAAGAAGATCAAAAAGTATTAGATAATTTTGCTAAGACTATAGAAAGAAGTTACGAAAAAGCACAAAAAGAGATAGAAAAAACACAAGATAAGATATGAAAACTAAATGATAAGATAGCGGATACTAAAGATAAGATTACTGATCTAGAAGCTGATACATGAGCAAGTATAGCGGCAAGATCAGTTGAAATAGGTGTAGAAATTACCACAAAAGAAAAAGAAATAAAAGATGCACAACCGACGACAAGAGAAGAATTAGAAGAATTAAATAAAAAACAAGCGGAGTTAGTAGCTTTAAAAGAAGAACAAGCACTTGCAGAGGCAAACATAACAGATGAAGAAAGAGAAAGAGCAGAATTAATAGCTTGAGAAAGTGAAACTGAAAAATTACTTAGAGAGGAAGAAGAAAAGAAAATAGCCTTTATGAAAGAAATTGTCAGGCTGACTGATTTAAAAGAAGCTGAATATCAAAAAATACAAGACCTATTAAAAGCAAAAGAAATAGCAGAACAACAGTTTACAAAGATAACAGGTGAAGAGATAAAGAAAAGATGAGACCTTTATATAAAGGATCAAATAAGGATTGCACAAGCTCTTTGAAGAAGTGCAGGAACAACAAATAATAACACAACAACCACAAACGATAACAAAACTATTATTGTAAATGCTACCGTTAATAATGAATCTAACATGAATGATTTGACTAAGAAACTTTCTATTTAATAACTTTATAATATGATCTGAAAAAACTATACTTATAAATGAATAGACTTCTCAGCAAGCACTCAAGCTAGCAATAAGGATGGTTTGGGGTATTTGATAATGTTAATGTCAGATAGTCACCAAACGATACTGTCTACAAACGAAACAAACAATGCAAATACCCACGGGGGGTATCTATCAGAGACTTTGGCTTGACCTCGTAAATATACTTTTGAATGATATATCTATTGAGAAACATTTGAAAAAAGAAGTATTGCACGAAACCAACTAATAGCAGCAATACAACCTGAATTTAATCCTTGAAGTAATAGCAGAGGGTTTTATGATCTTACTTACGAAGACGGAGAATGAAACCAAAAAACAGTAAAAGCAAAAGTAGTAACAGCACCTGAAGAAATAGCAAGCGAGCCGTGTTCTACCTCGTTCGACTTTAGGTTTGAATTAGAAACAGAAAAAGAAAAGATAGATTGAGATGCAACAAAAACAGCAAGTGGTTGAATAGGTATATTGTGATGAGTTACATTTTCAACAACATTTCCAAATACTTTTTCTTGATATTGATGAACAATTATATGTACTAATAATTGAAACCGAAAAGCTCCAATGAAAATATCAGTTGTATGAAACATAGTAAACCCCAAAATAATAAACACAACAAACAGACAAAAGTATAGGATAGATAAAACAACAACTAATTTAATATTTGACAATAGAAACCTAGATAATGACCCGAAAAAGAGACTTGTAGTAACGGATAGTGGTATTGATATTAGATGATACAGGAACAGTTGAGCAAGTATATACCTTGATCCAGGAGAAAATAAGATAGTAGTTATTTGAGATAGCTACGACCAAACAACAACAGTAAATATTACTTTTAAAGACTCACGATTATACTAATGCAAATAGTAGTTAAATTATACGACAATATACGAAGTTCCGATCCTTACACTCAAGTCTTTATCGAATGAGCTGTAGAGATAGAACAAGATTTGATGGTATTTGATACTGCGACCTTCGACTTGCCTTTAATTGAATGAATAGAAAAAAATCAGAAACTAGAAATATATGAAGTCAACGATGTTTGAAATGATACAAGAGTATTTTCTTGATATATATACGACCTTATTCCTTTATGGAAAAACTTCGGAAAGGTCTCAGTTATTGCAAGATGAGAGAAAGCTTTGTTTGATATAAGAAGATTGTTGTTTTATAAAAGATTTTACGAAGCTGATTTTAAGGTTGCAAGTTTACCAGTATATCCTAGTTGAATATTACATAAAACATATTTTAGAGGATCAACTTTATTTACATTGACTTGAATAAATATAGGGGATGGATGAATCTCTAATAATCGAAGCCCTGCAATATCTCTTGTTGATACATCATTTGTATTTGTTGATGATACAAGTGAACTATGGAAACGAGAATGAACAGTTTTAACATCACAATGAATAGTTTCTTGACTAGATATAAAACTTGTCTTGCAAGATATGTTGGATGATTACAATAATAACTATTGAGAAGCTCGGACTTTGGAATGTGATATAACACAAGACATACAGATTGACTTGAATTTGTGAGATGATTATTCAAGTATATTAAATGAGTTAGCTGATAGTTTGTGAGCAATACGAACCATAAAAGACAAAGTACTTAGATTTCAATTAAAAGAAAACTTTTGAATAGATAGGACAGATAAAACAAAAGATAGTTATGAAGAAGTTGTATTTAACTGAGAACAACCATCTGAAAGTAATATCTCAAACGTTTCAAGAAGTAGTACCGAACCTAGAGCTAATATTCTTATATCAAAAACAGGCGAATATTCAAAGACAATAAATGATTCACTGTTTACAGACATAGTTTATTGAGTAGTATTTAAAGAGTTTAGACAATGAGACA
>Ga0208771_1001043_pt1 | contig 15364 bp, 20 predicted proteins | sample AntAceMetag02UKX_FD_184775 | JGI IMG/M metagenome (GOLD analysis project Ga0208771, IMG submission 184775) | Saline lake microbial communities from Ace Lake, Antarctica - Antarctic Ace Lake Metagenome 02UKX (SPAdes) (version 2) | ecosystem: Environmental > Aquatic > Non-marine Saline and...
GCGTTGCAGGCAGATTCAGCCCGACATCGGAAGTCGATGAGAAGAAAAAGCACCTCGGGCCGATGGTGATTTCAGCGCAGAAATTTTGCCAAGGATTCATCGTGAAGAGAGGCAAGCTGAACTACTCAATCAAAGATCAGCTTGGCAATGAGATTCCATACTTAACCGATGAAGACCTGTTGAAAGAAGAATTGCCCGTGGCACTTTGGCGTGGAGGGGCAACTGAATGAAACGATTGCCCGATTGCTTCGGCTCAAACGCCCAGGAGGTAGAATTATGCTCGGAAGCCCAGGAATCGATCTGACGACATCATGAACGACGACCTGATTAGAGCAAAAAACGCCATCAAGTTGCTGAAGAACAAGCATCGATGGGTTCGGTGGGATGATCTCGCTTCGGCAACTGGAATTTACGATCACGATAAGCTGGATGAACTCATGCAGACGACAAAGAAACTGACGGACTTGAACCTTGAGGAGAAGGACGGTAGGTGGAGGATCGTTCCGAAGGAGAAGTGATGAAGACGATCACGACTGAGCAGATTCTGAAAGCTGCGTTGGCTCTCGGGGCTGAAGATTTCGAGGTGAAGGAGGCCGAAACGCTCATAGGAACCTGCGAGTTCATGTTAGTGCGCCCAGTCGCAATGCACCTTGGCCACAGCATAGACGGATTGACAATCGAACTGTCGGCAAAGCTCGTTGCGGTAAACAGGCCAAAGGGGCTCATGGCGAGCTAATGGCAATAAGAGGGGTGTTCGTGCTACACTAACATCGCAAGGTGTCAAGCACTGGCCAGTCGTCAGCGCGTGGCTCGCACATTCCACTTGGAGAAGCTGTTTACGCACGAGTTATGTGCGCTACTGCAGGAGCCAAGACGCTACAAGTCCACTTCCGACACTTCTGCCACGTATAAGGAGGCAATGAATGGAAAAGACAGCCACTGTAACTGAACGTGACTGGACTGACGACATGAAGCATGAGAGCGGGAACGTCAAGAATGTTTGCCGATCATGCAAGAAAACGTTCACCGGGTACAAGCGACGGTTCATCTGCCGCAAGTGTGCGATCGGCAAGAATGAGTAAATCAGATCTGGAAAGGTCGTTCGAGAACTACGCCAAGATGCTCGGGTTGGGTGGATGGGTTTACGACAAGCCCTTCCATCCTACCCGTCAGTGGCGGTTCGATTATCAGTTCGAAGGGAAGGTTGCCGTTGAGATCGATGGTGGCAATCACATGGCAAAGTGGTCAAAGAAGCTGAACAGGTGTGTCGTGGTCGGCAGGCACACGAAGGACGCTGACTACGAGAAGATAAATGCTGCGATCGAAGAAGGCTGGATCATCTTGCGCTATACAGGCTCCATGCTGAAATCAAATCCAGTCGGTTGTATCGAGCAGATCAAACGTGTACTAGAAATGAGAAGAGGGAGCGCGTAGGCTCCCTCTCTTGCAAGCTACCATCCGGTGTGGGCTACTTCTTTGCTTCTTCTCGATCGAGGTATTCGATGATCGCCTCGCATACGAGGTAATTCACAGATCTATCTCGCTTCGCCCCGAGAGCCATCAATCGCTCTACGGGCTTCAGCTCCTGCTTGGACTGAGGGATGTAAATTGATAGCTTATCCATTAGTTCCTTTGTTGCCATTATACTCTCCTTGTAATTCCTGTAACATGGCTCCATGTCTTGCCGCGCATAATGCAAGATACGTTTGCCTGAGTTACTCCGTGGTCCGCTGCGGCCTCTCTTTGGTAGCTGCCGCCCCTAACTGCTTCAACTATGAGGAGCACTTTTGCCTCTGATAGCTTGGCTTTATGATGTTCCTCCCCGCGTTTCTTGAGTCCAGTAGCGAATGCGTGAAGGTTGTTCTCGCTCGCCGTCATGTACTCAAGATTCTCCAACTCGTTATTAGCCTTGTCTCCATCCTTGTGATTTACCTGCAGCCCGTCAGGGCACGGTCCAAGGAATGCCGATGTGACGACCCTGTGAAGCAACAGTATCGTTGGGGTCTTATCAAGATAGAGAGTTACCGTGTGGTAGCCGGTGTCTTGGTGTATCGGCTTGAGGATTCTCCCTGCGTATGAACGGGCTTGAGTGGCGTCGACTACCCGCCTTACCCTGCCAAGAGTGCTCGCTTCGTAGATTCCCTCGTATCCAGGAATTGAACTCCACTTCTCAATCTTCAAAGACACACCTCCAGGTTCAGTTTCATCTTCACCTGGAAGTGTATCACACTTGCGCGTATCCTGTCAAGTCCGCTCCTAAGCGATGGGTGTGAGCCATCCCCATCTTTCTCTTCTTGCTATGAGTCCTATGGCGGATTTTGACACATGGAACATCTTTGCAACTTCTCTACGTGTGCGTGTTTTCAATAATATCCTGATAGCTCGAACCTTCTTTTCGTTCAACTTGGAATTCCAGTGTTCCTCTCCCCTAACAAGCAATCCAAAAGTCGGTGGACCCTATGTTTATCGTGAACTCCTCCTCTGCATAAACTCGCATAGTAATACCCCGCAGGGGTTGCCCAAGGTTTTAATACCTTGCCAGGAGTAGCTCCTTTCCCTCCTTCAACTCTTCTTACAGATCCAAAGTTGCTGACGTCGTAATACCCTTCGTAGCCAGCGACGGGCCGCCACTCCTCTACGTCTTCTCTATAGGGCATATCTTCGCCACAGAGATCTTAGAATTCCGCGATGTCAGGCCGATCTTTGTCATCTCATATTTAACGCGAGCTTCTGATTTCGCTTTTGCCGAAGTCTCTGCCAGAACGCTAAGCTCCAAGTTTATCGAAGGGTCGCCTTTTTTCGAGATCGAGACTTTCCATAGATTCGATGCCTGTTCCTGCTTGCTCTTTTCCATTGTCTTTCCTCCTAGTCGCCCCGGGGGGAAACATCTGTGCTGTAGTAAACAATCCGCCTTGCTGCCTAACTAACTCCGAATATGCAAAAGCATGTGCATAGTGATCAGCTCCATCTTTCTCCCAAGTAGCATAGGTCTTATCGTCCTCTTCGACAACAACCCTTGTCAGAGCCATCACATGCTTCCAGAACTCTGCGGGGGTGTCCTCTGGCATGATCTCTTCCATCGACAGGAACCTGCTCATCCCCTTATCGAGGACTTCTGTGCGAGCAGCGTTGAGTTTCCGCAGTCTGCCGCCGTCATCATCTTTCTCTTCAGCCTCATCGATTCCAGTTGCCGTCGAGCTTGGCTTGTACCTGACGAGCACTACCTTCCCCAAGAAGTCAGCCGCGAACTCTTTAGCCTTTCTCGTCTCAGGCGCGATGTCGATAGCACAATGAGCGACGTTGTGGGTGTGCATCATCCTGCTAAGAATCTCGAACGTGCAGGTGCCGATCCATACCGTTCTACCCTCCATCGTCCTGATGACCACATGCAAGGTGGCCCCAACGTCGACGCCCATGCAGCAGGGGCCTATGTGGGCTGGCTGCATGACATCCATTCTACGGAGCTGCTTGATGAGTTCTAGGGTGATGCGCGAGCCTTCTGGAGCATAAGGGAGCCCGAGCGCCATGTTGTAGAATGTCTGCAGTTCTGCTATCTTCCCTTGAGCCTCAATCCACTGTTGCATGATCTCCCAAGGTTTGACAGTTGGGGAAATGAGCTGGCTCATGTGGAACGAACGATACCTACCCTCAGTGGGATTGTTCGCCAGCCACCTCATCTTCTTTTGATCCCATCGTTCGCGCAAATTGAGTGGAGTCTTGCAGTCCGGGCAAACGATCGTCATAGGGAACTTCTCACTGTAGCTATCCGGCCACACTGGAGGGGACTCAAGGCCGCAATGCGGACATGTGATGACTATCTCCTCCTGGGTGCCCATCATGTATCTACCGTAGATTCCTTTCTCTGACGGGAATTTAGGATTGCTCAGATCGTAGGTCCATTTCCAGCGGCTTGCTCCCAGACGGCTCGTGGCCACTGCGGCTCCATCCTTGTCCATCTCTTCGTACTCATCTCGAACGAGTAGGCCAACGGGGATCTCTCTCAACTTGGACTTAGCCTTGGCACCACGTAGGTACATCGGCTGCCCGAATGCGAGCTTGAGCCCCACGTTGTCTGCGCTGCTGAATGCAGCCTGCAGGGCTGGTGAGTTCTTGAGGATAGGAGTAATGCGAGCCTGTGAGAAGTCTCCGAGCTGTGACTCAGTAGGGAGCATGTAGAGCACTCCCTCTCCTTTGGTGGCCATGAACCACAGCGCCAGGTTCAGCGCCGTCTCTGTCCATCCTGTCTGAGCACACTTCATCACAGCTACAGACCCAGACACACCGAGAGTTCGGAGGGCCTCGTAGACCGCCCACAGGTAGGGGTAGAATCTCAGCTCACTGAAGATGCCATACTGAATCCCGTTGGGCATGATCCTATACGCTCTTGCAAAGTGGTACGGACCATGCCCAGCTCTGGCTTTTACCTGCTCTAGCAGGCTAGATACGCTGCTAACCGATTGGGAGCTCATCTATCTCGATGTTGATCTCTCCTTCAAACCGTCCTCCTATAACCGCAGAGACAGAGTCGTCGTCTGTTGGGTCGGACTGTAGCTGTAACGAGACTAGACACCGCCCCGGCTTCATCGTGAGGATAACACCGACCACATGCTCTGCTATATCTTTCCCGTCAAGATGGATTGTCGGAACTTCGTCCGGCATCACTGCTATCTGGATCTTTGGCATCTACGCCTCCCTGTTTGTCAAACTCGATCGCGAAGATATTGTCCGTAACAGGATACTCGCCAATCCGTTCCCAGTAACCGTGCGGACACCAATGAACGGACACGATTGCTTCTTCCTTGCCGACCTTCTCTCGATCTGCCCACAGGAACAGTGCAACACCTTGAACGCCTGGCATGTACTTATTGGCAAACGCTAGTGCGTCATGACCGGCTAATGAGATCTCGATCTCGTCGAGAGGCCCATCGATGATGAGCCCCTGGACTCGTGCCCGTTTCCTGTTGGCATACGAGATGTCGTCATAGCGAAGGAGTTGCCATTTGTCTTGTTTCTTCATCATAAGCCCCCAATTCCATCAGTTTTTCTCCACCCTTCTGCGTTGTGCCGACGCCTAGCTCCCTCCACGACTTTAAGGCTCTGCGCTGTTCGTCTTTGTCATCAAGCGTAGCTATCTCGGTTAGCAGAATTTCTTCCGCTCTCTTTGTCCTCACCAACATCATCTGCCCGCCTAGATAATCCGGCCAGTTGTAACCTTCAGGCCATCCGTGATCTCGTTCACTCATTTTCACCTTCTTATTCGTAGTAGAGTTTGTCGCAGCCGATTCAGTAGCACCCCGTAGGCAGCAGACGATACAGGAACGTCTTGGTATTCCTCGACCCGCAAGAGTCCTCGGTCGTGATCCGCACGTAGTAGTTCTGTTCTGGGTAGTCTCCTGCGCTGCACTCGTAGCAGTAGCTAACGGATGGATACCCAGGCACACCGCCGACAGGAGCCTTGTATAGATAAGTCTCAGTGTCAATTATCTGAGGCCATGACGGGATGATCAGGAAGGAATTCGGATGCCTCTTGAACTCAAATATCCCTTCCCCTTTGTACGGCACAGACGCGAACACAGCGTCATCATTGCCATCTCCAGCCTCTTCATACCACGCCACAACCTCAACGATATGCCAATCGTCACCATCAGGGTCGTAGAAGCCCCAGTCGAGCGGGATGTCTCCCGGCCAGAACGCTTCGCCAGCATCTCGCTCACAGAGGAAGACTTCGTAAGACAGTGGGGACAGGAAGTGATCGCCAGATGGAGATGAGTGTAGTGGACCGAGAGCCGTCTTAAATGCGTTTGGTAGCGTCCCGCCCTGCACGTGTCCATAACTGGCTACAAACGGTCGTGAGTCCATGTTGACAGGTTCGTTGATCAGGTCGATGAAGATCTCTCCATGCTGATCAATCTCGCCAGCCTTTGTCGCCGTGACGGTCACGACAGCAGGAAGCTCGTAGAACGTGATCTTCACTTCATTGGTCCCATTGCGGAACGTCCGCACGTCGGTATCGAAAGCGAATGACCATCCAGGCATAAGGTCTGCTCGAATGGCAATCGTTGCTGGCGGGTGAGCAGCCAGCTTGTCTGCGGTCACAACAAGTTCATCAACAGGTTCGTCAAGGAGAGAACATCCTCCAAGCAGGACCGCAAAGCATAGCACAAGAATCAGTTTCAGTTTCATAATCAACCTCCAGTGTTGATTCCTACTTCACGCGAACAGTTCGCGTTGTAGAGTCCTGGTTGCCATCATAGTCCCGGACTGTCAGCGTCACGGTGTAGCGGCCAACCACGTCGAATCGGTGGGAAACTTCTCTCTTCACAGAGACTTGATTCCATACCCATTTACCATTCTCCCACTTCTTTTCTGTGTCCGTCCAGACGCCCTCGATGATGGTCCCATCGCCAAAGCTCCACTTGCCCCACATGATCTCATCGTCAGGATCGTATGACGCAGACCCGTCGAACAGAACTTTCGAATGTGTCTGCACCGGATATTCTGGTGGGTAAAACGAGAACGCCGCTACGGGCAGTGTGAGGACAGGTGGAACAGGATCGACAGGATCTACTACTGGGATGATTGGTTGGAAGCACCCTGCGAGTGAGATAGCAGCAATCAGCAAGATGCCGATCGCCATTAGTTTGGTACGTTTCATGGTCACTCCTTTTGAAAAGTAGGGGACTGGAGAGGCCCGCACCTCTTTTATCCAGCCCCCTGCATTTTGCTAGTTAGGCAGTATTGCTATTGTCGCACATCACCGACAACTGTGCCGAGCAGGTCTTCTATTAGACAAATATCGACTTCGAATCCGACTTCGGCTGTGAGTGCTGGCGTTCCGCTGGTAACGTTCAGGTCGAATGATGCGAACAAGTCCCACATGATAGGAGGACCGGCCAGAACGTGTATGGTGAGATCACCGTAAAACCCTACCTTTTTGAGGGTCGGTGCAGGCCAGGAGACGAGAGGCTTTGTTTCCATGTACGAGCCGACCTCAACGTCAAGAACGTCTATGCCGCCCGTGTAGAATGCCTCTACGCCGAGGAACGTCTTAGATTTACCTCCTGTCTTTCCCCACAAATCGCCAAGATACGCATTGACGTTGAACTCAGAGTCTGTAGGGCCGAACTCGAATCCTGCCCACAACTTGCTGTCGTTGAGCGGGACTTCGTGCGTGTACCCGAATCCAAAGAACGCCATCGCCGGTAACGTAATTACCAGCGCCATAACTACTGCGAACGCTAAAACCAATGCTCGTTTCATGCTAAACCTCCGTTGTGTGTTCGAATTCCCCAGTCTCGTTCTTGACGGCGACAACTTTGTCGACGAGCAAGCTCGCGCACCAGAGTATGAACGCTTTGATAAATGGCGGGAGAGTGATGTCGCTCACCTTGATGAGTTGGTCAACAGTCTCAGTAATCCCCTCCATAACCTTTTCCTTCTTCAACCCGCCGTTGCTCGGTACTTCCATTGCCTCGACGAGACCTTTGATCATTGGACCTAGTGCTCCGATGATCTTAAACGCTGTAGAAATCCATCTCAGCCATGTCATTTGTCTAGCCTCCTCTATACAGGGTCAACAAGTATAGCACGTTTAGTCTTCAGTGTCTTCCACCTTGCCATTTCGTTTCTCCATCACGCCACCAAGCGCCTTGATCGCGTCGATGCTTCCTTGGGCTCCCCAATATCCTAGTGAAATAACCTTGAATATGCCAGAGATGTCTTCTGCCGGGATCAGCTTTGTGAACCCAGCAACCAGTAGCGAGACCATACCGATGCAGTATGCGAGGAACTTTCGTGACTTGATCTTTGAGGCAACGATGTCGGACGTCTTGCTCATGACTCCTCCTCTAAGCTCTCGCTATGAACCTGGACAGAATGAACATGATGGCAGTGACACCCCATCCCCCCATAGACAGGATCAAACCCAACTGCCTTTTCGACTTGTCTGCAGATCCCTTGGTCAGTTGCTCTCGGAACTCGGCATTCGTTTTCACGATGTCTACGATTCCAAGAGAGTCGATCTCCTGACGGAACTCGTTGTTCCGCTTGACCTGATCGCACAGGCTGGATTGCCCGTTCGACTCAGTCACGATTCTGATCAGCTTCCCAATGCCAGAACGGATCTCTTTTATATCACCGGCAATGGTGCCGTTTTTCTCGTCCTGCAGGGCTCGATAAGACGCACACACCTCGCCGCTAACTGGCTTCGTCTCTGGCATAAGACTCCTTACGTTTCATCTACTTCGTTTTTATCTTCCGGCCAACTCAACGTGCTCAGTGTCGGTGTCTCGTGGTTTATATTTACTATCCAAGTGGACGGCTTCCCTGTAGCTTCCAGCCTCTTTCCAATCTCCATGAATAGTATTGTGCGGCTGGATTCCATGGCTTCCTTTTCCTTCTCTATCTGCCCGATTTCTCGCGCTGTTATTTCAAGAACCAAGTTCGCGTTCTTCTGCATTTCTCGCATCCTGGCTTCTTTCTCAAGCACCAATAGCCTGTTCATTTCTGCAACATGGACGCGGTAGTATTCAATATCAGTCAGTTGTGCTTTTGGCATTTCCAGTCCTCCATTTCATCACTCATGTCTTCGTTTACGGCCCGACTATGTCGGCGCTACCCCCAACTGTCACCACGATTCGCATATAAGTCTTCATACGGTATCCATTCATCGCCAATGTTCACAACCATCCCTTCTGGCTCAACCCACACATCTCCTATGTTTGCCTTTGGAAATACAGGCGTTTGAGGAGTAAGGTAGTCGATATCTAGGTATGGTTTGTTCGCACCATCCGCTGAATGGAAACTCACAGTTTGAGAAGAGTAAGCAGCCATCTCCGCTGGATCGTATACCATTATGCAGAGTTTTGTTAGCCCTTCAGTATTCACAGAGCTAATAGGTAATGAAATTGTAAACCATGTATTTACAGGTGGCCCAGGATAAATCCCTGGCTGTGCTGCGACTGTTGCAATCTGTGTGTACTTGGTTTTGTCGAAGTCTCCTACAGCAAGCGCAGGAGATCCGCCAGATTCAGATGGGTATGCGCCAGCAGCGTTCTGCAAGACTTGAAGCCCATTGTATGCGAAGTTCGCACCGTTGTAATAATAAGTCTCTACCATATAGAGTTTCAGATCAATGTTCGTTACCGTCTTCCCAGACAATCCAGATGTATCAAAATATAGATACGCACGGGATGTGTAACTAAAACAATATCCGCTAACATATGTACGAGATTGGAGTGAAATTGTCGTTTCGTTTGTTATCACTGAATCGGCTGAAGCCGCATCGACTGTTCCTGCCGTGCACGGTGAACCCATTTTGTAAAAATCTTTGCGGAGTCTTCCGTCGCCCGTTTCGCCTTCAACCGTCGTGTCCCCCGCAGATATAGCAGTTCTGAATATGTCTAAGCCTCCATAAGCTGTGCCGTCCTCAGAAGTCGTGGCGTAAGCACGAATGAAATAGACAGATTCCGCAGTTAAGCCAGTGAGGTCTGATGTGAATGGCATTTCTGCTGGATGTACTTCTGACCCATCATCAGTGTAATTGTCAGCGTCGGCAGGATCTGCTGGCGTGCCAGGGTCACTACCGAGCTTGTAGACAAACCCATATTCTGTTACATCGTGTCCAGCATCCTCAACAATTGTTCCGTTAGCTGTCGCTGTGGTCATTGTCGGATCAGTAGTTGCCTGAGTTGTTACTGCAAGTATCGTAGAATCTGCTATTGTTGTGAACTGGACTGCACTGCCATACGATGAGTCATCACTGGTGGTTCCATACGCTCTGTAATAATAGGATGTCTCTGCATCACACCCGGTTATCGCTGCTGTGAATGCCCCTGTGCCACCCGCCGCCGCCGCCTTGAAATTGTCTGCGCTCGCCAAATCGACGGGATCAGTTCCGTCGTCATTCCAGATTACCCCGCGCGACGTAACCGTCTCGCTTCCAGCGTCGGTGACATTGCCATTACCAGTCGCACCACTTACGGTTATCGATGAGGCTGCTTGCGCAGTTACGGTACATGGAGTTGAGTATTCGATCACGAGCTTCGGACGATACGATCCGCCTTTCTCTTGAGTATGAAAGTCTGCTAACATGGAATAGTTAGGAATGGTGTAGCCAACGTCTAATGATGACAGCACTATGAATTTAGACGTGCCTTCTTTGTTTATCCAGAGTGCTTTCCCAACAACCGTAAATGGGAACGCTTTATACCCTGGCGCACCACCAATGATAGTCGGCCCTGTTGCGCCGCCTCCAATATAGTGTTCTCTATCAAAATCGCCCGCCACCAATCCATCATGCGGATATGTTTCATCGGTGTCCTTCATAAGAACCAGGTCGAACCCTTGCGGAATGATATTTAGTGTGCCTTTGAGATAAAGAGACAATGTTGCGGCTGTAATTGTTGCGCCATCGGGGATCGACGACGTATCAAAATATAGGGCCATGCGATAGAATCTATACTTGTCTCCTGGGTCTGGAGGGCTGATGTATCCTAATCCAACGCGCATTGTATCACTTGAAACATCCAGCGTGCCCGCTGAAGCAGCATCCCGTGCATTGCTGAAATGATCAGCAGTCTTCGCATACATGTGTCCGTCACTGGCAGAGCTATATACTGTTACCTCTGTACTCATGCTGGCACCTGTACGGCAAGCGTTCCTCTTGGGGTTGTGTCTGCATCTGGGATATTTCCGGCAGTGTAGAACAACACATTGGCCACGCTTGGCGTCGTGCTCTCTCCATGATCCCCAACTACCACTGTGCTCGTGAACAAGCCAGTGCCAGTGACATGCAATTTGTCTGCAGTAGATGGGTCTGTCGAGCGCCCAACGATCAGTGTGTTATCGATGATGACTTCATCGTTCCCGATGTGCGCTACTGTTGCTGGCGTCGACGGGAATATGCTCAAGGTCGTTGAACCATCGCTTTCATAGATGCGAATCTCTGCGCTACTAAAATTGATGCGAGTATTGTCAGAGGCGTCTACTGCTTTTAGGTCCGAATCCTCGATTGTAATCCGTTCCGTAGAAGCGGCGGCAGAAGCATAAATAGCCGTCACGATTAACGATGCGGGAGATGGAGTCCACTGCAAATTGCCCGAAGCCCCGCCAAGATAGAACTTCCCGTCCTTCTGTACGGAGAATGGAGCATTGGCATATACAGCATCGCCAATTACGAGACGATAGTTTGCGTCAGCAGCGTCAATGATAATTATATCGTCGCCAGTCCCCGCCGAGATCTTCGTGTTGCCAGAGTCGAGTGTAAGATCCCCGCCGACAAGTGTTGTTGCCCCGAGCGTCCATCCGCCAATCGCCCCAGACATAGCAGTGACAGCTCCAGACAGCGTTGCGCTCGTAGCTATTAGGTTGCCGCTTGCGTCTAGCTCGGTGTTAGCCGCCTTCCACTGGAGCTTGCTAGCTTTGAGCATGATGAACTCATTCGCCCCGTCTCCAACGTAGAATTGAGGTGTACCCGCGTTGTACTGAAGCTGTATCCCTGCGTCCTCAAAGACAGCGGAGTTGATGTTGATCGACGCGGTGGAGGCTACCAGCACGATCTTCCCTGCCGTGATCTCGGTCGTTGCGACCTTGCTATACCCGCCGCCGTCTGCGATGTCATGCAGATCGCCAGTCGCCTCCGAGAGGAGAATATGCCCTGCGGTGATGTCCGTTGTCTTCACACGACTGTAGGTCGCTCCATCTCCGATATTGTCAAGGTCGCCAGTCGCTTCTGAAAGAAGAATGTGACCTGCGGTGATGTCCGTTGTCTTCACACGACTGTAGGTCGCTCCATCTCCGATATTGTCAAGGTCGCCAGTCGCTTCTGAAAGAAGAATGTGACCTGCCGTAATGTCTGTCTTGAGAACCTTGCTATAGGTTATTCCGTCGCCAATGTCGTCAATGCTATTTGTCCCGATTATATAGGCGGTGAATGCCAGCTTGTCGGCCGTGATAACACCCACCTTAATCGACCCTGCACGCACCTCGTTCAGTGCAATTATGTTCTCTGCAAGCACTGTCTCTGCAACTACAGCAGAGTTGTTGCCACTCCACGTCCCGGCATTAGGCCATCCATCGCCGCTGTTATCGCTTGTGTCCCATGTCGTGCTGGCTGTCCCATTCTCGCCAACAGGACGGCCTCGATACTTGTATCTGTATCCCGCCGCAATACTAATTCCTTTGTGCAGATAGCCGAACTTGGTTGTCTTCGTCAGCGCGGTCCACGCGCCCCAATCGGCTCCGCTATTCGTAGACAGCGCAAACTGTATTTCCCAATAAGAGAATAGCGCCCATGTTGTTGCTGGATCAAGGATCAGCAGCCCAATGATCCCGTCTCCAATGATAGGGTTGCCATCGAAAACCAAGCCAGTCGCGACGGTTGGTATATCAGCAGAAGTGGTTATGCTGCTAGGTGTCTCGCTATCTTCGGCAGAAGGCAATGATTCAACGCTGAAAGCGTTGAGCGCAGTGACTTTGAAAAACGTTTCAACAGAACATTCGTGAGTGATGCTTGTTGCAGACGAATAGATGACCCCATCGTAGGTTCCGTCGTCGGAGATGTCTATGCCAGAACCTGTCGAATGATAGATAGCAAACTCACGGAAGTTCGTAAGCGCAGTTCCGTCCGTCTTGGTAGTCGGCCTTGTCAGAGTCAAGACAAGTGCGCCCGGTTCTATGGCAATCGAGAACGTTGGCGCTGATGGTGCAAGTGTCTCAGATGCGACGACGATCGAACCAGGTTCGCACGGGTCCGACATTCCTGTCTTAGCAATGTCCATCACGTTCTTGTCAATCACTGCTAGTTCTTGGAGTTCGATAATCATAGCTCTAGAGGTACCTTCTTTATCTTGATCGACGTGATTGATGTGTTCGCGCCAGCACCGCTGTTGTTCTTCACTTTCGTCTTGATGTACTTAGGAAGTGGCCTGATTTCATCGCCGTGCGGCCAATGGAGAGTTACTGTATTCCCAACAGATCTAGTGAATGTCCATGTTTTCCATGCGGATGTGTCGTACTCGTCGTCATCATTCTCTGTTGACGCAAAGATCGAAACGGTTGGATCGGCATCAACGGAAGCCTCAAACGTCATCTCTACGTGCAATGATAGGCTAGTAACTCTGGATAGGTCCGTATGCTCGGCACAATCGGATAGCGCGGTTTCAGCGCCTGCGAGCAACGTAGCGTGGGTAAGAATGGGTCCTACAAGAGTATCTGTTGTGATTTGGAGAGTTGAGCCGTAACTCGTCCCTACCGCATTGACTGCATAAGCACGCACACGATATGTCGTTATGGCAGATAACCCAGTGATCCCTTTAGTGTAAGCGCCTGTCCCGAAATCCCCATCGTCATAAGCAACATCGTTTGCCGTGGTTGGATCTCCTGATTCGCCCACTTTGTAACAGAACCCGCGCCGAGTGGCGTTGGCCCCACCAGTCGCTGTAATGTTGCCGTTTCCTGTAGCCGTAGTGTCCGTGATCGATGTCGGGGCTTGTGTCGTTACGGTGGGGGCAACGGGGGTCGCTGTTGTCTCGAAACTCTGTGCGGCTCCATAGCTAGTCCCCTCAGAGTTTGTTGCATAGGCACGGTAGTAGTATGTAGTTGTCTCGCTGAGTCCTGCTATGTCGGATGTGAACGCGCCTTCGCTCCCGGCACCCTCCTCTGTGCTGTCGTCTGCCCCCGCTATGTTTACTGGGTCAGAGCCAGCTTTCCAACACACGCCATGCTGCGTGATTGAATCTCCGCCGTCATCGGTGATGTTCCCATTGCCAGTCGCGGTGACATCGGCAACAGCAGTCGCCGCTTGGGTAGTGACAGTCGGGGCTGTCGCTGGCACCGTATCTCTGTAGCCTCGATCTGCGGTAGATGTCTGTTGTGCTGCTCCTGTCGCATCGAGAACGCACTTGAAGTAGCGACCATCACCATTCGACGGAGCGCCTGTATCGTTGTAGGGGTCAGTTGTGCCACCAGTGATGTTGGAGTAGCTCGCATCACTGTCGCCTGCGCTGCGTTGCCATTGGTACGTTACAGTTTGCGCGGCACGATAGCCGTTATCTGTAGAACTGTCAGCACTTTCTCCAGTAGCGTTCTTAGCCCGAACTTTGTATGCGTAAGTAGTCCCATTAGCGATTGATTCGCTGCTAATGCTCAGCACAACATGCAATGTCGATGTTCCATCACTGGCTACAGCCGTCCCAGGTGTAATAACAGGAGCTGCTCCGCCAGTATCGTCTCCAGTAGCAACGTCGCCCAGCCAGCCGAGAGGAGTGCTGTCTCGGTAGATCTGGTAGTCGGTAGCCCCGGTGGCTTTAGACCATGTGACAACAACTTTCTCTCCGTCATTCTCAGTTGCAGCAACTGATGTTGGTGCTGCCGGTTTGGTCAAGAAGCTGACTTCTGCTCCGTAGGAATATCCATCTGAGTTGTGAGCATACGCACGCGCATAGTACGTTGTCCCTTCATCGAGACCTGTCAAGCTCCTCGTAAACGCGCCGGTTCCGAAATCACCACTTTCGTCTTCGAAGGAATCGTAATCCGTATCACCTGGGGCTGTGTCGCCAGGATCGCCCTTTGATACCTTGCCATAGACGATGCCACGATGATCGGCATTCTCTACGCCAGTGGCTGTGATGTTGCCGTTGCCGGTCGCGGTAGTCGCCTCAATGCTCGACGCCGCTTGAGTGGTGACAGTTGGGGCGACGATTATGATTTCTTCCCACGTAAGCCCAGAAGGATAACTACCCGGAGACGCAAAACTCGTTGTAATTGTGCTTGTTCCACCTGAATGTTGGTAGATCTTGTTAGTGCCGGAGTCACACGACCAGAGATTGGTTCCATCCCACGCAAGTCCGTATGGAGAAGTACCAGGGCTTGAGAAGCTGGTCGTTATCGCAGATGTTCCGCCTGAGTGTTGGTAGATTTTATCAGTAACCCAATCGCAAGACCATAGGTTAGTCCCATCCCATGTAAGGCCGTTCGCGACAGTGGAGGGAGTTGAGAAACTCGTTGTAATTGTGCTTGTTCCACCTGAATGTTGGTAGATCTTGTCGTTACTATATTCGACCGACCAAAGGTTCGTTCCGTCCCATGTAAGCCCCGCTACATTGTCTCCTTCACTTGCGAAGCTAGTTGTTATCGTAGATGTGCCGCCAGAATGCTGGTAGATCTTGTGAGCGCCAAGATCACACGACCAGAGGTTCGTTCCGTCCCATGTAAGCCCAGAAGGATAACTACCCGGAGACGCAAAACTGGTAGTGATGCTGGACGTTCCACCAGAATGCTGGTAGATCTTGTTAAGAGTTCGATCGCACGACCATAGATTACCGGCCATTGTTTATCACCAAATCTCTGTTGACTGCAAGGCTTC
>Ga0208771_1001054_pt1 | contig 15214 bp, 6 predicted proteins | sample AntAceMetag02UKX_FD_184775 | JGI IMG/M metagenome (GOLD analysis project Ga0208771, IMG submission 184775) | Saline lake microbial communities from Ace Lake, Antarctica - Antarctic Ace Lake Metagenome 02UKX (SPAdes) (version 2) | ecosystem: Environmental > Aquatic > Non-marine Saline and Alkaline...
AATCTATTTTCTTATTTTGTCCCATGGCAGCCTCCATTTATTCAATTTATAGTTTATTCTTTATTTTAAGACTATAAAATAATTATGAAAGTTTTAAACTATATTAAACATACGGACTGTTGGCGTGCAAAATATTGCCTACATTGTTATTGAAAAAAGTTGCACTTTTGTTAATAAATAAGAATTTCAAATTTGATTAACTACTTGTAAAAATTACACTAATAAGTTGAATTAAGTTGTTGGTATAAAAATTGCGAGATATAAATGTTTTTTAAATTAAGTAAAAGTTGTATCAGCTTAAAAAGTTCGTGTAAATGAGATGCGACGCACTTTAGACATGGCATTCAATGCCAAATTTTCAAACAAGTTAAACTATTTCAAGCATAAGTGCATCGCATCTTTAACCATACTTTTATGATGAGATACTAAAAATCGTTCTGATATTATAGTAAACATTAACTTTTATTTATAGAGAAGGAGGTGGTGAAGAAACACGAAAGATTGGTCTTTTAAGGTAAAAAACTAAACAACTGGAAGGAGGTGAGGCTTCAAAAGGATTGATAGTAATCATCAATAATTAATTCATTTTTTTTTATTCAAATTAAGTAAAGAACCAAAACGGAGGAATCATGAACAAAAAGATTTTGGTTGGCTTGATGGTTTTAATGTTATTGCCGAGCTTTGTTTTTGCCGGTGTTACTGGTAAAATATCTGGTACTGTCAAAGATAAAGATACTGGTGAACCATTGCCTGGTGTAAATGTTATGCTTCAAGGTACGATGTGGGGAGCAGCGACTGACATTAATGGTGTTTATATTATTATGGCTGTTCCGGTAGGTAGTTATACACTAAGAGCTGCCTACATTGGCTACAAAACAACGGACATAAAGAACAACCGTGTTCATGCGGATTTAACAACAGAAGCTAATTTTGCGCTTGAGACAACTGTTCTTGAGGGCGAAATGGTGAGTATCGTTGCTGAACGTCCGCTAATCAATAAAAATGTGACTAATACTGTCAAAACTCTTCAAGCTGAAGATTTGAAAAATCTCCCCATAAGAGGTGTGCAGGCTGTTATGAGTCTTTCTTCGGCAGTTGTCGATGGCAGCCACGTTCGCGGTGGACGATCTGAAGAAAACGTTACTTACGTGGACGGCGTTATGACTACTAATTTGAGAAGCGGCGCTACAAATGCATTATCTGTTATTAATAATGCCATTGAAGAATCTAACTTTCAAGCTGGTGGTTTCAATGCAGAATATGGATTTGCAAATTCTGGTATTCTGTTAACAACCACTAAATCAGGCGGCTCTGATTATCATTTCAGTCTTGAAGGTATTTCAGATGAAGTGTTTCAAAACAATGAAGGTAAAACTCTTGGCGCGCAATCCTGGGGTTATAATACATACACTTTAACCGCTAGTGGTCCCATTCCAGGAATTCTGGACAACAAATTAAGATTTTTTGTGGCTGGCGAAAGAAATTATAATGGCGGATATGCAACTAATTGGGAAGGATTCACTTTAGATACAGCTTTAGTTTCCCACAGCAAAGAATTACCCGTCAAGGTTGATTATGGTCCTGGTCCTTATCCCGGCTATTCTAACAGCACTTATGACATTAACGGTAATTTAAACTATGTGCCATCCCCTGCGATGCGTTTTAAATTTGGTGGAACATACCATGCTGGCAGAAGCCAGGGTGCCGGAAGCTGGAATAATATTCTTAACTATGATAAAAATAGAATAACAGAAGAATGGAATTCCAGCGCCTATATTAAATTCACCCACCAGGTAAATCCGAGGATGTTTTATACTCTCAATTTAAATTATTTCCATGATGGTTCTGAATATGGTGATCCTGATCTTTGGGACGATATTGAGAAATATGGCGATCCTGAGTACAATGCAGGCGCCAGGGGTTGGGGATTGAGTTATACTTACAGTCTTTTCGGGCTGCTTAATTTACAGCTCCCCGGACAGGTTACCACCGGATACGGGAAAACAGCTCAAACCAATTTTGGTCCCAAGTTTGACATGACGTGGCAGTTTAATAATTACAACGAACTAAAAGCTGGTTTCCAATACGATTATTATACAATCCGCAGATATTATTTAAGCGCCGGCTCTGTTTCCCTGGCATTGCATACCCGCGCACTTGATTCTAATGATGTCCGAACTGATTATGATTTGTACCGAAATAGATACGGTTACTATGGTTACGATATGTATGGTAACCCAATTAATGAAGATCAGACGTATGAAGTTACCAATGACCAAGATGAAATCATTAAGGTTAATGGGCATGATGGCGCGAGACATCCTGTTCGGGCTGCATTTTACATTCAGGATAAAATTGAGTTGAAGGACCTTGTTTTGAATGCCGGTTTAAGATTTGATTATTTTGATACTGGTGTGGAAAGTTGGATAGATCCTGCTCGCCTGATCTTAAATAGCGCTACATTAGTGGATGACCAGAGTTTTGGTGATCCAAAAATTTATAAAATTATCAGTCCTCGTTTAGGTTGGTCATTTCCTGTAACTGATCAGACTGTGTTCCATGCCCAATTTGGAAAATTCGTCCAGATGCCCAAAGTTGACGATATGTATGATGGTCATACTTATGCTGGACGTTTCCTCCAGGGTGGCAATGCCCGTACAATGCCCAATCCAAACCTTGCACCGATGCAGACAATTCAGTACGAAGTTGGGATCAAACAACAAATAGGTCCGAACGCCAGTTTGAATATCACTGCGTTTTATAAAGACATCAAAGATATGATCCAACTGCGAGTTTTCTTACCGGAAGAAGGTTATGGATATGCTGCATTCTACCAGTTGCAGAATATTGATTACGGTACAACAAAAGGATTGCAGATCAGCTTAAATCTGCGCCGTACTAATAGAATAAGCGCGTCATTTGATTATACCTATTCAACCGCGATGGGAACAGGGTCTGGCAGTGAAACTCATTTCGATATTTGCTGGCAGGATAATGAGTTGAGATTCCCCACGGTTATTATGCCGTTAGAGTTTAACCAGGATCATGTAGCTAACGTTAACCTCGATTTCAGATTAACAAAAGACGATGGTCCAACCTTGTTTGGTATTAAGCCATTGGCAAATATTGGTGCAAATTTTTACTACACCATGCACAGCGGTTCACGTTATACCAAAATTGAACCAGGGAAACGTGGTTTATTCACACAAAATGGTCCAAAACCGCTTGAATCACTCAATGCTTCAGTTATGCCCTGGTATAATCGTATGGATGTGAAAATTGACAAATCATTTATGGTTGGTCAATTCACCATTAAGCCGTTTGTCTGGGTCTATAATTTATTCAATCGTAAGAATGTTACCGGCGTTCATACACAAACAGGGGACCCGCATGATAATGGCTGGTTTCTCACAGAAGATGGAAAAGCCTGGATAGAGATCAACGGTGAACTGGGTGAATACGTTGCCCGTAAATATATGAGCGGAAGCGGCGCTTCCAGGTTAAGCACGCCAAGAATTTTACGATTTGGTGTAATGGTTGAATTCTAACCTGAATTATTCACAAATATAATTTTTAATATGAATAATTAAGGTTATCCCGCTACCTTTAAAAATATGATGCCTGTACAGTTACCTTTGAAATATAAGGACATACAGACTGTGAATAATGCGGGGTAAATATAAATAATATTTGGTTAATAACTAAAATGCGATTTTCTTTTTCTTAAGGAGGAAAAGCAATGATAAAAAAGATCATGCCCGGATTGACTGTGGCTTTTGTATTGCTATTAATTGCCAATTTGGCATTTGCAGTTGAGAGCACTAAGTCTGGGTCTAAATTAAGCAAATCTTTAATTAAAGGAGATTATAAATATATTGATGTCAATCAAATTAGAAGTTCTGTTATGAATAACGGAACTTTTTCCCGGCATCCCATTACAGGAAATGCCGATATGGTATGGCCCAAAGGTAGCGGAAAATATATTTGTTATCTCGCCGGTATTTGGATTTCTGGTAAAGTTGATGGCGTTATTAGAACCGCGTGTTCTGATTACAATGTTGAATACCAGCCCGGATTAATTCTTTCTGATGGTTCTCCCGATGACCCGGCTAAAGATGAGTACCGTGTTTACAAAGTTCACAAAGACTATGCGGATGGTACGCCTGCAGGCGATGTTCTGGATATTGATTCATGGTCAACCTGGCAGACTTTTGCAGAGCAGCAAGGCGCGCCGCCGGTTTCTGATGAAAGTGGTAATTGGGTTGGTTATGGTGATGAAATGCTCTATGCAGTTATGAACGATTTAGACCAGAACATGCATAGTATAACATATAATACCCAGCCAATCGGTATTGAACTGCATCTTCTCGTTTTCGCTTTCGATAGGTCAGGGGCGCTTGGTAATGCATTATTTTTCCAATACACATTGATAAACAAAGGCGAAGGCGATGTGATGGATTGTTATCTCGGTTCCTTTTCAGATGTTGACAATGGAGATGCCAACGATGATTTAATTGGTTACGATATAGCGACTGGTATGAGCTACTGTTACGGCGGTAAACCGAGTGATGCCACCTATGGCAGCCGTCCACCTGCTTTGGGTTGGGACTTTTTCCGGGGACCAATCGTTGATTCTCCCGGTGATACAGCAAGGTTGCCGGATGGTACATTGATTCCTGATAAAAAGATTTTGGGCGCTACATCATTCAATAAGTACTATAATGGTCATGCTGTTTATAGAGATCCACCATACAGCGCACAAGGCGCTGAGTGGGTATATAATTATTTAGCTGGTCTGCAAAAAGATGGCGCACCCTGGATTAATCCAATCACAGGTGAAGAAACAACATTCCTGAATACGGGTGATCCTGTAACGCAATCAGGTTGGTTATCTACGATGGAATCTCCACCAGACGATATTCGAATGTTGACCGGTTCCGGTCCATTTACGCTGGCAGTCGGCGACACCCAAAAAATCGTTGTTGGCTGTGTAATTGCCCAGGGAGGCGATCGTCTTTCAAGCATTGCTCTATTAAAAGTATATGATGAACAATTACAAATGGCATATAATTTGGGTTTTAACGTTCCTTCTCCGCCGTTAGCTCCAGAAATTACAGTATCAGAATTAGATAAGAAAATACTGTTAACCTGGGGAAAAGATGCAGAAGCTTACGAGAATGATGCCGGATATGCATTCGAAGGTTACAATGTCTATATCGGCGATTCCCCCGGCGGTCCCTGGAAAAGATTAGAGACTTATGACATTGAAGATGGTATAATGTCAGTGTTAGATGTTGGCTATGATGAAAATACTGGCGCTGTTCTCGACTTGCCAAGCGCTTTTGGTAAGGATGGAGGCCTCAAATATAATTATACCATTACAAAAGATTATGATGATTTGACTTTAGCAAATGGTCGTTATTATTATGTTGTGGTAACTTCTTATGGCTACAATGGTGAAGCCGTGCCCAAGATACTTGAGAGTTCAAAGAATGTTATGACTTTAACACCGCACCAGGAAAGACCCGGAACTGTTGTGAGCTACGATTCTTTCGATGAAGTTGGCATAGAACATTCGGCTGGTATGGCTGATGAGGTAAATTATGAAGTTTGGGTAAAAATGATTGACCCGATCAATGTTGAGACTGCAGCTTACGAAGTGACGATCAATGCCGATAGCAGCTGGACGCTCTGGAAAAACGGTCAGGCATTACCTGATTATACTGACATTGTTGAGTATTCGATTGATAAAAATGTTGAATTCAAGACTCTTGTTGGCGCTGATATGGATTTCTTTTTTGGCATAACCGCTAATTTTAAAGAGGAAGTTGTAACCGAGTTTGATGCAGAAATATCATCAGAAGGTCCTGATTCGTCTTTGGTTAATGAATTGACCAATCCTGCTGAATCTGGCAAAGCAACAGCATTGGCTGTTGATGGGCAATTCAGAAAAGGTACTCGTGATGAATCAATTATTTACAATGATTTGGAAATCAGGTTTACTGGTGTGATGGATTCTTCAACCATGAAAGTAACCTCAGGCGGACAGCTTGCTACTTTGATGTTCAGTTTTGGGGATCTGGCTTTCTTTATGACGCAGCATCCGGAAAATCCATCACCAGGTTCCAGGGATCCTTTCCTCGTCCGCATTCCGTTTGAGGTTTGGGATATAGACAGAAATATTCAATTGAACCTGTCATTTACCGATAACGCTCAGAAAGTTTCTGATTCACTCTTTGTTCCGACCTGGGCTCCAAGAGGCGCTTGTGTTTGTTATGTGATTGCAAATGAATATGATGAACAGGTTCACAACTGTTCATTTACTGGACAGGATACAATGGCGACCTGGACTTTCATTTATAAAGCAGGTACGATTTGGCAAACAGGCGATATCGTTAAATTAGTTGTTCCTGCTCCTGCAGACTTGCCAAAACCGGTGGTTGCAGGTGTTGATAAATTCGCCTTTAATATTAAGGGTGAAACAGATGGAGTAATTGATGATGCCAAGAAGAGATTGGATATTATCAATGTATTTCCCAATCCATACTTCGCATATAATTTAGAAGAAACACAACTCCATCAGGAGCACATGACATTTATCAACCTGCCGGAAAAATGTACCATCAGGATTTTCACTATTGCTGGTCAATTGGTTCGTACTATTGATCATGAAGAAGCCACTGCGACCACGCATCAATGGGATTTAAGGAATGAAAATAATCTTCCTGTTGCAAGTGGTTTGTATATTGCTCATATCGATGTACCTGATGTTGGCGAGAAGATCGTTAAGATGGCAGTTATTTTCAGAAAACAGAGATTAAAAAATCTGTAATATTTTTTGACTTTCATGATGTTCCAAAAGTAAACATTTTGAAATTAAATTGGAGATAAAAAAAATGAAAATAAACAAAATTATAATTTTAATCGCTGTTATCGCCCTAACTTTCAGCAGTACCATGCTGATGGCGGGAAACAAGGATAAATTGGGCGGCGCAGGAGCACAGCAATTATTAATCCCGGTAGGCTCACGCGCGATTGCACTGGGAGGCGCTTTTAACGCTATGGTTAACGGAAATGAGGCTATCTATTGGAATCCTGCCGGTTTATCTGCGTCTGATGCAAGCGCCGAGGCTACTTTTTGTAATCTGCAATGGCTTGCTGGTACACAGGTCAATTATTTTGCAATCTCGTCAAAATTCGGCAGCATTGGATCTTTTGGGATCAGCGCCAAAATTTATGATTTCGGATCTTTTGAACAGACCACCGAATATGACACAGAAGGTACGGGAATTATGGTGGAACCAAGCAATATAGTATTAGGTTTTACTTTTTCACGTCAGATGACAGACCGTATTTTCTTCGGCGTTAATGCTAAAATTATCTCGGAAAGCTTTATGCGAACCAGCGCTTCCGGATTAGCCTTTGATGTTGGTGTTCAATATGTCAGCAGCGCTGGAATCCGTATGGGATTAACTCTGAACAACTTCGGTGGTATGATGCAGTATCGCGGTGAAGATTTGCAGAGAACTGTTGAAATGCCTTATACTGAAGCTGGCTCGGCAACAATAGATATGAGACTTGAAAGTCAATCATACGAACTTCCAAGTACTTTCGAGATTGGTCTGGCTTATGACTACCGCATGAACGATCAGAATATTGTAACTGTCGCTACCAATTATAGAAACCAGAATTATGGATTAGATGAAATTATGGGTGGCGTTGAGTATGGTTTCAATGATATGTTTTTTGTCAGAGGTGGTTATGGACAGATGCCAGAAGACAACGCTGATAATATTTTTGGTTTCACTGCTGGCGCTGGTATTAAGTATGCGCTTGCTGGAAGCACCAAAATATTGGTCGACTATGCCTATCGTGATACGAAATGGTTTAGCTCAAATCAATGGGTCACCGTTTCTGTAATGTTTTAATTTATAATTAGGCAATAGTCAAGACTTTAGAAAAGGATTGGCGTTTTTTAATGTCGTCAATCCTTTTTTATATTTGAGTAAACTAAAATTTGTAATTTTAGAATGAACTCTAATAAAAGTGAATCTAACTATGAAAAAATTATTTCAATTCAGTTATCTTTTTATTTTTCTATTTGTATTAAAAACTCTTCCTTGTTTTTCCCAACAAAATTTATCACTCAGCCTTGATGTATGTCAATATAGATTTAATCAGGATTCTTCGTTAGTTGAAATATATTATAGTTTATTAACAAAAGATGATAGCACATCGGAAAAGGCTTCTTATGTTTTGGAATTGCGGATAACAGAGAAAGAGAATGTTATAATTAGCAACTTGTGGAAAGTTCAGCAACAAACATTGGATTCAGAGGGGGAGAAACAATCACGAATGATTGTAGATGTATTACGCTACTTATTTGCGCCGGGAAATTATAACATTAAATTAATTGCAAAAAATCTTTTATCACCAAATCTTGTTGATAGTATTGGGATTGCTGACTTTTCTGTGGGAACTTTCAGAAATGATAAAATTGAAATGAGCGACATTGAAATTGCTCAGAAAATAATCCCTGCAAATCCAACAAATAAAACTAAGTTTGACAAAAATAGGTTCAATGTTATTCCAAATACGTTGAAAATTTTTGCTAAAGAAAATCCAGATGTCTATTATTATTTTGAATCATACAATTTAAAGGGAAATGTAACTCGTAAATATTTCGAAATAAAAAGAACAGTTCTGGATATGTATGGATTACCAGTTGCATCTATACCAGCTTATTTAAAGAAAAAGCGGGTGAGGGGAAATGATGATGTGGAAGTTGGCATGTTCAATGTATTACAATTACCATCAGGGAAGTTTTATCTTAATTTTGCTATTCTCGATTCAAATGCAAATGAAATTGCATCAACAAACACAGTGTTTTTTGTTCATAATCCTGCCGTAGTTCCCATTGATCGAAACAACCTGCCTATTGAAAATCAGATGGCAAGCAGTGAAATCGCACTGCTTCCCCAGGATGATTTAGATGTAATGATAAATGCGACTAAATATTTGATCGAAGATGATGAATTAAAAGTGATAAATAATTTAGAAAATGAAAATGCAAAAAGAATTTTCTTGTATCGATTTTGGAAGGAACGGGATAATAACAATACTCCGGCTTTAGAAACCTATCGGGAGATGTTAAAAAGAGTGCAATTCGCAACTGCAAATTTTACATCAATTAAAAGAGCTGGCTGGCAAACAGATAGAGGAAGAGTGTTAATCAAATATGGTAAGCCGTCAGAGATTCAGTACTATCCCAATGTTGCGGACTTTAAAGAATTTCAGGCATGGAGTTATGATCAAATTGAAAATGGTGTCGTTTTTATTTTTGGAGTAACTGGCGGTTTTGGTGATCTTCAATTAATTCACTCAACAAAGACCAGTGAACTTCACAATTCATTCTGGTTTGATTTAATAAAAGTTTCTGAAGGTAGAAGCGGATTCCAGGAAATGGCGCCGGGCATTGCAGATCGAGAAGCGATAAGAGATGTTTTCAGAAGACACAATCTGGAACTGCCGCGTTATTTGAAATAGATTATTTTGTTAGGTTAGCTTTACTAAATTTTTAAAGTTTAGTAAAGCTACACAATGCCAGATATTTCTTCCCCTTTTATTTCCCCCAAAAATTTATCAACCAAGCTTTGTGTGATTTCATAATCAATCCATTCATATTCATATTTGCCTGATAATTTATTTTTTAAATTAAGCCCCCTCATTTTTTTGTGCTGCAAAAGTTGATCAATTAATAATACACCAATCTGAGCTGCTGATAGTTTAGAATTGAAGATAAGGTTTTGATTTTTTATTTTTTCTTTGTTGATTAAATCAAAAATGTTTTCAAATCTAATGGTTTTGTGTCCAATTAAATTTTTGGCGTAGTTGATAAAACGAACGATTCGAAATAATGTGATAATATCTCTGCGGGAAAATTTTTCCGTTTCAACTGGAATAGCAGTCGATCTATACAGTGAAAAATCTTCCCCATTAATATAATTATTATTGATACAATTATTAAACGTTTCAGATGCCGGAGGTGGATAAAAAATACTTGGTCCGATTAATACAGGTAAATTGGACAAAAAAATAATGTCATTTAGCATTTGATCTAAATTGTCTTCAGGAAGACCAAGTATGATATAGGCGACTACTTTTAATTTATTTTGCTGAGCCCAGCGCACAACATTTAAAAATTGTTTCTGAGATTGAAACCGATTTATTTTTTGCTGAACTTTTACACTCCCACTCACTAAGGGAATGTTCAACCATTCAAAACCGGCTGAGTTCATGAGACGGATTAGATCTTCATCCAAAGAATCAGCCATTATTCCATTCATTGCTGATAATTGTAAATTATATTGATCAAAGCGGCTCATAATTTTCCTGAATAGTGTTTTTGCCCTGTTTCTGTTTATTGTCAAATTGTCATCTTCAAAGTCAAATTTGCGCACACCATTTTGAATGCCACTATTTATTTCATCAATTACAGATTCAATTGATCTGAACCTCACTTTTTTACCCATAACGTTCTCAACTGAGCAGAAATTACAATTCTGTGGACATCCACGTGAAGTTAATATCATTCCAATTTTATCATTAATTTCAGGATAAGGAATTTCATCAAGATTTTGAATAGATGAAACAGGATGATTGATTTTTATATTTTCATTATCTTTATATGCAATACCATCAAAATTTTTAAGTTGATTAAATTTGTTTAAATACAAGAATTCTATTAATTTCAGAATTCTTTGTTCACCTTCACCCAATATAACAAAGTCGAAAAAGTTAGTTGATAAAATTGTTTTCGGTGCAGCAGTCGCGTGGTGCCCACCAGCGATAATTGGAATTTCAGGATAAATTGTTTTGCATATTTTAGCTACTTTAATCGCAGTATCAGAAAAAGGTGTAAAATTAATAGATATTCCGATTAAATCCGGATTTATATTTTTGATAAAATCAGCGATCTCCGGCAGACTTTTTCCAAAGTGTCGGTAATGAGTGAATAACTTGAATGGGCTTAAATCGTTTGTTGGATAGAATTTTTTTAAATATTTTAAATTATTTGGGATGGGGATTGTTCGTTTTTTGTTAATTGAAAGACAATCGAGCAGAAAAGTTTCATAGCCCACTTTTTCTAATGAAGCTTTGATATATTTCAGACCTGTCGGTTGTTGCCGTATTTCTGTTTGATAGAAATCTTCAAATGACGGGTTGATGAGTAAAATTTTTTGTATCATTGATGATCCTGCTGATTAAGTCCCCAAAACCCTCCCGAATATCGATATTTCTGTTTTATAAAATTTTCGGGAGGGTACTTTTTCAACAGAGTCATTGATGAGCTTTATTTAAAAGAAATAATTTTTGATATTGAATCTTTTTATTATAATTATTATACAACCATAACTATTGATTTAAATACAAACCAGCGTCAGGACCAACCGGCAATCCTAAAAGTATCCAAATACTAAGCAGAATAGCCCAAAAAATCATAAATATAATTGTATAGGGCAACATTGTGGCAATTACAGTACCGATCCCGGCTTTTTTATCATACTTTTGAACAAATGCAATAATTAGGGCAAAGTAAGACATCATCGGAGAAATGATGTTCGTAGTGCTGTCACCGATTCGATAAGCTGTTTGAACGAGCTCTGGTGTGAATCCTAACAACATAAACATTGGGATAAAAACAGGAGCCATAATTGCCCACTTTGCCGATGCACTACCCATAAACATATTGATAAATCCAGAAAGGACGATAAATAAAAGCATTAAAGGAATGGGTCCTAATCCCAATGATTTCAAAAACGTCGCTCCCTGGATGGCAAAAATAAGACCTAAATTGGTCCATTTGAAATACGAAACAAATTGAGCAGCAAAAAATGCAAGCACCAGGTAAATAGCCAATGTTTCCATGGCTTTTACCATGCCCTTTATCACATCTTTATCATTTTTATAGGTATGAGCGCCAACTCCATAGGCGACACTCATAAAAAAAGAGCCGAGAAAAATGAAGGCAATGATTCCTGATAAAAATGGGGACCGTAAAATACCACCCGTCTCCGGATTTCGCAAATATCCATCGCCAGGAATAACTCCACCAAGTATCATTATGGTAAATAAGGTGCCTGTTACTAAAGCAAATAAAAGCCCACGCTTTTCATCTTTATTTAAACGATCTAATTTTTCAGGGGCTATGTCTCCCTTGTATGTTCCAAGCCGGGGAATAATTATTTTTTCGGTAACCCATGTTCCTCCCAGTGCAATGAAGAATGTAGAAACAGCCATAAAATAATAGTTAGCTGTTGGATTAACTTCATAACCGGAAATTATTATGCGAGCAGCTTCTTCTGATAATCCTGCCAATAGCGGATCCACCGTACCGAGCAATAAATTGGCGCTATAACCACCAGACACGCCGGCAAAAGCAGCAGCCAATCCGGCTATCGGGTGTCTTCCCACTGCCAGAAAAATCATTCCCGCTAACGGAACCAGTAAAACATATCCAATTTCAGATGCTGTATTTGAAATTACACCAGCAAAAACAATAATAAATGTTAACAAGCGTTTGGAGGCAGAAAGTACCAATAACCGTAATGTTGTGCCAATTAATCCGCTGCTTTCAGCCAAACCAATTCCGAGCATAGCCACCATTACAATACCCAACGGTGCAAAACCTGTATAGTTACTAACCATTTCTGTGATAATTCGATGCAGACCAGGGATAGAAATTAAATTTACAGCTTGAATTAATTCACCTGTTGCAGGATGTTCTACAGTTACATTCAGTTTATGTGCTATCCACGATAATACAATTACGAGCAATGCGAAAATAGCAAATAATGTAGCTGGGTGAGGTAATGCATTTCCAACTCGTTCAATATATGAAAGAAGTTTATCAGTAAGTTTTGGATTCCATTTGTATTTTATTTTAATCTTCAATTTATCTTCCTTGCTAACATGATGTTTATTAAATAGTTAAGCATTATCTAAAATAATTGTTCAGGTATCACAACAAGAATAGGCAAAACGAGTATGGGCAAAACAATTTCAAAAACTATCATTTAGGTATTGTTTTAATACTACTTTAATGGGTGCAATCCCATAATTTCGGAATTGGATTGAAAAATATTAACAACCGTAACTACTTGTTTTATTGTAAAATATTGCTATTAGTTCTAAAAATTAATTTTATGAATTCGGATCATTTTTAAAATAGCAGAATAATTTTTAGCAGCCTGTCCGCTTTCTTTTTGGCGGAAATAATTAAAAAACAGAAAAATGATTAGTGTTATATTGTCAACATCCAGGTTGACAGAAGGAATAACAGATTATAATATTCAAATACTAACTTAAATCAATTTTAGAGCTTACATCATTAAATAAAATTATTCTGCTATCAATCATTCTGCTATAATAAGATTCTCCTAATTATGTTCTATAATTTTATTGTCCGAAATTATTGGTTTACATCCACTTTAATTGACTCTTGAAACTAATTATTAGCATTTGTTCATTTCATTTTTTAAAAATGAATGGTTTTGCCCTAAATAGTTTTGCCCTTCTATTTATGCCCGAATAGTACTATCTAAATAATATCAATTCTCGGTTGCTATAGCATTGCAAATCATTTGAGTATTTTTTTTCAAGAAATTTAATGAATAAAAGCTGTTAGTTTTATTGTAAAAAGTAGTAGTGGCAGTTGCAGTATGATAGTGCGAATATGACTGCCACTGCTTCTGCCACTTGCAACTTGTTGCGCTAAGCTTTCCTTGATTTTGCAGCAACATTATACAAAAACCAACCCAATGCGGCAAAAGCAATTACTGACACAATTTGTCCTAACCATTCAGTTGAATAATGGATTTCAAGAAATTTTGGAGCTTTTGAAAGCGTTACAGCGAATACCGCAATAACCACTCCCATTAAACCTTCACCAGCAATTAATCCAGAACCTAAAAGAATACCCTGGTCTTTTCCTTTGTCGTCTGAGCCAATTTTGTATTTCTTTTCAACAATGTGTCGGATCAATCCGCCAATAAAAACCGGTGTCATTGTATATAGGGGTAAATACATACCCACGGCAAAAGGCAGCGGGGGAATTCTTAAAAGTACAATAGGAATAATGAAAGCCGCTCCAATTCCGACAAGGTCCCATCTTAAATTTCCTCCTAACACACCATCAAGCACAGTTTTCATTAATGTTGCCTGGGGTGCAGGGAGTGCATCAGATCCAAAACCATAAGCTTTACCAAGATAATATACAGCGAGACAGACAAAAAATGCTGATCCGATCGCGCCAATGAGTTCACTCATTTGTTGTTTTCGAGGCGTCGCGCCGATAATATACCCGGTTTTCAAATCCTGTGAAATATCACCGGCAATAGATGCAGCAATACAGACAATTGTGCCAATTGTAAGAGCGGTAACTTTTCCGGATAGATCAGTCCATCCGATCAATTTAAAAATAAGCCCGGTTCCTAACAGTGTAACGATTACCATGCCGGAAGTGGGATTAGAAGAAACACCAATCAGTCCCACAATTCGAGAAGAAACAGTTACAAAAGCGAATGCAAAAATGGCAATGGCTATCGCACTAAAAAATCTCATCATTAAGAATGTATGCTGACCAAGAACTCCCGGAACAGCAGTAATGACAAAAATAACTAATGAAATTCCAATTAAAACATATTTTAAATGGAGGTCTTGTTCAGTTCTTAATTTTGCTTTATCCAGGGTCGATGCACTGGATTTAATTTCCTTTAAGCCAATTCTAATCGATTCAATCATAGTAGGAATTGATTTAGCTACTGTGAGAATCCCCGCAGCAGCCACAGCTCCTGCACCAATGATTCTAATATATGCTTCCCAGATTTGCTTGGCGCTCAACTGTCCGATTGTCGTAATTCCATCGGCTAAACCCCTTGATTTAAGATACACTAATGTATCTGCCAATATCGCGCCATCGCCAAATTTATGGGCAATAAATGGGATAATCACTACCCAGGAAATTAAGCCACCACCGACCATGATAGCGCCAATTCTTAAGCCCAATATGTAGCCAACTCCAATAAGCGCGGGAGTTGTTGAAACACCTATTTCAGCCTTTTTTAATAAGGGAAGGTGTAAATTAATTTTATCCGGCCATAAATAAAGCAATTTGATTAAACTTTTGTACAACGCTCCGAGTCCCAATCCAATA
>Ga0208771_1001055_pt1 | contig 15206 bp, 15 predicted proteins | sample AntAceMetag02UKX_FD_184775 | JGI IMG/M metagenome (GOLD analysis project Ga0208771, IMG submission 184775) | Saline lake microbial communities from Ace Lake, Antarctica - Antarctic Ace Lake Metagenome 02UKX (SPAdes) (version 2) | ecosystem: Environmental > Aquatic > Non-marine Saline and...
TCAAGAATTTCATCGTGGGTAGGTATCCTCATTGAAGTTTCCATCTGGTCTATTGCTCGCAACCACTGCGACGGAATAATATATCGTTAAACATAATAAATTTTGTGGTTGGGGGCTGAGTAGTTACGAATTGGATGAAGAAATTCTAGAGTTTGTTGGGACCCATAAAAATGCCATTTTAAAAGAAAATCAACGTGCAATTAGTTGGTCGACAAAAAAAGGGAAATTGGATCATGTAAGTAAACACGGTCACGGGAAAAATGCGCTATATACCCAGCGGGAAACATTTTGTGCTAGATACCAAGGACTCAATTTTAAATTGCCTAAATATTCTGCATCGGGCCAAAATAGATAGGTATGTTCAATTAAATTATTAGATCAACAAACGTACCCCGCAGCAAGCTGCGGGGTATTCATTTTAAAATAAGATCTAGGTCGGCGTTATGCGACCGGTGATAATCTATCCAGGAGAAGATGGGTACTGGGTAGCAGAATGTCCCAGCCTTCCTGGCTGCGTCAGTCAAGGGAAGACGAAAGAGGAAGCCACTGAGAACATCAAAGAGGCTATTGAGGCTTATACCACCGCCCTGAAAGGTTGTGATTGCCCATGAGAATATCAGTCATCCTAGGTCATCCGAAGGTCGGAAGCTTCAATCACGCCATAGCTGTGGCGGCCGTCGAGGTGCTGGTGCGAAACGGCCACGACGTTTCCTTCCACGACTTGTACCTGGAGAAGTTCGACCCGATCCTCCCCGACTCTCTGAGATCCCGAAAGGTGCGCCCATCGATTCCGCGGTCCAGATGCACTGCGACGAGATCGCGGCCGCTGAGGGTATCGTGATCGTTCATCCCAACTGGTGGGGCCAGCCACCGGCGATCCTGAAGGGCTGGGTCGATCGGGTCATCCGGCCGGGCCTCGCCTATGAGTTTCTCGAGGAGGACGGCGGCGAGGGGGTGCCGATCGGCCTACTGAAAGCGAAGGTGGCCCTGATCTTCAACACATCTAACACGCCGGAAAAGCGAGAGATGGAGGTTTTCGGCGATCCACTCGAAGCTCTCTGGAAGAATTGCGTCTTTGGACTGTGTGGCGTTGGCGACGTTCGCAGAAAGACATACAGGGTGGTGGTGACCAGCACGCCAGAAGAGAGGCGGTCGTGGCTGGTGGACGTTCGGGAGACCGTCGGCAGGAGTTTTTCGCCGTAGAGCGGCGAGGACCAGAAAACGTAGGCATAAGGGCATTCATTTCAAACGGCAAGTGGGAAGCCATATCGTCCTGTGGAGGGATGATCCCTTCGCTCAGCTGGACATTTCTGACTAGGATATATCGGTGCTTATTATGAACTATCTACCGTAAGGACTCATTCGATAATAATAATAATCAAATCGGGTTGGTATGATGCATTTTTCATGCTCATGAAGATATGAAATTTTACTTAAATCCTCCGTGATTTTTTGAATTAAAGGATCTTTAGCAAAATCCTTTTGTAGACTTGCTAATGGCTTCTTACGCAGTTCTTCTGAGTGGTTCGCCACTTTAGATATAATTGACTGGTATTTTTCATCACCCATATCTCTTTTAAACATATCAAACATCTCGTCTATTTTCATTTCCTTTGATAATGGACTGCCGATAGCATGAAAAATTTCACGTGCTTGCCACAAAGCAGCTACAGACGCAGTCCATTCTTCAAGTTTCCAAAATGCGTCCGCTTGAAGTTTTAGGTCAGTGGCTTGTCCTTGGAAGCTTTCGATTTTTCTGTGGATGGATATTGACATATCGAGAATTACTGCAGATTGACCCTGTTGACCAGTTTTCATTATAGCTTGCCCTATGTGGCCAAGATCTGAAGCAATACCGAGCGGTTCCTGAATTTCGATGTGGATCTTAAGGGCATTATAAAGTTTTTTAATGGCAGATGGGGTTTTATTCCTAACTATCAGAAGGTGACCTAGTCCTTGGAGGCAATTAGCTTTGCCCATCTTGTTTTCAGTACCAGGTAAATGCTGATAGATCGACAACGCTTTAATATAATAGTCTCGACTTTCTTTGATATTTCCTAATAATAAGTCTACTCGACCTAATTCAAATAATATGTTAGCTTCACCATGTTTATCACGTATTTTCTGATAAAGTGGTAGCGCGCATTCATATGCATCCTTTGCACCCTTGAGGTCGTATAACATTATTTTTAGGCCACCAAGCGCAAAAAGCGTTCCAGCCTCGCCTTTTAAATCGTCTAACGCCTTACAGACTTTGTACCCTACCTCAGCAGCGTGTATTCCATCATGGAAACGAGAGGCAAATTCTAATATGAGCGGTAAGTAAGTTGCTATTTCAGATGTTGGCGCTAACTCATTTTCTGCGCCCTTTTGTTGTTCTAGCCTATTTAAATCCAGGCAAGCCCAAAGATTTTTCTCACCAAGTGCCAAAAGCATTCGAGCATTTGCAGCTTTTTCTGTGGCCATCATATCGTAAAGTGATTTGCTTAATTCAGCAAAGTGTTTACAAATACGAGTTGTGTATTGAATACGGTCCTCTTTAGCTAAAAGGCGCTCTGCATAGGCGGTGACGAAGGGAAACGTGAAAAAATGTTCAATCTCGCCGAATTCTTCCAGCTCCACTAATGAAGCGCGAACAAGGGCATCCATAAGCGAGCGCCACCCATCGCCCCAGATCGCGTCCAGGTCTGGCGGCAGAGTGCCCGAGGGCAAAAGGCCCATCACCGCAAACAGGCGAACCGCTTCAGGGTTTCGCTCACGCAGGTAACCGACCGAAACCTCTAACGAGACCACAAAGCTCTTGGCTGCATCCAGCTCGTCCTCTGGAACATCTGGAATCATGAGGGTCTCTAAGGGCTGCGATTTTAACATCTCGTACAGCTGGGAAAGTGTCTTGTCCTGGAGCAGAGGAACCGCCAGGGATATTGCATGGGGATGTCCAGAAAGAAAATCGAGTATCGGGTGATTCATCAGCATACAAAGAACTTCGCTTGGGTCTTCAGTTCCGACATCAGAAGGTTTTAAGTCTCTTGGTGCAAGCTTGACAAATAGGCGAGCGGCGCTCTGTCTATCGAGCTGGCGCAGGTGATGAACCTTCTCAGCAGCGCCCGAAATTCCGCCACCCAGGGTGTGGCGGGAAGTGAGGAGGAGCTTTATGTCACCAGCTTGCTGGAGGAGCTGGGTGATGAACTTTCGAAAATCGCCGGATGCGTAATGTAGCGGCTCTTCGCAGTTGTCCAGCACCAATAAGCAGCGAAGCTGATGGAGGGCGGCAAATAGCTCAGCGTCATCTTTCGCCTCGATCCCCAATGCGGTGGCAACAGCGAATCGGATCGCATCTTTTGACGTTGCTCCACGCAATTCGACGAAAAATGTACCATCCCGGAAAAGGCGCCGTTCGTTGATGTAGTGTCCTGCTTCGATTGCCAATACAGTCTTGCCGATTCCTGGAGCGCCACGTATTGTAACCAGTCGGCCGTCCAGGACATCCGAGACGACCTCCTGCATGATCTTGCTTCGACCGATGAAGTGCTCTGGCCTGGAGTAAATGTTACACTGAGGTTGGGGCGGCGTAATATCGACAAACTTTCCAGGAAAAGCATCGCCGAAGATCGCCACATCATGCTTTCCGTACTCGGGAAGCAGCAAGAACTTCTCTGCCTCGTCTGCTGATTCACGCAGATGGGGCGTGGCCTTGACAAATGCACGACCTGAATCGAAGGCTTGCTGAACCGTCTGGCCCGCAGCCAGAGCAAGATAAAAGTTCCGGGCAAATTTTCGGGCCGCCATGTCGTAGACTGGCTCTTCCAGCCGGACACAAACCACATGAGGCACGCCCGCATCCACAAAAGCCTCTCCGGCCTTTCGCGAGTGGCAGGCGCTGACGAACGCCAATTGAACTCCGCGGGGGCCACCAGCTGTAAACAGCTCCCTCAACGTGTCTGCATCGAGAGGATGCATTTCACCTTTCCCGTCCTCGAAGGCGAGAAAGTCGGGATCCCCATGCCCGCTATAGTGCAGGACTCGACAGCCCAATAGGGTCATTTTGCTGAAATTGTCTACGGTGGCAGCTTCGGCACGCACCTCTATCGACCGGCCAGTTTCTTTCAGGCTCTCGAATATGTCCTCTCGCTCAGTCTCGAAGTCAAGAAGCTCGATCGGATGTACCGTCCCCTTGTCATCACGCCACACAAGTGGCGCAGAATAGAGCATTGCCAGTCGGATTGGATCTGTTATGCGAAGCCCTCCTTTTGAGATCAATTAATGATGTGCTCGGTACTATGTTTTAAATTATTGTATTTTCCTATGGACCCAACAACTCATTAGTTGGGGGGGAGACATCTTGGATCAAAATGAGTTTTATGTTTGTAGGATGAGTGATTGAGTAGCATATAATATCAAGGTTGATACCATGCGACAAGTGATAATCTATCCAGGAGAGGATGAGTACTGGGTAGTAGAATGTCCCAGTCTTCCTGGCTGCATCAGTCAAGGCAAGACGAAAGAGGAAGCCATTGAGAATATCAAAGAGGCGATCGAAGCTTATACCTCCGCCCTGAAGGAAGACGGCATTCCGGTCTCCGAGGATCGGCTGGTGGATGCATGAAGAATTATCGCTTTTCCGTGTTTTTTGAGAGCCCCTTGTACCATGATCTCCCTTGATCCCATCCCACATCTTCCGGGCTGCTACATCTTCAAAGACAGCGACGGCGCTGTCCTCTACGTCGGAAAGGCAAAGGACCTGAAAAAGCGCGTGAGCAGTTACTTCCAGAAAAGAGACCTCGACCCCAAAACCTTGGCCCTCATCCAGGCGGCCAGAGACCTTGACTTCATCGTCACTGACACCGAAGTTGAGGCGTTCCTTCTCGAAAACGCCCTGATCAAGAAACACCAGCCAAAATACAACATCGCCTTAAAAGACGCAAAGAAATACGCATCCATCCACCTGACCGAGGGCCCCTTCCCGAGGATCTGCATATCCCGGGCGCGGAAGAGCAAAGGTGGCACCTTCTTTGGCCCTTTCGTTTCCGCAAGGGAAAGAGACTTCGTATTCGAAGTTGTCCAAAAGACCTTCGGCCTTCGGCCTTGCAGGAGACTTCCTAAACGAGCGTGCCTGCGCTACCACATCGGAACCTGCAGCGGTCCTTGTATCGGGAAGATCTCTGAAGACGAGTACCTGAAACGAACGAAACGGGCCGAATCCGTCCTCAAGGGAAATACCACAGAATTGATCGGCTCGATGAAAGAAGAGATGGCGGCTCTTTCCGCGCGGCAAGAGTTCGAGCAGGCGATGGTGCTTCGAGACGAGATCAGGGCTCTTGAGACTCTTCAAGAAAGGCAACATATCGAGCGGCAAAAGAGGTTCGACGAAGACGTTTTAAGCTATGTCATCGAAGCAGAAAACGTCTACCTGATGCTCTTTAAGGTCTACAAGGGAACCCTCGAAGGAAAAGAGGACTTCGTCTTTGCCAACAGTGAAAACTTCCTTGAGGAATTCCTCGTCCAGTACTATTCAGAAAACGAGCCGCCAGAGGAATTGATCGTCTCTGAACCCCTCGACGATTCTCTGGCAAAGTTCCTCGGCCACGTCAAGGGAAAGAAAGTTCGCGTCACGGTCCCAAAACAGGGCGCGAAAAAGGAACTTCTGGAGCTTGCCCGAAAGAACGTGGAGATCGGTGTTTTCGGCGATCAAAAGAAACTCGAAGCCCTCCAGGCAGCACTCTCGTTGACGGAAGCCCCAAACGTCATCGAATGTTTCGATATATCTCACCTCAGCGGCACTGCAACGGTCGGCTCGATGGTTCAGTTTCGAGGCGGAAGGCCCGACAAGCAAAATTATCGCCGCTTCAAGATCAGGGATGTCGAAGGGATTGACGACTTCGCTTCGATCGGCGAGGTTGTCCGGAGGCGCTACACCCGCCTGAAAGATGAGGGTGTAGCGATGCCAGACCTGATCGTGATCGACGGGGGCAAGGGCCAGCTTTGGGCCGCATCAAAGGAGCTTCGAAAGCTGGGGATTTCGATTCCCTTGATCTCGATCGCCAAGAGGGAAGAAGAGATCTACATGCTCGGGAACCTTCGCCCTCTTCCGATCGAAAGAAGCGATAAAGCCTCGCTCTTCGTCCAGGAGATCAGGGATGAGGCTCACAGGTTTGCGATCAAGTACAACCGGCTGCTGAGAAAGAAAGCGGTGGTGTCATAAACAAAGGTTGTTTCGATATATTTTTATAACAAATGCGGATAAGATACCTCCGTGGGATTTGAAATAAAAATATATTTGAAAAATATTGTTTATTCGATGCTCGTTTTGATATTTGTTATTATCATATTGTGGACGCTCATATTTTCACACCCGTTCTTCTTGAATGCATATACCGATCTGTTGGTTAGAGGGGGCGGAATGGACCCTGAAACGGTCGATTTTCAGACATATTCTAAAGAGGAATTTTCAGCGGAATTTCTTAATAGTTCGCTGGGCCCCGAAGATGACTTCATAACCCTCTTCGAAAACCATTACGGAACCGAAAACAAAAGAGAAGGAATAATGATAATAGCTTATGATATCAAGAACCCTAACGATCCTTCCAAGTATACGTTCTATAGGATTAATAAATATACCGACCTTGTTTATAAAAATGATAGGCAGACATGTCACCCATATAAAATTATAGACAAGAAGCACTATAGATCGAAGTTGATGACCAATTCGTGCTCATAGATATAGACGGATCAATGATGAAGCAAAAGACATTAGCGTTCTACATCTGGCTGATCACGATTACCATAGGCATTTCGACGTATCTATTTTTCCCAGAGGAAGTCAACGTAGATTTCTTAAAAGGTCTTTCGGAGGTCCATTACATTACAGCTCTGGTGATCTACCTTTTGATACTCTCCACGAGAGGTCTGACTATGATACCTTCAACTCCACTTCTCTTCGCAGGTATATTGATATTCGATCCAGTTGTGCTGTTTATCACAAACATGATGGGGATACTTATCTCCTCCACGTTGGTTTATTACTTTTCAAGATATTTGGGTTTGGATACTTACTTCGAAAATAAATATAGGGCACATATCCAGAAAATCAAAACAAAAATGGACGATAAAGAGCTTCTTGTAATCATAGGTTGGAGTTTCTTCCCGTTAGTGCCCACTGATTTGATAGTCTATGTGGGATCAACTCTGAGAATAAATGTTTTTAAATGCTTGGTAGGCGTATTTGTTGGCGAATCGGTTCTAAACACGTTTTATATAGTATCTGCGACACTTCTTTTGAGACCTTAAGTATATAGTGCTTAATGATACCTTTGAGCCAAATCTCTAACTCGCAAGAGTTTGAGATTTGGCCTATTCGTATCGTTAAGCACTAATCTTGCGAGAACCGATTAGTGTTATCTAATCGGTTCTTGACTATAGTCATAGAACCTTCGAAGAGAAAACGTCCATGACAACATATAACCAAACTTCAAATACCTCTGACCTGCAGCTTGACCTCGTCTCCGACTTTGAGCCGAGAGGATCTCAGCCAGAGGCGATCGAAGGGCTCGTTTCGGGCCTGAAAGCTGGCAAGAAACATCAGACCCTCCTTGGGGTCACGGGCTCTGGTAAGACTTACACAATCGCCAACGTCATTGACCAAGTCAAGAAGCCCACTTTGGTCATCGCCCATAACAAGACCCTTGCGGCCCAGCTCTATAACGAGTTCCAAGAGTTTTTCCCAGAAAACAGGGTCGAGTACTTCGTGTCTTATTACGACTACTACCAGCCCGAGTCCTACATCCCAGCGCGAGATCTGTACATCGAAAAAGACTCTGCCATCAACCCGAAGATTGAACAGATGCGCCTTGCGGCGACGGCATCCCTTATGTCTCGGCAAGACGTGATCGTGGTGGCATCGGTATCTTGCATCTACGGCCTCGGAAACCCTGAAAATTTCCAGAAGATGGGATTTGAGCTGAAAGTGGGTGACAAGATCTCGAGAAGGGCGATCTTGGAAAAGTTGGTGGATATCCAGTACGCAAGAAACGACCTCGAACTTATGCCGGGTCGCTTCCGAGTGAAAGGAGACACCATCGACCTTGTCCCCGGCTACTTCAACGACATCATCAGAATCGAGCTATTTGGAGACGAAGTGGACAGAATCTCCGAGATCGAAAAGCAAAGCGGAAAGCGCCAGGAGGATATGAACTACTTCTATGTCTACCCCGCGCGCCATTACGTGATCCCAGAAGACGAAAAAAAGAGCGCTATCGAGCTGATCCTAAAGGAGCTGGACGAAAGGCTTCCTGAGCTTGACATGCTCGAAGCTCACCGGCTAAAGCAGCGAACTCTCTACGACATCGAGATGATCGAAGAGACAGGAAGCTGCAAGGGGATCGAAAACTACTCTCGCCACTTCGACGGCCGAATGCCTGGCGAGCCGCCCTATTGTCTTCTCGACTACTTCCCAGAAGACTTCCTGATTGTGATCGATGAGAGTCACCAGACGATCCCTCAGCTCCGCGCCATGTACAAAGGCGATCGATCTCGGAAAAATAGCCTCGTGGACTACGGATTTCGGCTTCCAAGCTCCTTTGACAATCGCCCTTTAAAGTTCGAAGAGTTCGAGCGGTACATGAAATCTGTGATATTCGTCTCAGCAACCCCTGGGGCTTACGAGCTGGAGCGGTCCGCAAAGGTTGCAGAGCAGATCATCCGGCCGACCGGCCTTTTGGACCCTGAAGTTGAGATTCGTCCCATCGAAGGTCAGGTCGAAGATGTGATGAAGGAAATCGGAAAAGTCGTCGAGCGAGGTGATCGCGCTCTTGTGACCACTCTCACGAAAAAACTTGCAGAAGAGCTGACCGACTATTTGGCGAAAAACAAAATTCGGGCAAGGTACCTTCATTCCGAGATTAAAACCATCGAGAGGACCGAGATCATCAGGGAGCTTCGTCTCGGAAAGTTCGATGTCCTCGTGGGGATCAACCTCCTCAGAGAAGGGCTCGACATTCCTGAAGTAGGATTCATCGGGATATTGGACGCAGATAAAGAAGGGTTCCTCAGGGACGAAAAGAGCCTGATCCAGACGATCGGCAGAGCTTCGAGGAACGCAAATTCTAGGGTGGTCCTCTACGCTGACAAAATGACCTATTCCATAAGCGAAGCGGTCCGAAAGACCGAAGAGAGACGTAAGCTTCAGATGAGGTATAACCAGGAGCATGGGATCGTTCCAAAGACGATCAGTAAGCCGATCAGGGAGAAAGTCGTAGAGATCACCGACACGAAACACATTCCAAAGTCTGATATCCCGAACATGATAATCGAGCTTGGCGCCGAGATGAGAGAAGCTGCAGAAGTCCTCGACTTCGAACGTGCGATTCAGCTTCGAGACACGATCAAGAGGCTAGAAAAGGATAATGCGGGCGGGCTATAGTGCTGGGGAACTTGGATCAAGTTTCCTGAAACCTTGTGCGATTTCTAGATTTGTTCACTCTGACCATTCAGCTACCTTATTCTTGATTATGCGCCTGCTCTCTTTTGCGCTTGCCACAATTATTTCGTCCTGGATCCACTCTGGCAAGAACTGCTTTACTCCGCCTCGGCCAGTCTCTTTGAAGCGCATATCGCAAAAGAGAAGCACGCCATGCTCAGAAGCATCGCGGATCACCCTTCCTGCGGCCTGGAGTCCTCGGTTTATGGCAGGCAAAGTGTAGGCGATGAGCATTCCCTTTTCTCGACCGTACTTCTTGACATAGTACGTGTTGATTTCCCTTTGAATCTCGTTATAAAACCCAAGAGGCAAACCAACGACAGCAACGCCGTTTAGAGCTTTGCCTTTGTAGTCGATCCCTTCGGCGAGCTTTCCGCCGGACACGCCCAAGAGGACTGCCCCACGCCGCCTTCCTGCCCGGAAAAAGTCGTTAAGAACGTCAGGAACCTCTTCTGCAGCTCGGGGCTCAGAATAGAGCCGTTTTCCAGCTTTCCTTGCTGCTTTCTGGCAGACTTTCTGGTACTGGTTCATCATGGCATAAGACGTGAAGAAAACGGCAACGTTCCCAGGAACTTCCTCGATCAGTGCATCCAAGTGGTCGATGATTTCTTGCCGATTCTCAGCATCTTCTCTTTTCTCAAGCTGAGTGGTCGCGCTTTTGGCTGCGATGAGAAGCCTATTTTGGGCGGGAAACGAGGTCGGCAAGTTGATCTTTTCAGCTCGCTCGGATTCGGCCAGTAAATAGAGTTCGTAAGCATCGAGAGGCGAAAGGGTCCCGCTCAGCATCACCGTAGAGTTGATGTTGTCTACGACCTGCCTTATGACTGGGGAAGGGTCGATGTTGTTTACCTCTAGCCACGTTCGCTTCTTCTCACCAATTCCGCTTGAGATGATCCTTCTTTGGTATGCAAGATCAGTCTCGCCAAGTTCGATATCTCTTAGGAACAAAAGCACCTGAGCAAGGCTTGGTTCCACTTCGCCCTGTAGGTTCTCTTTGTCTCCTTCAGCGAGCTTATGTTCGGCGATGGCAACTGCCACGTCGGAAACGGCTGATAAGGCATCATCTACGTCGCCTACATCCATGTAGAGAAACTCTCTGAATAGGTCGGCATCGAGAAGCTCTTCACCTTCTTGCATTCTTGCTTGGCGACTTTGAAGGTACTTTCTGAGCCTGGGGAGCAAGGACTTTGCGATCTCGACCCCTTTCATTCTGGATAGAGCATCCGTGCGAGATTCCTGAATCTTGGCCTGGCCCATGGCGTCCTGATACGTTTCCACTTCCGTCTCGGCAAGGTCGATCATCCTTTGGGATAGGTATCTCGTGTTCAGGGCTCTTACGGCATCTCCGAGGTTATGGGCCTCGTCCACGAAAAGGGTGAGGCTTTCTCGGTCCAGCTCGAGCCAGTCGAAGATGATCTCCTGAAAATCAGGGCTGAAGAGGTGAGAATAGTTCAGGATGACTAGGTCGCTATTTTTGGCGCAGAGGCTCATGGTCTCGTAGGGACATATATCGTGGCACTTGTCTATGAACTGGTCTGGAGACCGGGTTTCATCTCTCAGGCCGTCTGCAAGGTCCAGCATCTTGAGAGATGGTTTGAATTGGGGTTTTCCACTCAGTTCCAAAACTTCTCTGCTCATGAGGTAATAAGGACAGAACGTTCTGTATTCGGGATTCTCGTCAGGAAGGCTCCGATCTCTCGAAGGATCGTAGAATTTCCCCCCAAAATCTCTGAGGCGAGAGGCCATCAGGTGTTTTGTTCTCTCTCTTAGCCTCGCACAGCCTGAATAAACGCTCTCGCCGCGAAACTCGTTTGCGAGAGGACACATCTTTTGTTTTCCCACCATGTAAGAAATGTTTGGTTTGTGTCTGGTCTTGGCCTTGATCTTTTCGATCTCGCCCAGATATATGTTGATCTGGCTAACGGTCCTCACTGCTACGGCTATCTTGCCAGGAGCTGCAGCCAATGCCGCAGAGATGCAGCTGGTTTTTCCGCTGCCGGTTGGTGCATCTATCATGAGAACGCTGTGATCGCCGTCTCTCACGGCTTCGTAAACCGCATCTAGCATGGCGTCTTGGTAAGGTCTCAGCGAGTCGTAGGGAAAGTAGTCCAAGTACACGCGTCCTGTCTCCGAGCTGATGGGAGATAAAGGCTATCCAAAGGCGGCAAGTGCCCTATGCATTTTGCTGGCTGATGGAAATGTTTAAACTGTATCCCGGCTTAAAGTGACGTCAGGTTAAGGGGAGCCACATGAGAGGATCTATCATCCTGTTACTCAGCTTGGTCATATTGGTTGCGATTTCGTACATTGCAATCGCTTCGGGTTTCGAGTCCATGACAGGGTTTCTTGAGGTAAGCGGCAAGGGCAATACCGAGATCGTTGAGACCGCCATGGATCGGCATACGGGATTTTCCCGCACCGAGGTTCTTTATAGCCAAGGCGCCATCGATTATTCGGCGATGGGATTTGTGAACGATTCGACAGGGATCTCTCAGAGGAACAGGACGATCGATTTTCCCAAAGGGCTTTTCGTCAACGTCCAACATCTGGAGTCCTCTTTCGTATTCAATGGAACCGGGATGGACTTGTCCAACATCAACGTCGCATCATCTTACACGGGATTTGATTGTGTGGCTCAAACGCCCAATTGCACTATTTTCGATCTGAAGAGCGAGTTTGATGGCACTTGGGATGTCGGGGCTTTCAAGAGTGAAGTTGCCAAGAAGATCGATTCCAGGACGGCTCTTGACGGCAAGTTCGAGGTGGAAAAAGAGATCCGTTTCGGTCAGTTCGACTGAGATAGAATTATTTGGGTATTTTTAGGGGGTTATTGAAGATATGGGTTTGCTCAACAGGATGGGTACGATAGTTAAGGCGAAGACCAATACGTTGATGGACAGGTTGGAAGATCCTTCTGAGACATTGGATTACTCTTACCAAAAGCAGCTCGACCTGTTGCAGAACGTGAGGAGAGGCGTTGCCGAGGTTGCAACTTCAAAGAAGAGGTTGGAGCTTCAAAAGGCGAAACTGATGCAGAGCAGGGACAAGTTGGATTCGCAGGCGAGAGACGCGATTAAGTCGGACCGCGAGGACTTGGCTCGGATGGCACTTGAGAGGAAGACTGCTCTTGATTCGCAGATAAGGGGGTTAGACCTTCAGATTGCAGACCTTCAAAGAGAGCAAGATAAGCTTGAGGCTACCGAAAAGAGGCTTTCTACGAAGATAGAGGTGTTCAGGACGAGGAAAGAGAGCCTCAAAGCTCAGCATTCTGCGGCAGAAGCACAAGTTAAGGTCACAGAGTCGCTCACCGGCATAAGCGAAGAGATGGCAGATGTGGGGATGGCAGTTCAAAGGTCTGAAGACAAGATCGAAAACATGAAAGCTCGTTCTGCCGCTCTTGATGAGCTGATGGATTCAGGCGCTCTTGAGGATTTCACCCAAAGCGGAGATAATATCGATAGAGAGCTTGCCAAGGTGAAGGCAGAAAGTGATGTCGAGCTCGAACTTGCCAAGTTGAAGGCGGAGGCAGGGAAATGATAATTCGGATCATGGGTGAAGGCCAGTTCAAGGTTCCAAGCGCTCTTCTGGACGAGTTGAACGTGATCGACAACCAGATTGTGGATTTCGTGGCCAAAGAAGACGAGGCCGGATACAAGAAAGGACTTTCCGAGCTTTTTGTGGCCATAAAGGATAAGGGAACGCCTTTGGGCGCAGAAGATATCGTGGAGTCAGACATAATAGTGCCGCCAGAAGATCTGACGCTGGAAGAAGCAGCGAAGATCTTCAGCGGCGCCGGGTTGATCGAAGACTAAACTAAAGGGCTTGACGAGCTGAAGCGAAAAAGAAAAAAAGAGAGAAAGGATATTCGTTAGATGGGCATTCCCCAAAGCGGGTACCATTTCTCTTCATTTTTCTCTATAGGTAGTTCCGGCTTCATGATTGACCTGAGCCGGAACTCCAAGGCGTTGTCTCTTTTTTGGTTGGAGATAGGTGCGAAGGGATAGTATGCGCCAGCCTTGAAGTTGTAGATCCAGTAGACGGGCGTTTTTCCTTCGAAACGGTAGACTGCGCAAAGCAATTGTTCGCCAAATCCGTGGTCGATGAGGGTTTGGCTCACCATGTGGATGCTGGTTACGATGTCTTCGAAGTCGTCGTCTTTCAATGCTACCCAAAGGAAGTTGTACTCGTCTTTTTCAAGCTGAAACTCGGTTCCGGTTTCCTTGCGGCTGTACTGGAGGAGTTCTTCGATCTCGGTTTTCGCGGATTCGTATCTTGAAGATTCGATTGGTTTAAAGCAGATGCCGGCTTTTCCCGCGGGTTTGAGGGCGAGGTTCGTTTCCAGGGTTATGCTAGCCGTCGATATCGCAAATAATTTATCGAGCTTCGCTTTGGGTAGCTTGCTTTTGCCCAGGATTGCGTCGAGGAATTTCATGCAGTTTCCATCTCCCGTTCGATTTTTTCGAGGGCTGCTATTCGCTGTTCTACTGGGGGATGAGTTGAAAAGAGCTTCATTATCGCAGAGCCTGAAAGTGCAGGTATTATGAAAAAGGCGTTCATCCCTTCGGCTTGTCTCAGGTCTTTTTGTGGTACTCTTGGCATCACGTCGCTGATCTTCATCAGGGCTGAGGCCAGGTGAGATGGGTGGCCCGTTATCACCGCAGATCCTCTATCGGCTGCAAACTCTCTGTATCTAGAAAGGACTCGAAGGAGGAGAGTGCTCAATACCCAGACCAGGATTGCGGCGGCCCAGGCGGCCCAGATGCTTCCGCCTCTTCTGTCAGATCCGCCGCCGCCAAAGTAGAGCATGTATCTGACCAGGAAGAAAGCGACGGTCGAAAGGAAACTTGCGATGGTCATAACCATCACGTCCCGGTTCTTTACGTGGGTTAGCTCGTGGGCAATGACTGCTTCTAGCTCGTTTCTGTTGAGCTGATTCATGATGCCGGTGGTCACCGCCACCACCGCGTTGTTAGGGCTTCTTCCGGTGGCAAAGGCGTTTGGCATGGACGTGTTTACGACGGCAATTCTCGGTTTTGGGATGTCTGCTATGAGGCAGAGTCTCGATATTATCTGGTGGAGTTCGGGCTGTTCAGATTCGGAGACGATTTTTGCTCTCATGCTTGTCAGGACCAGTTTGTCTGAGAAGAAGTACTGGATCAGCATGAAGGCTCCAACGAAGATTATCATGATTGTGGTGCCAGCTCCCTGGTATGATAAGAATGCCAGGAACGCCAGGTAGACTGCGGCCAGGAGGAACATGGTGACGAGCATTCGAAACTCCAGGCCTCGATCGTATTGCCATTTTCGTTTCATGGTTGATTCGCACCTTGTGGAGTTCTATGCGATGTATGTAGGATCTCTTCGGATTTAAGGGGTTTGTTGAGTTATCTTATCAGCTCTACTTTCCAACTTTTTCAGATCTTGATAATATATGTTTTATAATATTAGCTACTAGACAGTAGCATGTATAAGGTTGTCAAAACACCATCTCTACTTGATCCGTTTTTAGATGAGTTCGCCGACTTGTTCACCAAGCCCAGCTACAGTTCGTTCTGTAATTTGGTCATCGCAATAGCTGTATGTGTTAAGTCTAAAACCATATCCAACCTTCACGAAACAATTTCAAATAGTAATGTTAAGAAGAAATCGCGCTCATCATACAACTGGTTTTTTGACAGTTCAAAATGGGATGAAAATAAGGTAGCTCAACAGAATGCCAACCTTTTCTTCA
>Ga0208771_1001062_pt1 | contig 15153 bp, 14 predicted proteins | sample AntAceMetag02UKX_FD_184775 | JGI IMG/M metagenome (GOLD analysis project Ga0208771, IMG submission 184775) | Saline lake microbial communities from Ace Lake, Antarctica - Antarctic Ace Lake Metagenome 02UKX (SPAdes) (version 2) | ecosystem: Environmental > Aquatic > Non-marine Saline and...
CGCACACGATGGTCAAGCTGACCCCGGAGGGGCGAACCGCCTTCGATGCGTACCGCCGCCAGATGAAGGCGCTGTTCGACGACCTTCCGGACGAAGGATCAACCGCACGAAGGAGGTGAATCGTGGAGAGCACGACATGGATTCTGATCGCCCTCGGTGTTCTCGCCGCCATCGGAGCGGTGATATTCCTGACGCAGGCTAAGTAGTCCGCGCCCCCACCCGGTCGAATCGATCGATCCGGCCGGGTGGGATTCGTTCTTCTCGATCTACTGCACTCCCAGGAATTCTTCCACGGTGAGGCCGACATCCTTGGCGACCCGGCGGAGCAGGATGGGCGAGATGTCTCGTCCTTGGTGAATCGGGACCGTTGTCCTTCTCCCATCCGGATGGCGAAACTGCTTTTGAGATCCGCGTTGGCGAGTTTCCGTGAAGCCCAGCTTGTTCAGGATTGTGACGACTTCTTGAGGTTTGAGGACAGGCAGCTTGGCCACGATCAGGAGATGACGACGTTCTGTATCCCGACGAACTCGGCCTCGAGTCGCGGTTCCCCGTCCTCCAGCAACATGGCGATGACCTCGCGGAGATTGACGTTGAGTTCATCCAGCGTTTCCCCTTGAGAGTGAGCACCCGGGAAGCCAGGGACGTAGCCAACATACAAGCGCGTGTCTGGACACCGCTCTACGATCGCTTGGTAGGTCTTCATCGCCGATCGACCTCCGCGAGAACGAGTATACAGGAAGAGAGAATCGTCGCGATTGCTTCCTCCATCAACAGCGCTGGCGTGCTTCTGGCCGTTGTCTCCGGAATTCAAGGACTTCCCCAGGCCCAACCGCAAAGAATGGGGCAATGCAAGACCGGGCTCGAAGCACCTCGCTGGCCTATGTGGAGGCTCGACATCTCGGTAGAATGGCGCTGGGTGAGCTGGATGAAACGCGACGAAGTGCTGAAGCTGCTAACCACACACAGGGAAGAGCTGCAGGCTCTAGGCGTTCGGTCTCTCGCCGTGTTCGGATCTGTAGTCCGCGGAGAGGCGGGGCCAGACAGCGACGTAGACATCCTCGTGGAGTTCGCGAAGCCGGTCGGTTTCTTCGCATTCCTTGAAGTCAAGGGGCATCTTGAGGGGCTTCTCGGCTGTTCTGTCGATCTGGTCACCCGCAAAGCTCTGCATCCGAGGCTGAGAGACGAGATTCTCAGCGAGGCCGTTTATGCACGCTAGGGACTGGCGTATCCGGATTGAGGACATGGTTGGAGCGATCGCGAAGATCGAGCGCTACACGAAAGGACTCTCGCACACCCAGTTCCACGAAGACGAGAAGACTGTCGACGCGGTTATCCGTAACCTGATCGTCATCGGCGAAGCAGCCCGCCTCGTTCCGGATGAGATCGCAGGGCAACATCCGGAGATCGCCTGGACGAAGATGCGCGGACTGCGCAATCTTGCCGTCCACGAGTACTTCGGCGTCGATGCTGACATCCTCTGGGAGACGATCCAGCAAGATCTCCCCCCTCTTACGTCGATGCTCCGACGCGTCTTGCACGAACGAGCTGAGTAGCAGCCAGCAGGAGAACCGAGTTCAAATCCTGTTCCGCGCGTCGCTGAGTCATCCCTCGACCCTCTTGGCGATCCAACCGCTCGTGGAGTACCGGGCAAGCGGACGCTTCCCCTCGTACCCTGTACCGAGTCCGCGAACTGGGCGCTGCACACGGAGAAGCATCAATCAGGTGGGCAAAGACGACGCCGAGGACCACGACGATCTCGATTGCCACATCCGAGAGAAGTCTCGACCCGCTTCTGAGAAGCCGCTGTCTCCGAGATTCCAGGACCTGGCCCAGACCCCACCGCGAAGAATGTTACAATGCGAGTCTTGATCCCAGGCGTTTTCCAGCTCTCTAGGCCACGGAAACCCTAAGAATCAAGATCTGACCCCGAACACTGCTTGACCCCTAAGACTACTCCTGCTCCCTCTGACCCCTACTCCTCGGGGCAGTACTTGATCAGCCAGGCATCACTAGCTCCCTCGCCGGAGGATTCTGTGTCGCCGAGCAGGGCATAGCCTCCGTCAGACGTCTGCACGACGGAGATGCCCCCGTCCCTGTCGCTTCCACCGAAGGTGCGATCCCACTCGAGGTTTCCTTGGGCGTCGGTCTTGATCAGCCATGCATCACTAGATCCCGCGCCGGAGGAATATGTGTAGCCGAGCAGGGCATAGCCTCCGTCAGACGTCTGCACGACGGAGCTTCCTTCGTCCAACCTGCTTCCACCGAAGGTGCGATCCCACTCGAGGTTTCCTTGGGCGTCGATCTTGATCAGCCATGCAGCAGAAGACCACTCGTCGCCGTAGGAATATGTGTAGCCGAGCAGGGCATAGCCTCCGTCAGACGTCTGCACGACGGATCTGCCCACGTCCGACTCGCTTCCACCGAAGGTGCGATCCCACTCGAGGCTTCCTTGGGCGTCGGTCTTGATCAGCCATGCATCACTAGATCCCGCGCCGGAGGAATATGTGTAGCCGAGCAGGGCATAGCCTCCGTCAGACGTCTGCACGACGGAGATGCCCTCGTCCGACTCGCTTCCACCGAAGGTGCGATTCCACTGGAGGTTCCCTTGGGCGTCGGTCTTGATCAGCCAGGCATCACCAGACCACTCGCCGTAGGAACATGTGTGGCCGAGCAGGGCATAGCCTTCGTCAGACGTCTGCACGACGGATCTGCCCACGTCCGACTCGCTTCCACCGAAGGTGCGATCCCACTCGAGGCTTCCTTGGGCGTCGGTCTTGATCAGCCAGGCATCACCAGACCCCGGGCCGTAGGACCATGTGTAGCCGAGCAGGGCATAGCCTCCGTCAGGCGTCTGCACGACGGAGATGCCCTCGTCCCACCCGCTTCCACCGAAGGCGCGATCCCACTCGAGGTTTCCTTGGGCGTCGGTCTTGATCAGCCAGGCATCACTAGATCCCGCGCCGGAGGATTCTGTGTAGCCGAGCAGGGCATAGCCTCCGTCAGACGTCTGCACGACGGATTTGCCCGCGTCCGACTCGCTTCCACCGAAGGTGCGATCCCAGTATGTACACCCATCCCATATGGCGGCCGGATCGAAATCGGAAAGGGTCTCTGGATCGAAGATCTCTTCGGGAAGCCCACCATCCGGGTGATGGCGATCGAGAAATCGGATGCGCGTCGAGCTTCCGTCGATCTCGTTCTGAACGTAGATCTCGTCCGTGACGAGGGTCCCCTCAAACATGCCGAGCGCCTCGACATCCATCGTGCGCACGAGCGCCCCTATTTCGCTGTAGTACTCCGCTTTGAGGGCCAGCTGTGCCTCGCGATCGACCCAGAAGAGAGCGCCTGCGTAGCCGACAGCCATCTCGGGGGCTGCGGTCAGGTACACGATGTCGGTCGAACGGATCGTGCCGCCCACATCGAGATCGACGGGTTGGTCACCGATCCGTTCGCCCATGCCAGCAAAGACGCTGCCACCTACGACAACCTCCTCGAAGGACAGGGCGGAGCCAGCGAAGGACCCGCCGCGCTCCTCGCCTGAGACCAGCTCTTTGGCGAACCCAATGCACTTGATGTACAGCCAGAGGCGCGAGGGTTCCCCCGGTGGAGCCAGGGCCAAGGAGATTGTCCCCTCGACCTCGGCCGGCTCGATGAAGTAGACCAGCGATCGATCCGGTGTGGAGAGCAAATCGAACAGGTTCGCTCCGCTCGACCCGTCGCTCCAGACGTTCTCGAACTCCATCGTGGAGACCGAGTCTCCTGTGGTCGGGAGTCCGATCTCCAGCGGGTTCACTCGCACGCCGCTTCGATTCCATGGCGTGCGTGGGGCATTCAGCAGGTCGCCGTGGTAGCCAGGCAGGTCCAGGTGTGGCAGATCCAGCGAGGGCTGCTCGGGCGTGCTGCTTCCGGACGTCTCTGATCCTTCCACCGGCGCTTCGCTCTGGGGTGGCTCGGCCTGCCCTCCCGGTTCCGTGCCAATCGGCTCGGAAAGCTTCGGCTGGATCAGCGGCATCGGCTCGCCCACCAGCTCGCTAGGCAGATCCATTGGCGGCCACATCGGCGCCCTCGCGGGTGGTTTCTCCCGGCCCGGCGCGCTGGGCGAGAGTTTGACCGCCTCCTTGGGGCGCTCGCCAGGTTGTGGAACCGTGATGGCACGCTCCAATAAGGGGTCAATGCGGATGGGCTCAGAGGGAAGCGGAACCGGAATCCGTACAGGCTCTGTGACGACCGTGTCGGGCGAAGCCCGGCCCTCGTACCTCTCGGAGATAGGGAAACCCTCTTCCCGACAGGAGGCACATCCTTCCGGCCAGCATTCGTAGAAGCCAGGCGGGAGGTAGGCTGGGGCACAGGGTGGCTGGAAGTAGGGGGGACAGAATCCTGACGCGGGATGGTAGTAGCAGGATGGGATGGCCGTGAGCGTTTCCGCGGAGAATATCCTGGACATGTCCGAGGATCCCGGCATCGAGTTCTCTTCCGACGCTGTGACAGCAACGGCACTCAGCATGAGAAACGCCACGAGGATCAGGCCCATGCCCACGCCAACTTGACGTCCTCTCTTCATCATGTAACCGTCCGGTGAGTTCTAGTGCGAGATCTCCACACGCGCTAGTCGCACAGATCGAGCGTGATCGTGTACGTGCCGTAGACGGTCCGGACAAGGACCAAGTCGTGGACGAGGCCGTCCTCAGAGGCGGCGTAGCCGTCGACTTCTCGCTCGACAAGCTCCTCCGGAGTCGGGTATCCAAACCCTGCATTGCCGATCTCTACGAAGCTCGAGTAGACAGTGATGCTGTCGCCGGGGTCCAGAGTAGCGTCTCCTTCGGTCCATCGCACCGTCGCCGAACCGGAACCCCCCATGACGCAAATGCTCACCAGTGCACGCTTTCCATCGGGTGTTCCGGGCCAGATCATCTGCCATTCCTCGGGGGGCTCAACTCCAGCGTCCGTTATGACCTCCCCGATCGAGTAGAGCTGCCCCAGGATCACGAACGGTAATCCCGCATCGGCGTAGACACCGCCGCCAGCCTCTGCTGCTGCCGCGACCGTCGGTGAAGGATGCTGCGCAATGCAGAATGTATTGTCGCCTCCGCACTCAGCATCGGCATCAGCACCCGTCGCTAGCGCGATCAATCCGACCAGAACTGCGGTCAACGCGAGAACCTTCACAACCATTGGGATGTGTCCTTTAGACGGCATGCTCACTATCTTCGCCTCCTCATGCGCCTTGTTTAGTGGCATCAACCATGTGTCTTACTATGAGGGATGTACACCTTTTGATCAACCGTGATCCCTGGATGCGTTCTTGGGAGTTCGAGGGACACACACCGTATCTCCGGCTTCGAGCGGGGTATCCTTTGCGTCAATCCTTGGCGCCGCTTGCGACGGTGCCATGTCAAACGCGAAAGGAATCGAGATGGATAGCGCGTTCTTTCGGATGGAGACGCTCGCTGAGGGCGTGCATGCGGCGATCGGTCGGCTCGACACAACGGCGTACAGCAACGCGGCGATCGTCGACGTCGGCGGTCGCACGATCGTGATCGACAGCTTCATGATGCCGGCGCCGGCCCACGCGCTGCGTGAGGCCGCCAAGTCGCTCACCGGTCGTGCTCCGAGTCTCCTGTTCCTGACACACTTCCATCAAGACCATTGGGGCGGCGCTTCGGCGTTTCCGGAGGCCGTCTTCTGCGCTTCCGATTTCGTTCGAAAGGCCCTGATCGAAGATGCGGACGAGTACGAGGCGTGGAAGGATGACACGTCCGAACTCGAAGAGCAGATCAGCAATACAGAAGCCAAGCTTGCCGAGGATCAGACGCCCGAGATGCGGGAGTCCCTCGAGAACCGTCTTCGCCGAGACCGCGCGATCCTCAGCGAGCTTCCGACGCTCACTTGCCGGATTCCCGAACTCATCATCGATCGCCAGCTGACCCTCCATGGCGCCGATCGATCCGCCCACGTCCACATCGAAGAGGGCGGGCACACGCCGTCGGATCTCTACATCGAGTTGCCCGAAGACGGAATCGTGATTTGCGGCGACCTGTGCTTCTTCGGCACCCAGCCGTTCATGTACCACGGCGATCCGGCGGCGTGGATCGAGTGGCTGAAGCGAATGGAGGCTTCGGAGCACGAGGTGTTCGTGCCCGGCCACGGCCCGGTCGGGGGCAAGAGAGACCTCGCGATGCTTCGCCGGTACATCGAGACGCTGACCGACCTCCTCCGTGCCGCCATCGCGCGCGGCGATGACGTGGAGCAGGCGCTCAGCATTCAGCTGCCTGAGCCGTTCGCTGTCTGGCAGGCGGTCGAGACCGGCCGGTTCGAGGCGAACGTCCGCGGGTTGTACGCCCGCTTCACGGAGTAGGTGCCCGGCTGGGCCACGCAACGCCGCCTGACATTGGCAGCTGGTGCGCTGTCCTTGCGGCTTCGCTGACCATTGCGCGCTCCTTGCGCATGAGCGAGCCGTCCACTACGGTGTACAGGTTGAGGAGGGGATGATGTCCGATTTCATTGAGCGTCTCTTGGAACCCAAACCACCGAAGGACGGAGAAGAGGCACGAACGCCGAGGCCCGGCTGGATGAGGGTCGCTCCTGGCTCAATCGGGTGGATCGTCATCGCGATCATCATCGCGATCTACCTGGCCACCGGGATTTACACGATCGGCCCTTCGGAGGTCGGACTGGTCAAGCGCTTTGGCCGCTACGTCGCGACCGTCGATCCGGGCCTGCACTACCACCTGCCGGGGCCGATCGAGAGCGTCGTATCCGTCAACGTGCTTGAGGTGCGAACGGAGGAGATCGGCTTCCGCACCATCTCCGCACCTCCGAATGCTCGCTATCAGACCGTCGAGATCGAAGCGCTGATGCTGACCGGCGACGGCAACATCACGCACGTGGAGATGGTCGTGCAGTACCGCGTGAAGGATGCGGACCTGTTCGCCTTCAACCTCATCGACCCTCGGATGATCGTCAAACAAGCGGCCGAGGCGACGCTTCGCGAGCAGGTCGCGACGCGGACGCTTGACGAGACCCTGACCGAGCTGCGTGACACGATCGGGATGGACACGATGACGTCCCTACAGGCGCTCCTCGACACGTACGGCGCCGGGATCGCGATCGATAACGTACAGCTACAGGACGTCAAGCCACCGCGCGAGGTTATCTCCGCGTTCGATGACGTCAACAGCGCCCGCCAGGACAAGGAGAAACTGATCAACCAGGCCGACGAGTACGCGCTCGACATCCTGCCGCGGGCTCGCGGACAGGCGCAGGAGATCGGCAACCAGGCGGAGGGCTACAAGCAGACGCGGATCAAGGGCGCCGAGGGTGACGTCGCGCGCTTCGTCGAGGTCCTCGCCAAATACGAGCTGGGCAAAGAAGTGACGCGAACGCGCCTCTACATCGAGGCGATGGAGGAAATCCTACCGGGCATGGACAAGACGATCCTCTCGCAGGACACCGCAGGTGTCCTCAAGCTGCTCAATCTGGACGGCTCGGGAGGTGGTGGCCTATGAAGTCCCTCGTGACGTTCGTCATCGTCGTCGTGGCCGCCTTGATCGTCTTCAATCTATTCACATTCACCGTCGACGAAACCCGAAAGGCTGCGGTCTTGCGCTTTGGAGAGATCGTGCGCATCGTGGAGGAGCCCGGCCTGTACTTCAAGGTTCCGATCGTTCAGCGAGTGACGTTCCTCGAGGACCGGGTCCTCAACTACGACATCCAACCTCGGAACGTGCTCACGTCGGATCAGAAGCGGTTAGTGATCGACAACTACGCCATCTGGCGCGTTGGCGACCCGCAGGCGTTCATCGAATCGACCGGCGGTCGACTGAGCAACGCACAGAGCCGGATCGATGACATCGTCTACTCCGACCTGCGGAACATCCTTGCCAAGAACACGCTCGATGAGATCGTCTCCAAGGAGCGGCTCGTGTACCTGCAGCAGGTGACCGAACTGAGTCGCGCGAAGCTCGCCGAGTTCGGCATCGTTCTGATCGACGTGCGGATCAAGCGCGCCGATCTCCCGACGGAGATCGAGCAGGCCGTCTTCTCCCGCATGCGGTCGGAGCGCGAGCGAATTGCCGCGCAGCTTCGTGCCGAAGGCGACGAGCAGTCGAGACAGATTCGTTCGACCGCGGACAAGGACGTCGAGATTCTCCTTGCCGACGCAAGAAAGGACGCCGAGAAGGTGCGCGGTGAAGGCGACGCGGAGGCCCTCGAAGTCTACGCCAACGCCTACAACCAGGATCCGGACTTCTACCGATTCTGGCGCACGCTCGAGTCCTACAGGACCGCGCTCGTCGATGGCACGCGCATCGTTCTGACGACCGACTCCGACTACCTCAAGTTCCTGGAGGGGATGCTCCAGCCGTGAGGCAAACGGCTCAGCGATCTCCCTAATGAGTTCGGAGGCTGTCTGCGGTTTCGGCAGTGAAGCCGGAGATCAACGTGGTGAAGAGGCCCCGCGCCCGACGCCTGGAGCCTTGATGAGGGGCGCTCGGCCTCCGCGGCGATCGCGAACCTCCCGTCCCGGCTTTCACGACGACACCGAGCACCACCTTGACAGGGATGCGCCAGCCAGGAACTCTTGGCGCGCCTACCCTCCTTCCGACACGGACACTGGGATTCTCACTCGCTCGCCCTCCTCCTGCCCCACCGTTTGGGTGACCTCGACGAATGTGATGGTTGAGGCTTCACTCGTCTCACTCCACTCGCCGATTTCAAGGGAGAGGTCGAACCAGCCAGCTGCGTCGGCAACTGTGGTGCTCGGCGGCGCGGCGGTGGGCCAATAGATGGTAACGAGCGATTCTGGGAACACGGCCCCGGCCCCGCGGACCCGCGCGTGACAACGCAGCTTCACCTCTGGAAACCCTCCACTCATTTGCCCTGTAAAGAAAGGACCACACCCAGTTGTCAGTTCGATTCTCGACGCATCTGGCGCTGGGAAAACTCCTAGAAGTTGGTAGTTTCACACCACTACCCGCTCGCTCTCCATCCCGTTCGCCGTCTGCGTCAACTCGAAACTCCCAGGGTAGATTAGCGCGGTTCCCAGCTCGAGATGGAACGCGCCCGCGGCATCGCCCGTCGCGGTCGCCGAGCGAGGTGAACTGAGTTCATCTGAATAGCAGGTGACAACTGCCTCCGGATCGACGGCTTCGGCTTCTCCCGTCACTGCCGTGACAACGCAAGCAATCGTGGAGATCGTTTCACCCATGTACGTGGCGCGGGCCTCCTCAGATCGCGACACCATCGTGATCTTCGACGCATCCGGCGGTCGTGGAGTTCGCACAAGTCAATCCAATGAGAGCTCGATTCTTATTCGGGTGCTTTCTCTTCCCTGCACCGTCTGCGTTATTTCGACACAATCCAATGCACGGCTATCCGAGATGGCACTGAAATCGAAGGAGCCATCGACCTGGGCGCTAATCGTATCGACAAGAAGGTCCGTGGCGCCGCCGAAAGGCCTACACCAATAGAGTGTAACTAGGGCGCTCTCGTTCACAGCACCTGCGCCGCCCTTGACGTGTCGCGTGTAATTGGGCTCCCAGTTGGCCCCCATACCCATCGTCCAATTCATCGTGATCTTCGACACATCTGGCGGCGGGGGTGCCTCGGCCTGCTCGTCTGAAGAAAGCTCGATTCTTACGGGTGGGCTTTCCCGCCCGTCGACAACCTGGGTCACTTCGATCGAGGCAACGGACCGAGGATTCGCCAGGATCGACGAGAACGAGCCGTCGGGGCCAACACCCCTAGGAAACGGCTGGCCGCCGGGCTCCAGGTAGATGTTGACCAGCGTGGCATAGAATGCCGCGGGCGGCTTGGGCAGAGTTGATCCGGCGCTGCCGGTGACTGTAATACGGTAATCGGCAGCACTCCCGTCAGCGATCTTCTCCAGTACCGCAGTGATCTTCGACGCGTCGGGAGGTGGCGTTACGGCCTCCGTGCCGGAACCGGCCAGCAGTCGATTCAGCATCTCTTCGATGCGAGTGTTCGACGCCTGTAGCGCTGCGATGGCGGTGCTGTTGGCGCGAATCTGCGCCTGCATCGCCGTGAGCGCGGATTGCAGATCGTCCAGTTTGACTTCTTGCGCATCGAGCTTCGTCTCGAGTTCGCCGTCGCCTTGTTGCGGCGCGTCGGCGGACAACCGGTCGAGCCGCCCAGAGATCTCGCCAAGCTTCATATCTAGCGCGTCGAGCTTCGCCTCCACCGTGATGGCGTTGGCCGCGTTCTGCGCGCTCCCCGAGTCAAGGTCTCGGACGCCATCGACGAGCATGCTCAGGTCCATTTCGATGTCATCGAGCGTCGGTTGTAGTCCGTCAAGCTTCGTCTCAAGCGTGTCGACGGCGGATTGGATTCCCGTAAGTGCGGACCCGAACGGCGAAAACCCACCCAGCATGGTCCAGATCTTGCCAACGTCGACTTCCAGCGTCACATACCAGTCGGTGAGTTGCGAATACAGCTCGTCGAGTTTGACTTCGAGCTTGGCGACGTCTTCCCCAGGTAGTTGTCCTGGGAGACGGTCGAGCTTTGCCTCCAGCCTCGCGATGTCCTGTCTCGTTGTATCGATGGTCGTCTGCAGCCGGGTGAAATCGTACTGCCCGGACGTGTCAGTGCCCGAGCCGTCCCCTGCGACACCTCGGCCGGTGAGGGTTACGGTTTGCGTCTTGGTCGTCGCCGGCCAGCCACCCGATACAGTGATTGTGAACCCATCCGAGTAGGTCCTCGTCACGGTCGGGGAGAACGTTACGTGGAATGTGATCGATCTTCCGGGAGCAATCGTCGTCGGAAGTGAAGGTAGGTCGGTCAGAGCAAACGGCGGTCTCTCGAAATAGCCGCCCGAGAAACCGATGAATGTGACCGTCCCTGCAGTTGAGCTCGTCGCGCTTATCGTGAACGTGTAGGTCGCCGTCTTTGTCGTCCCCACCGCCACGTCTCCAAAGTCGATTGCGTTGCCGGTGAATGCTCCTTGTTGCCCTCCCGGTAGCGTGATGGAGATCTGTCCGAGGCCGAGAACACAAATGCCTATCCCAGACAGAACCAGAAAAAGCCCTAGCCGTTGCCAGGTCTTCGTGAGAACCACCTCCTCCTCAATTCTTGAATCACCATAGTACCACACCGCGGAGCCTCACAAGCCATTCCCCACCCATCGAGGTGGCATCTGCCGATGACGGGTGAGATTAGGGTCGAGGCGCCAATCTTGGTGTTTCAGGCTCATGGCAGCTCTCAGCATGGAAGGAGAACTTCAGGGGGGCACGGACTCCGTGTCATGCGGCCGGTCCATCCCGGAATCAGTGGTTGTGCCCTTCGCGAAGCCCAGTACGCAAGTTCATCGGGAGCGACGTTGATGTAGGTTGGATTCCGGGCTTGCGTCGAACCAGACGGTCCGAATGCATGGCCGATCGCGTATCCTCATGGATCATCCGGCCGGTCGGTTCTCTTGAAGCTCCGGCCGCCCCGACAGGAGCGAAGACGATGGCCTTGCTTGCGGCACGTGATCTCTCGAAGACGCACGTCTCGGCCCCGCTGTTCGAGAATCTCTCGATCACGTTTCACGAGGACGAGCGCGTCGGGCTGATCGGCCCGAATGGCGGTGGGAAGACGACGCTGCTGAAGATCCTCGCTGGAGCCGAGCAGCCGGATTCCGGGACCGTCGAGCGCTCGACGACCGCGCGCCTGGCCTATCTTCCGCAGATCGACGTCTTCCCGTCCGACCCGACGGTCGAAGGCTCGCTGCTCGACGCCCTGCGCTCCCACGAACTCGAAACGCACGAGGTCACCGTCCGTGCCCGTAAGATGCTCCGGCGCCTCGGCTTCGAGGCCGGCGACCGTTCGGTCGACACGCTGTCCGGTGGCTGGCGCAAGCGTCTGGCGATTGGGTGTGCTCTGGTTCAGGAGCCCGACCTGCTCCTGCTCGACGAGCCGACGAACCATCTCGATCTCGCCGGCATCGAGTGGCTCGAACGCTTCCTCGCCCGATCCAGGCTCTCGTTCATCCTGACCAGCCACGACCGCTACTTCCTCGAACGCGTCGCCAATCGCATCGTCGAGATCAACCCGCGCTACCCCGACGGCTTCTTCAGCGTCAACGGCCACTACAGCGACTTCCTCGAGAAACGCGAGGCCTTCCTCGAGATGCAGGATGCACACCGCCAAGCGCTCGCCAACGAGGTCCGGCGAGAGGTCGAGTGGCTGCGCCGAGGGCCCAAGGCTCGGTCGAGCAAGTCCGGCTACCGAATTGCCGAGGCCCATCGAAAGATCGATGAGCTGTCGGAGGCCAAGCGCCGCCACGACAGCGAGACGGACCTTGACATCGACTTCAGTGCCAGCGGGCGGCGAACGCACGATCTGATCACCGCCCACGGCATCGCCAAGAGCCTCGGCGGACGCCTATTGTTTCGAGAAGTCGAAGCACACGTGCGTCGCGGCACGCGACTCGGAATCGCCGGCAACAACGCCAGCGGCAAGACGACGTTGCTCAAGACCCTGGCCGGGACTCTGACGCCCGATGTCGGGCGAGTCAAGCATGCGACCGATTTGCGGATCGCGCTGTTCGATCAGCAGCGAAGCCAACTCGATGAGCGAGAGACGTTGCGCCGGACGCTGGCGCCGAGCGGAGACACCGTCTCCTATCTCGGACGGGCGACGCACGTCGCCGCCTGGGCGAAGCGGTTCGGCTTCCAGCCTGACCAGCTCGAGATGCCGATCGGCGAGCTCTCCGGCGGGGAGCAGGCACGCGCGTTGATGGCGATGATGATGCGCGAGCCGGCCGACGTGCTGATGCTCGACGAGCCGACCAACGACCTCGACATCGCGTCAATCGAGGTGCTCGAGCAGGCGCTCGTCGACTTCCCCGGCGCCGTCGTCGTCATCACCCATGATCGGCATCTACTCGATCGGATCTGCACCGAGTTGATCGGACTTCACGGAGACGGGCGCTGGGGTACCTACGCGTCCGTCTCCCAGTGGCTGGAGGTCGCGGACGCACAGGAGAAACAGGAGACTGACGACGCGGGCAGGTCAACACGAAAGAACAAGGCCGATGCCGACTCAGGTGCCCCTCGCAAAGGCCTGACCTTCCACGAGAAGAAGGAGTTCGCCGGGATGGAAGAGCGCATCCTGGCCGCCGAGCAGACGGTCGACGCGCTCCAGGCCCAGCTGAACGATCCTGACGTTGCTGCCGACCATGAACGCCTTCACGATACCTACGAAGCCCATCGCCAAGCCCAGGCCGAACTCGATGGGCTGTTCGCCCGCTGGGAAGAACTGGAGCGCAAGTCGCTCGGGGAGTAGGACTCCTTGGCTTTGCCGCTCCAGCCTGAATACCTCATGGCTCCCGCATGACCCGCGCGTCGTTCGCGGGACGCTTCCGCGATGGGAGGCCCCTTTCCTTGGAGATCTCGACGTTCTCTTGACATCCGGTGGCTGATCGACGAGGATACCGCCGAAACCAATCGGGTATCCATCGGTTTCCGGAGGTCAATGTGCCGACACAAGATCAGATCCTGGCAGTCGGGCGAGAGATCCTGCTTACTGATGGCCTGCGCGCGATCACGACCAACGAGGTTGCGCGGCGGGCGCATGTCAGCAAGAAGACGCTCTACAACCTCTTTCCCAACAAGGATGCGCTCCTCGAAACCATCGTCGTCTCGTTCATGGAAGAGAACCTGTCCCGGTGGGACGCCATCCTCGAGCGACCGGGCTCCGCCATCGATCGCATCCTCGCTTCGCTCGAGTTCATGAGCCAGTTCATGCCCCAGATCCAGAATCAGATTGTCAATCAGGTCGAAACCGTCGCGCCACAGCTTTGGGCGAAGATCGACACGATCCGCCTCCAGCGGCTTCAGCGATTCAAGACGTTGATGGAGGAGGCTCAAGACGACGGCTTCTTCCGACCCGAGATTGATCCCGATCATTGGATCTTGCTCCTCACCGGCACCATTCGCGCCGTCCTGAACCCGAAGACTTTCATGCAGACGGGAATCCCGTTGGTCGATCTCGGGCGCAGCGTGCAGTCGATCTACTACGACGGACTGCTGACCGAGAAGGGGAGAGCGTACGTCGCAGCCAAGGAGACGTCGTCATGACCACACACAGAACGCACGTGCTATGGATTCTCCTCGTGCTCGTCGCCGTGAGCTTCGCGTCGGCGTCGCAGTCGATAGAGTCCGGCGAAGACGTGATCGCCCAGCTTCGCGATAACGCGCACCGCATCGAAGACCTGGACGCCACCATCACTGTGGAGACCTACGAAGACGGTGCCGTCAAGCTGACCCAGCGTCTCCGACTCTCCCTGCTACAGCCGGACCGGATGCGGCAGGAGTACTTGGAACCCGACTACCTCGCTGGGAATCTGACACTGATCGCGGGCAACGACATGCGGATCTACATCGCCGCCGCCGATCTGTGGTTCGACGAAGATCTGGGTGAGCTATCGACGGCCGAGCAGCCCTGGCTCGTCTTCCGGCAGTTCCTTCGCGGCGTGGAAGACGAGTTCGCCGACTACACGTTCGACCTGTTGGAGGACGACGACGCGGGCTACCACCTCGTCGGGATCCCAACAACGGAGGACGCGACGTACGGCCGGATCGAGCTGTGGGTCGATCCGGAGACGTTCGTTCCGAGCCGCCGGCGCGTGTACGACGTCGAGGGAAACCTGCTCGTCGACCTTCACGTCCTCGAGGTCGAAGAGATCGCGGACTCGACCTACCTTGCGCAGACGATGGAGACCTACGACGAGAACGACGAACTGAAGAGCGTCATCCGCTACGAGGAGACCACCGTGAACGGCGGACTCGATCCGACGCTGTTCGAACGCCCCGAGGAGGCCGGCGATGGCTGACGCAGCGGCCGTTTTCCGCGCTGATGCACTGACCAAGACGTTCGGCACGCTCCGCGCCGTCGACGACCTCTCTGTGGCAATCTCGACCGGAGAGATCTACGGGCTGGTTGGACCGAGCGGCGCCGGCAAGACGACGCTGATCCGCATGATGAGCGGTCTGACCAAGCCGACCGAAGGGGCAGCGCAGCTTCTCGGCGCCCCGATGCCCGAGGGTCGGCGGATGGTCGAGCACCGGTTCGGCTACATGCCGCAAGAGCGCGCCGTCTACCGCGACCTGTCGGTGAACGAGAACCTGCTCTTTTTCGGACGGATCTACGGCATGT
>Ga0208771_1001063_pt1 | contig 15143 bp, 9 predicted proteins | sample AntAceMetag02UKX_FD_184775 | JGI IMG/M metagenome (GOLD analysis project Ga0208771, IMG submission 184775) | Saline lake microbial communities from Ace Lake, Antarctica - Antarctic Ace Lake Metagenome 02UKX (SPAdes) (version 2) | ecosystem: Environmental > Aquatic > Non-marine Saline and Alkaline...
TAGTGGCAAAAGAATATTTCAGGATTAGAAGATTAATGCGAGAGCTCCAATTGTGCTTTTTCAGCAATTCTCTTCAACAATCGTAAGGCTTCATTTACTGCTTCATCATTTGGAAATGCTTCTGCTACATCTGGTGCTAATAAAACTATATTTGTAACATCTTGATAGCGTTGTGCATATTTTCCTCTTATTCCTCTTTTTAATTGTGAAAAATCATACTCAGAGCGCAGTTCATCATCAAAGTCTATATTAATTTTCTTTTTCATAAAAATTCCTTTCTTTAAGATATTATAAAAAAAGTTAAAAATCAACAAGATTTTCTTGAAAAATTGATCTCATCTTAAATAACCTTTATCCAAACACGCCTTCTTCTGGGTCCATCGAATTCACAGAAGAAAACAGATTGCCACGTCCCAAGTTTTGCTCTTCCCGATTCAACAATCAAGGAAATCGAACATCCCACCAGACTCGATTTGATATGTGCCGCAGAATTCCCCTCAGCATGGGAATAGCCGTCGTGAAAAGGAATCACTTTATTTACTTCCATCAAAAAATCTGAAACGACGTTGGGGTCTGCATTTTCGTTTATTGTAACTGCTGCTGTTGTATGCGGAACAAACACAAAACAGATTCCATCTTTCACCCCGCTTTCATTAATTGCTTTTTGAACAAGATTATCAATGTTCACAAATTCCGTTCTCGAATTTGTCGGTACTGGATATTCAAACATTTTAGCCATTTTAGTTTTACCTCTCACTTTTTTATTTTTATTTGTAAGAAAAATTTTGTTTTTTTGCAAAAATTGTTATAGTACTCATTACAACAATTTTTGTGAAACGTGAAACGTCAAAAGTGAAATGAAAAATGATTTAAAAACTGTTTAATACGTCTCACATTTCACCTTTGACGTTTCACTTCTCTAAATGCGCACTAAGTTTTCCTCTTTTTCTTTTTAGCCGCTGGAAATAAAATATTATTTAAAATTAACCGGTAACCCGGCGAATTTTTATGCAAAGAAAGTTGTGTTTTAGGATCGCCAACAAAATGGCGGTAATCCTCAGGATCATGCCCGCCATAAAATGTAAACGTGCCTCGCCCCTGGTTTCCGTGCAGATATTTAACCTGGTCCGTACCTTCCGACTCTGCCATAATAACCACTGACTTTTTTATTAGCCCTTTTCTAAACCCGGTTGTCTGTCCCATAAATCCTTTTATAATAGATACGTGATTTTGCGTTAACATTGTAGGAACAGGATCGTATTTGGCTGAGAAATCGAACAGTGTAAAATAATCAGAATCCTCTCTTCTTAATAGAGGAGTATTGCTGGGAGGAATATCAATATCCGAGTATTCATAAATTAGGGGGTCTGCAATTAATTTGAAATTAGTAAAAGCCAAACATTTTGAATAATCTAATTTATCCTGGCAATTCGGTTCAATTGGATCACCATCAAAAGCAGTATCGCAAATATCGGTTCCCTGCGCGGCTAAAGCAATATCAAATGTATCTGTCCCTGAACACATGGAAAATAAAAATCCGCCCTTAACAACGTAGTCTTTGATCACCCGGGCAACAGCTAATTTCATCTTTGATACTTTTTTAAATCCCAGTTGAGTAGCCATTGCTTCATTCATTTTCACGGTTTCAATATACCAGGGCGCATTGCGGTAGCTGCGATAAAATTTGCCGTACTGCCCAGTAAAATCTTCATGATGAAGATGCATCCAGTCATATTTATCAAGCATACCGGCTAACACCTCTTTGTCCCACAATTTTTCATAAGGAATCTCAGCATATTCCAACGCCAACACCACGGCGTCATCCCATTTCGTTTCTCGCGGTGATTGATACACCGCCACAACCGGTGCTTTTTCCAACAGAACAACTTCCATATTGTTTTCTTCAACAATAGCATAAATTTGTGCTGCTTTAGCTGCGGAGATTTGCGAATACGCTACCCCTCTAATTCGACACTGGCGCTCAAGTGCGTCACTATTGTCTATTAAAAATGAACCAGCGCGGTAGTTCAACAGCCACTCAACTTTTATGCCCTGCACCAGTGTCCAATACGCAATGCCGTACGCTTTGAGGTGGTCGGTTTGTTTGAGGTCCATGTAAATAAGAATTTTTTGGGAATAAGCTGGGGAAATTATTATTATTAAAACAAATAGTGTTGCTACCAATAATCTATTTTTTTTCATGTTATATAACCTTTAAAACGTAATATTATACTTCTATTTATTTTGTTCCTATTCAATAATAGAAACTATTTCTGAAATTATATCTTGTTTAATCCTGCTTTATCCTGTAATCCTGTCAAAATATTTTTCTAATCTCACAAAACCCTCTTCTCAAGCTCCCGAATCTTTTTCCGCACCTCTTCCAAATAAATACTATCCGGATAATTTGCCAATACCAACTCATAAGCCTTGAGCGCGCTGGCAGAATTTTTTAATCCTACATCGTAACCATCCCCAATTTTTTTCTGGGCTAAATCTGCATAAACGCTCTCCGGATGTTTGTCGATAATATTCTGATATGCTTCGATTGACTCGTTATATTTTTGCAAACGAAAACAAAGCTGACCGATTTTCAACCAGGCGTCGTCCAATAAATTTTTAGAGCTGTCTTGTTGAGTCACTTGCTTGCATAATTTAAGCGCCTGTTCGTACTTTTTCTGTTCTGTTAACAAATCAGCCAGTGCAAATTGTTTTAACATATTTTCAGAATTTTTGTTTTCATCAATTAACATTGAATATTCCAGCGCATCGTTCACGTAAATCCCTGCCTGCTCGTTGGTAATATTAATCGGATCGGTTTGAATCTTCTGAAATTGTTCAAGAGCAGATTTAAAGTCGCCCTGCCAATAAAAAATTTTTCCAAGCTTCAACAGTGCTTTCATTTTAAAATGATGGCTTGCAGACCTTTGATGAAGAATTTGATCGTACGGCTTTGCTGCCTCATCTAATAAATTACACGCCAGGTAACAATCCCCAATGCGAAAAATGGCTTCAATGTTTTGATTGTCGAATGGTCGGCTTTCCATTATTTTTTTGAACGATTTTTCCGCTGCGACCGGGTCGGAAAAATTCTCCAATTGAATTTCCCCTATCCTTAAATTACTGTTTTTTGCATGTGGTGTATTTGGGTATTCTGTTTGTATTTGTTTATAAATAATTATCGCCTTTTCAAATTGACCTAATTTTTCGTAAGCTGTGGCGCTGCCATATTTTGAATTGGGAGCAAATTGAGATTTTGGATAACGCGATAACACCAGATCATAAGCCTGAATTGCATATTCATAAGCACCGTCGTTAAATGCGTTCTGCGCAAAACGGAACAACTCTCTTCCAACCTTATCTTTCTCTTTCTTTGAACGGGTTACAATGTATTGGTCAATTATCGAATACTCTTCTAAAGCAGCACGGTAATTTGAGCTGCGAATATAAAATGCCGCCAGAATATTTCTCAATTGAATATTTCTATGCTCTTTATTAATCATGGTAAGTAAAATCTCTTCAATCTCGTTTGCTAATTCAGGATCGCTGGCAAATGATGTGATACTATGCTCAACAAAAGTGTACTGGCTTGGGTAATATTTTAAATATTCAAGATATAACAAAACAGCGTTTTTATGATCCCGGCGTGATTTGTACAGCCTTGCCATTTCAATTAAAAACAAGCTTTTATTATTCAGCTTCTCGCGCCCTTTTTGATAAATCTCAAGCGCTTCATCGTACAGAAAATTTTGGGTCATTGCAGAAGCTACTATTTGAAAAGTTGACGGATTCTGTTTGTTCTTTTCAACGATCTGGTTCCAGTATAATATCGCCTTTTCCTTTTCTCCCTTTTTAAAATAGAGATCACCCAAATCTACTTTTATCAGTACAGACGAGTTCATCCGAAGCATTTTTTTGATCGCTTCTTCCGCCTGCTTAAATTTTCTTAAATTAATAAGATTATTTTTTACACCGCGGTAGTAATTTATATTAGTCGGAAAATCGTTCCACAAGCGTTGATATATTTCCAGGGCACGCGAAAACTGGGCTCGTTGTTCAAAAATTCTCGCCATATTAAACATTTGATTTAAGCGCTGCTGTATGTTTTTTTCTTGTTGCGCCCAACCTATTGATACCAGTATTAAAACAATAAATGGAATTAAAATAAATTTATTTAATTTGTTCATTTTTTACCGATTCTTTCATTAATGCTTCAAAATACTTTTTAATTAATTCCTGGTAGTCTTTAGAATAACCTTCTTTTAGTGCCTTTAATAAATCACGCTGAATCTGGATATTCTTCTCTCCCAAATTTTTGGGCAACTGTCCGGGGCTTAATGATGGATAATACTTGCCGGTTTCCGCTCTTCTTTTTCGGCTGTAATCCTGGCGACGGGCTGATTTTTGAGCGTCTAATAATCGCTGTAAAATACGCTGTTGCCTGTTAATCGTCCTTCTGCTAACATTCCTGGTTTGCAACTCTTTGACCACATCTCCCATGTCCTTACCTATTTGATCCAGACGACCCAAAATATCCGAACGCTCACCATATTCCCGCTGAAGCTGTTCTATTGATTTTCTCAATGCCGCCTGCTCCGCCGCTAACCGAGCCATTGACGCTTGCTGTCCCAGTGTTAACGGTTGCGATCCCTGACCTAATTGCATCGTTTGTTGATTTATGCCCTGCTGTTTTCCCGCCATTTGTGATAATTTTTCTAATAATTCATCCAGACCCGCCGCCGAGCTGGCGCTGGCAAGCTCTTTCATAGCAGACATCATCTGCATCACCGCTTCGTTCAAGTTTACCATTGCTTTTTGTTGTCCCCTGTTTGCCTTGCCTATATTGCGTTCTTCAAATTGTTTCAGAGCTTCGTTCATATTGTGAAGCGACAGTCCAACAGACCTGCTCATTTTCGACGAAATGAAAAATGTTTTTTTCGATAACTCTCCCATTCTGTTTGCGTTTCTGGTAAGCGCATTCATCAAATTTTGCTGAGTGTCTGCTCTCTCAGTAAGCTGCGGACTGTTGCTGTTTAATTTTTTCGATTGATTAAATAACCGCTCCTGATTTTTCGACAGCGCTAAAAAATTAGTTGACAGCCGCTTTAATTCAGCCATCACTTCTTGTTTCTGTTTTTCTGTCAATTCTTTTTTTGCCTGGCTCAGCATCTCCAGCATTTTCGAAAGCGATGATTGAGCCGATTTTCCTTTTTTCTGTGCCCCCTGCATGTCCCCGGATTTCATTTGCGAAGATACCTGTTCCATATTTTCCAACAATTCATTCTGTTCCATTTGCTGAAGAATTTGCTCCAACATTTCAGCAGGCATGTTGGCAAACTCATTCATGCTGTTTTTCAACTCATTCGTCTCATTCATCATATCAGAAGTTTTATCTTTTGTTTCCCGTTGACTTTTGCGCAGTTCGTCTTTTTGATTATTTGATAATTCCTTTTTTAACTGCTCATTAATATCAGTTTGATCCTTCAAAAGCTTTTCTGCTTTTTTGACCAACTCATCCAATTTTTGTTCAATCTGTAATCGCTTTAAAATGTTGAGCGTTTTTTCAATATTCTTTAAAAATTCTTCCTGGGCGAAATTCAATTGTTCAATCGCCTGCTTCATCAGTTGCTCATCAATTTTTTCTGCAGCTTTTTGCAATTTTTTAATAGCTTCTTTTAATTCATCCGTCATTATTTCGTCGAGCAGCTTTTGCAGTTCGCTGTACTTTTGAAGCGTCTCCAAACTTAACAGGTCATTTTTTTCCATTCTTTCAACCATTTGCTCTAATTGTTCTTTCACTTCATCAAGCGATTTTTCCAACTGTTTCTGATTTTCCAGTACATCTTCAACTTGCTTTTTTTCCTCCCATTTTAACTCTGGATTCTGCTTCAATTCCTCGGCTAATTTGTTGATATTTTCTTTCAACTCTTTGCTTTTCTCATATAATCCTTCAAAGCTTTCTGAAGTTTGCTCTTGCTTTGCGTCCACCTCGGCATAGATTTCTTCCAATGTTGGAAAACGAGCAGAATAAATTTGACTCTTTGAATTTTTGGGACCAGACACAGCATCGTTGTCAAAAATTTCTGCATAATAACTAATAATGTCACCAGCAAAAATATCAAGCTGGGTTAAATCCCAGAAATAATCCAGAACAATTTTTTCTTTCTGCTTAATATCTATCGGCAGCGAAATAAATTTTAACGGCGAATCAGAAAAAGGATTATCCATTTTAATAATTTTATAGCCCAACCTGAGCGAAGAAAATCCGAAGTCATCTTCAGCTTCTATTGTCAGCGGTAAAATTAAATCCTCAGTTAAATCCACATCCTGGCCCGGAGAAGTAATAAAAGCGCTGGGAAAGATATCCTCTGTCAGCGTAATTCTATACTCAATGGGATCCTTATTTTCAAATTCTTCATCATCCACCAATTTAATATGATAGCTTCCACCTTCGGAAATTCTAATAGCACCTTTGGCTGACTCCCAATTTAGATTGAGCGGAACTTCTTTTTTATTATTCAAAATTAGAGATGCCCGTGACAATTTTTTATTTGAAACCAAATTTATTTCAACATAAGATCCCTTCAAACAATTAATGTCCCCTATGTTTTCTTCTAAATATTTTTGATCCATTCGAGAATAATCTGGAGGCGTAATTTTTACATGAAAATTCCTGACAAGAGGCAATTCAATAACTGAAAGCAAATATTTTTCCGTGGCAATCTCGTCAACTGTAAAAAAATATTCGGTTGTATCCTGAATATGCTCAATCAAAAATTTGAATTCATTTTCAATTTTCGGCTCCAAGGAATGTGTCAAATGATATTCATTATTAACTTCTTTCAAATGAAGATCAAGTTTTTTGTTCTTCTTTCCAATGACCTTCGCTGAAATTTCTATTGCTTCATTTTTTAATACCTGCTTGTTTCCAGGATTTACCTGTATCGTAATTTCAGGATGTTTTGTGAATTTAGTAAAAGGACGTAATAAACGATATTCCGCATCCCAAAAATTTTCTCCCAGTCCGAATGCAAATAATAAATAAAGAACTAATACTCCAAGAAACAGTTTTCCATTCCGCCAAACCGGTTCAATACTCACCGATTCTTTGAAGTCGATCTCTTTCACATCTTTGTGAATTTTTTCAATAGAGGCATCAATCAGGTCGTTGGAAAAACCGTGGCGATTGGATTTTTTTATTTTAAAAACTTGAATAGCGTTGGAAAGTTTATCTTCAATTTCAAGAAAATGTTTGCCGATACTTTTTGCAATTTGCTCATCAGCCGGGAATCTTCTTTTAAACAAAAAATAGGTTGGTTTAAATAATTTCAGAATTATTAGCAGCGACATAATTCCAATCCACAACAGCGCAATAACAAACCTCCCCGTTGAATTAAACTTGAAAACAGTTTCCAGTGCCACCGAAATAACAAATAATATTATTGCAACAGCCGAAAAAAGAAGTAATCCGCTAATTAAAGACGTTCGTTTCTGCTTAATCCGAACTGAATTAATTTTTTCTAATAATGAGTTGAATTTTTTTTCTGTGCATTGCATTTATCTTGAATTCTTCTTTTTTTTAAAGTCAAAATAAGTAAGTCGAAATCAATTCGTTAAAGCATAAACAATAACGTTAACGCCCATTTTTAATGCTTTGATGCGGACCTGTTGCGGATCTTTATGAACATCGGGATCTGCCCAGCCGTCAGAAATATTTGTGTTGAAAGAATAAAAGGCAACCATTCGTCCCTCGTGAAATACGCCATAACCCTGAGGAGGGCCGCCATCGTGTTCATGAATCTTTGGCAACCCATTGTTAAAGGAAAAATGGCTGTGATAAATCGGATGAGTGAAAGGTAACTCGACTAAATCTTTATCTGGAAATACTTTTTTCATCATCGCTCTGAAATATTTATCCATGCCGTAGTCATCATCAGCATATAGAAATCCGCCGTTGGTGAAATATTTTCTTAACCGTTTTGCTTCTTCGTTTGAAAAAGAAATTTTTCCGTGACCTGTCATAAAAAGAACGGGATAAGAAAAAAGTTCTTGATCCATAATTTCTGCTTTTTTCTCATCTTCAGCCGTCAGGATTGTTGTCTCTTGTTTGAGAAATTCTAACATGTTTGGAATCGTAGATGGATCATTATACCAGTCTCCACCGCCAAAATATTTAATCCGGGCAATAGTAAATAGGCTTTTATTTCCCTGAAGCTGTGCGTGACCCGATGCTGGAAATAAAAAACAAATCACTAGTACAAAATTTAAAAAGATAATTTTTATAATACTTTTCTCGGGCAATATTTGTCCTTATAATTTAATCAAATTCCTTTTGAATTACAACTGTTTTGCATTCAATTTTTTCGTTTCTAATTAATTAATAAATAATAAAAAATCAAACAAATAAGCCCTTCAGCGAATGCCAAAGGGCTTATTTCAAATGTCTAATCCCTGAAAAATTTTTTAATCAATTCAGCCTCTTAATTTGGCAAAATGAATTAGAGCAAAACAATCTTCCTTCGGCAAAACATATCAATAATTGTTTCACTGAAGGATTAAAACATCAGAGCAACTTCTCATTAAACTTTATTTTGAATCAGCGGTTTTAATATCAACATAAACATCTTTCTTGATTTCTTCAAGCCATTTTTGAAATTCTCGCTGGCGTTTCATATTTAGTGCCCAGCTTTCTATTTTATCCCAGTCCGTATCAATTGAAATTTTTCTTGCTTCATGCCGTGCGTTCAGTTTTAAAATATGCCAACCAAACTTTGTTTTGAATGGTTGAAAAATTTCTCCACCTTCCATGCCTTCAATAGCGTTTTTAAATTCTTTCTCCTGCAAATTTTCTAATTCCAATAAGCCCAACTCCCCCCCCTGGTCTTTGGTCGTTTCATCGTCCGAATATTGTTTTGTAATTTCTGCAAAATCAGTCCCTGGTTCATCAAGTAATGTTCTCACCTGTTTTATTTTTTCAATTGTATCTTTTTCGTCTTCCTTTGTCGGCTGCAGCAAAATTAACAAATGTCTTACATTTATCTTATCCCCTTTTCTGGCGATACACTGGATTATGTGAAAACCAAAGCGTGATTTGACTATATCAGAAAATTCTCCTGGTTGTAATAAAAATGCCACCTCTTCAAATTCCGGAACAAAATCGCCTCTTTGAATAAAACCCAATTCGCCGCCCTGCGCTTTACTACCAGGGTCTTCCGAATACTGTCGGCACAATTCTTCAAAATCTTCACCGGCTCTCTGTCTTTCCAATAGCTTTTCCGCCTTTCCTCTTGCCAGATTTTCAGAGGCTTCACCAGGTTTAATTGTAAGTAAAATATGACTTATGTCCACTGTTTCTTTCAACTCGGGAAGAGAATCTTTGTGTGTTTTGTAAAATTGCTCAACATCACGCCGCGTAATTTTAATCTGAGCAAATTTAGTATTCCGCAACATCTCAACTTGAAGATTTTTTCTCACATCATCCCGAAAATTTCTTTTAATCTTTTTTATTGATTCGCCAAGCTGTTTTTCTAATTCTTCTGCTGAACCAACTCGCTGAATCATCGTATTTATTTGCTCTTCTAAAACACTATCTACCTGACGTTCTTCGACCACAATACTATCTTCTTCTGCCTTGGCTAATAAAATTTTCTGGTTAATTAAATTCTGAAGAGTTTCACTCTTAAGTTTATTGAATTTTTCTGGATCCTTTCTTGGATCTACGCCCATCTGATAAGCTAAATTAAGAGAGAATTGATTCAACTCCGACGCTAAAATTATTTCATCCTCAACCACAGCCACAACATTGTCTAAAACCTGTTGTGAACGCAACTGGCTGGAAAGACAAATAATAAAACTGATCAACAGAAAAAATGATTTTCTTAACATATAATCTACTCCAAAAAATTATTGAAATTACTTTTAAAATTAATTTTTCGATATCAATGTCGAATCTTTATATATTTCTTTTATAATATTTTCATTCGTTTTTATTCTCATTTTATTTCCCAGGTCTTTAATTAAAGACTTATACCTTTGGGCGCTCTTTGAAGAAGCTAAGCGAGAAACAATATTTTCCCTGACTTCTTTCAATTCTTTATGAAACCCTTTTGGTCTCTTTTCCAAAATTTTGAAAATATGCCATCCAAAATCAGATTTTATCGGTTTCACAACACTACCAGCTTTATAGCGAAAAATTATGGCTGCGACTTCGGGCACAACGTCACTCCTTGAAAAAAACTCCAGTTCAACTCTCTTTTGTTTGGTATAATCTAATGAAACCTCCCTGGCAACTTTCACAAAATCCTCACCATTTTTTAATCGCTGTGAAACAGTATTGGCTTCTGCTCTGGTAGAAACTAAAATCTGAAGAGCCTTGATCTCCTCATTATTAGTAACGAATTTTTCTTTATTATCTTTGTAATATTCAAGAATTTCTTCTTCTGTAACACCTGCTTCATCATTCAAAACTCGATCAAGATATTTTCGCACCAGCAACTCTTTCTTTGCCTTTTCCAACTCATATCTGAAACCAGGATCAATATCCATTCCCATCTTCAAAGAATTTTGATAAATGAGCTCTGTATCAATCCATTGTTGAATAAAATTGTTTATTTGTTCTTTTGTAACTGCTGATCGAAGGAAAGTTGGTATCTCTTGCTTCAACATGCCAAGGGTTAATTCTCCGCTGCCGACAGTTACAATAACTTTTTTTTCTTCTTGTTTTTGGGCGCTACAGCTTAATATTACTAATATTAAAAAAATAAATGCACTGTTCTTTCTTCGCATATTATCTCACATTATTTATTAAATAGGTTAAAATCAATCCACAGCTATCACATCAGTTCCAATATATTTTTTACAGGCTTGCTCTAAATTTTTCTCATAAACGACAACATCAATTCTGTTGTGCAATTCATTTAACCATTCCTTTTCTCTTTCTTTCAGCAAAGTCCGTCTCAATCTCGCTGAAGCGGTTTTTTTTGCTTCTTCATACGTTTTAAGAGTTGCTGGTTTTTCGCTCAATACTTTTATTATGCTGTACCCTTTGCCAATTTTTATAGGATCTGTAATCTCGCCAGCTTTAACATTGAATGTAGGTTTACCAATTGCTGCCCTTCCTTTTGAAATAAAACCTAACTTGCCTTTATTCTTTTCAAGTGCTTTTTTTTCATTAAATCTATTAAATAATGATGTAAACTTTCTTCCCCGTCTTGCATCCGCAACCACTCTTTCAGCAGTTGTTTTATCTTTAACAGATATTTCCTGAACCTCTTTCATTGGAGGATGTTTATAATCTTCCCGGTGTTGTTCGAAATAGCTCTTAATATCTGCGTCCGTAATTGTTACCCTGTCAGTTACCTGAATCTTATAAATATTATTCTCCATCAAGGATTCTCGATAAGCCCTAATGCTTCTTTTCACCTCATCATCATTTTTTATGTTCTTCACTTCCACCTCCTTTTCAAGCAGAAATTTCGGAACAATTCGTTGATTTAGAAACGTCCGCACCTGCTCTTTGCCATTCATCTTTGGAAGACGATGGGATGGATATTTCTTTAGTTCTTCAATGAAACCGTTAATTGTTATATCTGATGAACTAAATTCAATCAAACTTTGCTTTTTATCGCTTTCCCTGAAATTGTTAAACGGAGAAGGACGCTTGTTTCTTTGATTTGTTCCATCATCTGAACTGGTCTGCTTTTTTTCTTCTACAAAGTTAAATCGTTCAACAAATAATTCTAATGCTTTTTCATTAATTTTTAATTTGTATTTTTTAATTAGCCCGTCCAAATATTCATAATACGCCTTTTCAATATCTTTAGAAAACAGCCTGTAAATGCTCTGTTTAACTTTTGCTTGTTCCGGGTCAAATGGAGGGGCGGGATATTTCCTGATGTTGATTATTTTAATAATATAATAACCATCCTCTGTCTCAATCGGATCTGATACTTCTTCATTTTTCATTGAAAAAGCAGCCGCATAAACCGGGTTGTTTGAAGCTCTTGGTCCCCACCTTAAAACGCCTCTTTTGCCACCATCTTTCGCCGTTTTAATATCCTCAGATTTTTCCTTTGCAACATCAGCAAAGTTTTCCCCAGATTTAATTCTATTGACCAGCTTAATTGCCCTTTTCAATACTTCTTTCTTATTGGAAGATTCTTTGTCAAACTTCAAAACAATTTGCCTGATCATTACCTCTTTATTTGATCTTTCATAATAATCCTTAACCATTGACTCCGGGATTGCTTTTTCCACGACTTCTTTATTTAAGAGCCGGCGGATCATCATTCCTTTTGCTCGTTCTTTAATTGTATTTTGAATTTTTTCATCTTCATCAAGATCGTGCTGATAAGCGTCGATAATTTTTAGCTTTTTTTCTACCATTCGATCTAAAAATTTCTTCTTTTCTTCTAACTTTGCCATTTGAATCTGTCTTGTTTTCTTACCCTCGGCAAATGCGTTTTCATAATCATTTACAGTAATTTTTCTGCCGCCGACCCTAGCAATCGTTTGTTGTTGTTTGTCTCCGCAATTCAAAAAGAAGACACTCGTGTAAACGATAACAGTTAAAATAATAATTTTACTTATAACCGATTTCATATATCCCTCCAATTAAGTCTCTTTTTAAAAATCCTTGTTTAATTTATTCGTCCTTCATATAAATTTATAAAAAAATTTTAATAATATATAACATTATAATAACTTTTTCAAGAAGTTTTTACCAAATTCAATGGGTTCTTTTTCTGACAATGGAATGTCTAAACTTATGCCAAAACCTTTATCGCTATCTTTAAAAAAATGAAACATACCTTCGGCTTTATCAATAATCGAACTTACTTTCATTTCTATAAGTTCCCTTTTGTTCGTCGATGTTATTTTATCTGAAAAATATGTTAAAAGTTTATAATTGAAAATTTTTATTTGCTTGAAATCTAATTGTCTGCCCAGCAATTTTAATTCTATTAAATAGAATAAATTGCGGGCAACTCTCGGCAGAGAACCAAACCTATCTTTTACCTCTTCCTTAACCTGCTCAATTTTATTAAAATCGGTCTCATTAGCCAAACGACGATAAATATCAACTTTTAACTCTGGTTGATTTATATATTCATCAGGCAAATATGCATCCTGATCAATGTCAACTTTTACCTCATCAATTTTTTGTTGCCAGGGAATTGACATCCCTTCTTGTTCCAGCTTCAACTCGTGCACAGCTTCCTCGATTATTTTTGTGTAAAGCTCATACCCTAATGCCACAATATGACCGCTTTGCTCTGCTCCTAAAATATTACCCGCGCCCCTTATTTCAAGATCTCTCATCGCAATATTGAATCCAGAACCTAATCCGCTAAATTCTTCAATAATTCTCAACCTCTTCAAAGCATTTTTCTTTAAATTTGAAACGGGTGGGATAAGCAAATAGGCATAAGCCAGTTGATTGGATCTTCCGACTCTTCCTCTCAATTGATAAAGTTGAGAAAGCCCAAACCGGTCAGCCCTATTAATGATCATCGTATTTACATTGGGAATATCCAAACCAGATTCAATAATCATGGTTGATACAAGACATTGATATTTGCGCATTGCAAAATCCCACATCACCTTTTCCAACTGACGCTCATCCATCTGACCGTGGGCAACTGCAAAACTAACTTCTGGAACTGTTTTTCGTAACTTATTCGCTACAGATTCAATTGTATGAACACGGTTGTGAACAAAGAACACCTGCCCGCCACGATCAACTTCTTTGAGAATTGCCATTCTTATTAGATCTAAATTAAAAGTAGTAACCTCGGTTTCTATTGGGTGGCGATCACGCGGTGCAGTTGTTATCAGTGACATGTCCCTGATGCTCAACAATGCCATGTTCAATGTTCTGGGAATTGGCGTTGCAGACATGCTTAAAACATCAACATTCAAGTATTGCTTTTTTAGAGCCTCCTTTTTCTTAACCCCAAAACGATGTTCTTCATCAATAATTAGTAATCCCAGGTCTTTTATCTGCACATCTTTTGATAAAATTCGGTGCGTACCAATTACAATATCTATTTTTCCGGTTTTCAAATTATCAACAACCCATTTCTGTTCCGAGCGCGTACGGAATCGGGACAACAACTCAACCGCCATTGGATATTTGCGCAATCTTTCACGAAATAGGTTGTAATGTTGTAGGGCAAGTATTGTTGTCGGTACAAGAACCGCCACCTGTTTACCATCGCTAACTGCTTTAAATACAGCCCTTAAAGCCACTTCTGTCTTTCCATACCCGACATCTCCACATACAAGGCGATCCATCGGTTGGCTGCTTTCCATATCAGCTTTTATCTCCAGCGAGGCTTTAGTCTGATCCGGAGTGTCTTCAAATTCGAATGATGCCTCTAACTCTTTTTGCCACAATGTATCACTGGAAAAAGCATATCCCTTTTTTGTTTTTCGCTTTGCATATAATAATGTTAATTCCCTGGCAAGTTCTTTCACATGTTTCTTGGTCTTCTTCTTTAGCAGCTCCCAACCTTTACTGCCCAATTTACTGAGCACCGGGACAACCCCTTCTTTGGCTGAATATTTCTGTATTCGGTCCATTCGTTCCAATGGCACATACAATAAATCGCCCCCGCGATAGACCATACTCAAACATTCACGTTCGTGTCCATTAGCGGTTATTTTTTTTAATCCCTGGTATTTTCCAATTCCCTTGTCAACATGGACAACAAAATCACCAATACTCAATGAATTCAGTTGCTGAAGCGTCAGCCCTCGGCGTGGTCTTTTTTTTCTTCTCCACCGAATGGGACGTCCGTAAAATTGATTATCTGTGTAGATTACAAGTCCAGCATCTTTAAAAACAAACCCCTGGTTGAGACCAAATTTTTCTATTCTTATTTTCTCAATATCTATTCCAGAATCAAGAAAAAGATCTTCCAGGCGATCTATTTGCTCTGTACTATCACAAAGAAAATATATAAGATTAGACTTGTTGTTTACTGATTTTTGCTTAAAATAATAATCTATCTTTTTCTTCAACAAAGAAAAACTACCCCGAAACGATTCCTGTAGCTGGCTTTCAAAATCAATGTAAATTCTCTTTTTTGAAGTTTGAAATGAATCCTGAATTATCGTAGTAAAATTATCAAGTTTTTTTT
>Ga0208771_1001067_pt1 | contig 15118 bp, 15 predicted proteins | sample AntAceMetag02UKX_FD_184775 | JGI IMG/M metagenome (GOLD analysis project Ga0208771, IMG submission 184775) | Saline lake microbial communities from Ace Lake, Antarctica - Antarctic Ace Lake Metagenome 02UKX (SPAdes) (version 2) | ecosystem: Environmental > Aquatic > Non-marine Saline and...
CCGCTCGTCATTGCAAGGAGCGAAGTCATGCACCGAATGGTGAATGGCGAAGCGACGTGGCTATCTCAACCCCAACTAAAAACTAAACACTCAAAACTGAGGTGCTCTACGGGTGACGGTCATAAGTCATATTCGATTTCCCAAAAAAATCCATTGCTTTTGCCCTGCCTGGCGCTTACAATTCGAGGATATGTATTATGGGCAATAGGCAGGCTATGGGCAGGCTGTAATGATACTGAAAATGCTTTATTTGCCATGAAACCTGGCACAGCGTGACAGATTTGGCAAAAATACTGAAAGGAAATTTTTATGGGACAACGTAGAGATAGACTTAATAAAAGACTGGAAAAACAAAAAAAAACGCGTGCTGCCAATTCCCATCGTAAGTCAAGAGAGCGTGCACGCAAAGCCGAAGCAATTGCCACCCAACTTGGCTGAAATTGCCACTATTTGGGATAAATCACCAGCAGCTAATATTAGTTCATGAGAAAGATATGACAACTGAAGGGAAGAAATAATTGTCCTTGAAGCGAAATTATAGTTGACGCTGGCAATCTCAACCCATAATCTCCCCACCGACGTGCCAATCTTCTTTTTCTACTGTTCACCTGTCTACTGCTCTAATATCTCAGCCAAAAGCCCTGCCCTTCCCGCCGTTCGCCTGAGGCTTACCTGTTCGGTGACATCAACAACAACGGCTCAATAGACGTCAACGACCTGAAAATTCTCGCAAACAACTACAACCGCCACGCAAACTGGCGCCCACCCTCCGAATAATCCACCAGAGAACCGAACAGTTCCGGCAAATTAAGATGGTAATTTAAACTGATCGGCCGGTGAGTTTGAGTTACTACATACCTGATATTCGATTTGCCATAAGTGGGAATTTTTTAAAAAATGGGGGTTTTGGGGGAAAATTTTGGGTTGTTTTTGGGGGTGATGTTCGTTTTTGGGCTGATACTGACGATTTTGTTCGCACAAACGCGCAAGTTTGGTGAAAAAGGGGGTAAAAACGTACGTAAAAATGACGAAAAAGTACATAAAAAATACATTTTTGTACGGAAAAAGTACAGAAATGTACGGATTTTGGACATTAGACTTGCGCGTTTGTGCGCGCGAGACGCGCGTATTTCGTGAAGCGTGAAGCGTATCTCGTGGGGCGATTTTTGACAGGATTACTGGATAGAATTGATTATCGATAATTGATTAGTGATTATTTAACATTAGCTGAGGGGGGGGGTCGGGTATGGGGAGTGCGAGTTTAGGTGGTTGTTGGGTGGTTTTACATTGCTTGAGATGTGAGAAAATGTAGCGGATCCTTTAGTTTCCCTTACTCGTCCCAGAAAGTACTTTGTTGCTTTTCTTGGCTTTCTGCGTATTCTAGGTCTTGGAATCGCCACTTGCCATCTTCGATAAAACTTTCACTTACACAGAATGAATTACGCCATCTGCTGTTCTCCATTCGAGCGTAACCCTTCTTATACCGCTTTATTAATTCTTTAACCGGGTTGGCTAATGCTATTTGTTCTTTTATCTGTCCTTGCCCAAGAAAACCAAAAGCCGTGCGAAACGAGCCTACCAATAAGTCTGTTAACTGTATTAATTGACAATCGTCATCTTCTTGGCTGTTATCTTTTCGATGATCAGAAGCAGCATCATCAATTGGACAATATCCCTTAAACTGACAGTAATCCCTTAATCCATTGAGATGATCAATTATTCTTTTAGAATCAACATTACGGCCATGGTGCTCATGACCATCAAAGTGCATTTTCACGATACGGGCATGGTTGTCCTCCGAGAAGAGGTAGTGAAGTCCGCCTTTGGTTGCTATTCGAAAAGAGGTCTCTATTTTGCCGCCATAGTCCAGTGAACCATACATGTTTTCAAACTGGTCTCTGTCCCGGAACAATATGAATTTAACACCGAGAGGATTCCTATTATACAAGTCATCAAATATAGCATACTGCTTTTTGCCTCGGACTCTCTCACCTGTACAAATCGGATAAGGATATCTGGAGTTGAACTTAGTAATCATGCTTCCGATTGCAAAGTCAAGCCACGCTTCGGCGCAATTGAATATTCTATTAGCAGCATCTATTTTTTTGAAACTCAAGGGATATTTATAGCCTGTATAGGCCCTGACTTGTTTAAGGTGCTTGACAATGAGTGGTTTACAAACTGTTGGCACTAATAATATACCGTGCCAGTAACCGTGTTCCTTGGATTCATCATGGTATATTTCGTAATCCATAAGCAGCGAAAAAATTTAGTATTCACTGGTAGTAAAACTCTCAAGAGTACTAAGTAATGCCTTGCAAGTCCGAAAAAACAGGAATGATTTTTAACATTTCCTTTTCAATATCACCGCTCCCAAGCTGAGCAGTAAGGGCGTGGAAGGTTCTATTCAATGTCATGGGCAGTTAAGAACATTGCTTTTTCGAATGCGGCAAAGAACTGTTGATACGGTTCTGGGTCTTCGATTGCTTTCAAATTATACTGAGCGTTTGCACGAACAAACATTTGCGTCTCGTTGCGTGGTCGAACATTGATTGTAATTCGCACTGCATAACGGTCCAGTTTAGTTGCACTAACACTACCCAGAACATCGTCAGCTTTATCAATAACAAATCCTAAATCTTGAAGAGTGGCCATCGCAGTTCGTAACGTCTCGATTTTATCAGTGGTGTCAAACACACGGGATTGCATACTGCGTAATTTAACCTGACTTTCGTGGGTAGCTAATACCTGACTTCGGGAACTCTCGCATCCACAAAAACAAAGACAGCTTGAAGCCAAATATAATGCAGCTATAAAGTTTACGGGCCTATTCATACACCATGTGCCTCCAGAAATACTGCTTTAGAAAGCTTATCAAAAAATTCCTGATACATTTTTGGATCGTTAAGTTTTTCGCGTCCACTTACTTGGCCATAGTTGTTCCATATAATTCGCTGAAAGGTCACACGGACGGCTGTCCTGTCTCCATTTTCCCCAACAGGGGACGTTACGAGTGAGACCCGTATTTTTTGCGTAGTGTCATAGACGGCTTGTGTGCCACCCAAGGCGGCAACCATTACCGACAAAAAAACCTGTCCTGCCTCTGTGGCATCCCTGTCTTTTGACACAACAATAAGACCTAAATCCGTTTCGCTTTCATCCAAGTTAAAACCGAGGTCTTGAAGAACTCCTGCCGATGCAGATAGTGTCTTACTTTCATCGGAAGTATCGAACACTCGCGTCTGGAGTTGTCTATCTTCAAGTGTCGCCTTATTCATACTTAATGCATCACGAGGAATGCCGCCGCAACCTTGAAATATCAGTACAAATGGTATCAACAGAAAAAAGCACATACAAACTCTTCTCATTTTATGCATTCCTTAAAAGCGGGAGGTGTGATAGGCAAAATCCCGTACTTTCTTATCCTCATCAAATTTTATAATAATGGTAAGTGTTCGTTGACTTTTTGAGGCAGCTCCTGCTGATTGGCCAAGTAAAAGTAAAGTCCAACTACCTCCAGAAGTAGCAACATCCGTTGCAATTTTGTCATAAACCCAAACCTCTCGTCGTTGCTCATCTGTTGTGACAACATTAGGTGACCCAAGTGCTTCAATCACCGCGGCGCTATTCATACCAATTGTTATTTCTCGTTGAACAGTTCCAAGGGTCATTTTATCTCCCTGAAGACCTTTCTGAACTTTTCCAGAATGGTAATCAGCTGAACACCCCATAGTCCCCATAATAGCCCCTGTATACATTATTAATAAGATTGAGTTGGTTTTCATAGTTTTTATTCCCTTTCAGAAATTCTGGTTCTGGATAAAACGCTAATAATTCTGTACAACTCCGCATTCAATTGCCAAAAGCCCGCCAAGTCTCAACTTCTATTGCAAAATAACATACTAAGACCGTTATAACAAGCAAAATCTTCCTTTTTTTCATTTTATCTTCTCCAATAAAAGATTTGTATCTCCAGGCGCACGCTGCGCACAGCGATACTGTTGCCCCCAAATCTGTCGGAACGGGTGTGTTTGTGTTGCTCATAACTGCCTGCTCCTAACTGGCAACTATTTTAGGCTAATCGCGTTCCTAACGCAAGGGTAAATGGGTGAGAAATGTTGGTATTTGGTGGTTTTTGCCCGAATAAAACCCCCAAGACGCGGCTTAAGGGCTAAATGTTGGTGTAAAAGGTGACGGAGGGATGGCCTGTGTCGCCGTTGCAGAGCAGTTGCGAGTCGGGTATGGATTTGGTAAGGTAGCGGGTTTGTTGGGGCTGGCTGCGGTTTGGGCTATGCCGTTAGGGGCGATTAGAAACAGAGGTGCGTTTTGAGTGAGCATGAAATACGAGGCAGAATCGACCCCGCCGGCACGGCCGCAATATTGGGCGCAATGCTGTGCTGGACTACGGGGCCCCTCTTCATCCGCTACCTCACAGGCCATCTCGACGCATGGAGCCAGAACCTCTGGCGATATACAACAGCAATGCTCGTCTGGCTGCCGTATCTTATCTTTAAGACAAGACAGGGAAAAGTCCCCCCGGCCGTCTGGAAGCGAGCGATCATTCCGAGCCTGGCCAATATTCTGATGCAATCCCTATGGGCATGGAGCTTCTATTATATCAAGCCGGGATTCGGAACTCTTCTGGCCAGGTCCAGCGTAATATGGACAACTACTTTCTGCCTGATTTACTTTCCCGACGAACGCGGTTTAGTAAAAAGCCGGCGGTTCTGGAGCGGCATGGTGCTCTCGGCGATCGGCCTGACGACTATCGTCACCACCAGGAAGGTAGTTGCCGGAGGAGCAGAGATAACCGGGATAGTAATAATGCTCATAGCAGCAGCCACATGGTCGCTTTATACAATATGCGTTCGCATAGCCTTTCGCAAAATCGATTCGCGAACAGGATTTTCAGTTGTAAGCGTCTACACCGTCTGCGGTTTATCAATTATAGCTATGCTGTTCGGCAAACCCGGACAAATTACTGAAATCGGCAGTTGGCCTGTCGCATGTATTGTGATCAGCGGGATACTGAGCATCTCTCTTGCGCATACGCTTTATTACATATCGATACAGCGAATAGGCGCCGCGATACCGGCCCTGGCGATAGTGGTGTCGCCTTTCGCAACGCTTCTACTGTCGATGATGGTCTTCGCCGAAAGGCTGACCCCATGGCAGTGGGCCGGCGGAGTGGTGCTGATAAGCGGTTCGGTATTATCGATCTGGGCGCAGACCCATCTAAGAAAGGTCTAACATGCGGCAATCACCTTTTAGTCGCCTTCGACCGCCGGATAACAGGCCGGGACTTGGTTGTCTTTACCGCCCCCTTCTCAAGCAGCTTTATCGCTTTCTGAACATTGGCAACTTTGAGGACGCCCGTTGTCTTGCCTCCCCTGCCGCCGGCGGTGCAATAGGCGTAGGCGATATTGATGTGATTTCTCGCCAGTTTCGCGGCAACGCCTGCGAGCGCACCTGTTTCGTTCGCCAGGGTGACACACAAGACCTCTGTCTCGCTGTACGGCATGTTCAGTTTGTCCAGGACATCCTTTGCCTTCTTCGGCGCGCCAAAGACCACTCGCATAACCCCGTGCTCGGCCGAATCCATCATCGTCATGGCGACTATGTTGACTTTGGCCCGCGCGAATTCGCCGAGAACCTGGGCCAGTACGCCGGGTTTGTTGACCATAAAGATTGAAAATTGTGTTGTAACATTCATATCCACCGTCTCCAAAGTCAAGAATGGTTATTCCGGGTCCGCAGCTTCGAGGGCTGTTTGCCTGTCGGGGAAAAATCTGAAAATCCTGTCCAGGTTGGTTATCCTGAAAACGCGATGCAGTTGCGGATTTATGCCGCTGATAACAACCTCGCCATCATAGGGTTCGATCCTGGCCCGGATATCCAGGATCAGGCCCAGAATCTGCGACGAAAAGAACTTCACCTGCTCAAAGTCAAAAATTACTCTTTTCGGATTGTTTTGAGCGATGAACCCCCTCGTCTTCTCAGAAGCGGCGGATATTGCCTCCACACCTGAGATTGAGGCGGCCACAAAAGCCACCACCGCGACGTTATCTTCGCTGGTTATTTCCACAATACTTTCTTCGTCCATTGGTCTCGACCACTACAATTTAAAAAGCAAAATCTCAGGCATCTCTGCCGCCTGTCGGCGCATGCACGATTGCACACCTGCTGAGGAGGCATGTTAATTACTCTGCCAAGTGGCTTCATCTTAGCTTTTCGGTTCAGAAGAAGCAATAAGTTATTTGATATGGTGGTGGCGAGAATGTAAAATGTGCGAGGCTAAGAGAACAAGAATTGAAGGAGAATATTATGGATACGCTATATGAAAATGCTGAAACCGGTTGCTGTCCGCGATTCGATCCCGAACCCTGGGCCGAAAAAGAAGTAACGTGGGAGGAGAAACTTTTTATCAAGGACCATGTAAAAAGCTTTCTGCACATACCGCTTAACTTCGGCAAGGTCATGGTGCGAAACATTGAGAAGATCAAGGCAGCCGACGCTCTGGTGCCCAAGCCGCTTATGCTAAGCGACGAGAACTCGCTTTGGGGCGCCGATATTTACATCGCGGTCAGCAAAGACGTTCCGGACTCGCAGATGGAGAAGGTCTCGGGCACGTTTCTTACCAAAGTCTTCGAAGGCCATTACAAGGACGCCGGTAAATGGGCGAAGCAAATGAAACAGTACGTAGCCGACAAAGACAAGCAACTCAAGAAGCTGTACTTTTACTATACTACGTGCCCGCGCTGTGCGAAGTACTACGGCAAAAACTACACGGTAATGGTAGCACAGATATAACAGAATGATATTTACCGTTTTGCGTGCAGGGCTCCTCCGACAGGCACCGTGTCGGTCCATGAATCTGTTTTTTTGAAGTCCTGGCCCTCAATTCCCTGCCATGTATTGAATTCGATCAGGCCGTTCTTGTTGATGACGATATCAACAAAAGTCTGATGCTTGTCGGCGTGACTCATTCGTCCGGCGTTGCCGCCATCTCGAAAGGCCGTCGCGCGGGTCGCCGGTGAGGGTGAACCGAAACGACGCAGGCTCCTGGGCGCAGCCCCAGATTCCTAAAGAACAGAAGGCCAATATGCCGCAAGTACCAATTCTTCTGAAGTTATTCATTTTCACCTCCCCTTAGTTTTGACATCATCAATCAGGTAGGCGCTCAGCGCCACTTTATAGTGAGAGCCGGCTACCATGCAGGTAACCGGCTCTTTCATTTCAAGCACTTATTGGCAACAAAGCGAGGGCTTTGCGCGGCTTATTACGACCATTCCGGCAGTTCAAAGCCTTTCCTGTACTCTTTGGTTCCCAGCTTGTTGGCTTCAGCTGCACCTAAGCCGGTAAACAGTTGAGTCTTGGGATCAATCGTGAGTCTCTGGCCTACGCGCATCGCGACGTTTGCAGCGTGACAAAGCACTGAGGTGTAATTGGCTTCGTTGACATCGGCGGTAAGATCGCTGGTCTTCCTGCTGCGAACGGCCTTGAGGAAAGTGCCGAAGTTATCTTCATCGTCTCTCCCGGCGCCGCCGAGTTTCTTACCATCTTTGTTGAAGGCGGCCCAACCCCTGCGACCGATGGAAACCCATCCGTCATCGCAGTAGAAGATATTCCCGTTGTCGTGGCCTTCCTGCTTGTAGTCCGTCCAGAGACGCATCTCATACACCACATGTCCCTCGTCATACTCGAAGGTCGCCATCTGCGTATCCGGTGTCTCATGGTCGTCATCGTACCAGAGTTGTCCGCCGCTGCATGTAACAGCCTTGGGCAGACCAACGCCAAGACCCCATCGGGCAAGGTCGATCTGGTGACTGCCGTCGTTGCCGCAGTCGCCTGAACCGTAATCCCAGAACCAGTGCCACTTGTAGTGGTACCTGTTCGGATTGAAGGGCCTTACCGGGGCAGGTCCAAGCCAAAGATCGTAGTTGATGCCTGACGGTGCGGGCCTATCCTTCTTGCGGCCGATCGGACCACGTTCCTGGCAGTTAATCGCCTTTGCAACTCTACACTTGCCAATCTTGCCGGACTGAATGAACGCAACACCTTCCTGAGCGCTAGTGCTGCTTCGTTTTTGCGTACCATGCTGGACGATTCGTTTGTACTTATTGGCCAGTTTGACCATGTAGGCACCCTCGGCCATTGTGTGGGTCATCGGCTTTTCGATATAAATATCCTTGCCTTTAACCATCGCCCAGGCGCCAACCGGCACATGCTGATGTTCAGGAGTTGCGATACCAACAATGTCAATATCCTTATTGTCCATCATCTTTCTATAGTCAATGTAGGTGGCAACACCTGCGCCATTGTTCTTGACTTCTCTCAATCCGTTCCTCAAGACTTTTTCGTCTGTATCGCAAAGCGCCACGATACGAGAGCCTCTCCCGGGTCTGTCGAAAGCTTTGGTATGGCTTTCACCTCTGCCATTGAGACCAACTACGGCTGCGCGAATATCATCATTGGCGCCCATCACCCTCGAATAGGACGCCGCGGACATCGCCGCGCCTACAGCCATCGAACGTTTCACAAATGTTCTGCGAGAAATTTGTTCCATAATGTGTCCTCCTTACTAACTTTCTTTGTTGCTAAATTAATAATTTATTGTTTTATTTTTCGGGTTCTACACCCACAAATTCCATACAATCAAAATCCTGTTCATTAGCCGCCTTTCATCCGGCTTTAGTTTGCTACAGTGCTCACGTCATCGATAAGAAAGATGCTCAGCGGCACCCTGACATCGGCGCCTGGCGAATCTTCCATATACAGCCCTTTTGCTCCCGGCTCACCATTAACTATCATGGGGCGAACATCACCTCGCCACGGCCCGGTGCGGAAGACAAGGCGTTCGAGAGATTCGACCTTGCCTGCGAATTCAACGCCGCCCTTTTTGCGTTTACCGTCGATGTAAAGGTCATATTCTTCTTCATCGCAATCGAGCACGAGCTTAATATCATACCACTTGTTTGTCTGAGCGGGAACAGGCAGAGTTTCGGTGCCCATACGATCGACCGCTATCCAGTTGGCGTCGAGCCTTAGCCTCATGGGCCTGTCGCCGTGTTTGTCCTGGACTTCGATATCGAGAACGCCCATGCCAACCTTGGCCATCATCACCCGAAAAGCCACTGTAACCTTTTTGCTCGCAGGGAAGGCCCTTTGAGCAATTGCATAATCGTAAGGCTCTTCGTCGCGTAATTCAAGACATTTATTGCCGGAGGCGACAGGGTCGTCGACAATCGAAATCGGGGCCCACAGGGGAATATAAAGGTTCCACTTTGCCAATTCGGACTCATCGGCGACTCGCTGGAAATCCTGGGAGAAATGTTTGTCGACTGTGCCTGTGATCGGAACGGGCGTCCTGGTTACCCAGATGTCTTCTTTGTTGACGCTGTAGGTGTTCCAGATGTGGTCGCCGGGAGGATTGCCGTTACCCTCGGCGATTCCGCGGAAATACTGGCTCCCGATGTTCTTGTGCATTCCCTGGTAACGCAACTGCGGGACTTCGCCGTTGATGCAGAGCAGGTTGTCGAATTCGTAACAGTCGTCACTGGTCATTATGACCATGGGGAAACGATTGGATTTGCTGGCGCTGTGATTATAGACGAGCGCGTATCTTCCGTCGTCGGTCTTCTGTATCCAGGTTTTGGCGCCGCATGTGCGCAGGGTTTTGGCGTTAGCGAATCTGGTCCAGGTTTTTCCCTCGTCGGCGCTGAGTATCGCCATGCGGTGCTTCCAGACGCCGAGCACTACGCCGTCGGGACGGTGGGCGAAACTTAAGGCCTTGGGATCGTCGCCGTCGGTATCAATATTGTAGAAACCGTCTTCGCCGCGATCTTCCTCCCACCACTGCAGTGACATGAGCTTGTCGGCGAGAAGCGCCTTGCATGCCTTTACGAATCCGGCGTCCTTGCTTGCGGTATAAAGAGGATAAAGTGTGTTGCTCTCGTTCCATCCGGCGTGTTTGTTATACCTGATAAAATAGATGGGCCCGAATGTTCCGTCCTTGTACACCTCGCGTACAACTCTGCCCAATCCCTGGCCGTTATTCGGGCCCTTGCGAGGATGCGGACAAAAACTGTAAAAGGCAAGTGTCAGGAGTCTGCCGTCCGGCGCGGTGTAAAAACCCATGCGCTGGTGCATTACCGAGAAGATTCCGGCGGGCATGTCTACTTTGCCAGCGCCGGGATAGCGGCCCTTTATCTTCGGCAGCGGGTACTTGGGAAAAACAACCTGCGGGCTCGACCAGTTGAGGCCGTCTTTCGACGTCATCATCAATGTTCTTCCGGGAGGGACATGTTCGCCCCTGAGATTGCTCAGGTACTGCAGATAGAACTGGTTGTTCCAATATGCAAGGTAAGGCTGATGGTTGTATGTCCAGCCTATCATGCCCTCTTCCGGCGGATTTATTCTGTTGGCCCGCATCGCCTCGTAGTTGTGAGCGCCGATGACGTGGCGCAGCCTGCCGTCGTAGAAACGCTTGTCGGTGGAAATCTTACCGACATATTTTAAGGGTTCCGAAGCGCATTTCTCAATCGACGGGGGCATCTTCGCCGCGTTTGCAGCGCCGCCCAATACGAAAGCTACAAGCAGGCAAACACATACGGCTGTGTGTTTGGTGATTAGGGGGAGTTTCATCGCATGCCTCCTTCTTGAGCAAGTTGTTTGATGCTTTATCATAATTTGTTTATACGATCATTGTCAGTTTGAAATCGAAACGTTGTTCAGATAATAAACCGCCTCTTTGACCGGGTCGCCTGCATTGGGCAGGTCGTGTTCGTTTTCGTCGGCGCCTATGCCGAGCTTGCGATATTTTCCTGTGCGGAAGGAAAGTCTGTGAACCGTTTCGGCCTTTTCGGCAAAGGTCCCCTTGAAAACTTCGCGGCCGTCAACAGTGACACTGTATTTGCCTTTGGCTGTGTGGGCGTCGATCTTAACTGAAAGCCACTTATCTGCCTGATAGGCGCCGGCTTGCACGACCTTTGAGCCGTCAGCCACCTCGATCCTGCCGTTATCTGTAAGGGTCAGGCGGACGGGTCGGCGGTTGTCTCTGCTTGCGAGTTCGATTTCGAGTCGGCCTGTGTTGTTCTGTTTTGTGAATAAATCGAATTTGACCGTGACTTTGCCGGCCTCCGGGAAGACCCGCACCGCCCTGGCGTAATCGTATCTGTCGTAGTCACGAAGCTGCAGGCTCTTGTCGGCGGCGCCGGGATAGCCGATTATGTCAACGGGGGCCCATTTGGGCGAGTAGATATTCCAGTTTTTGACAGGATCGCCGGGGATCAGTTTGTCAAACGTATCGTTGACCGGTTCGGTGACACGGTCGTGGATGGGCAGGGGAATACGGCTTATCCAGATGTCCTCCTTGTTCATGCTGTAGACGAGATACATATCATCGCCGGGGGGATTGCCGTTGCCGGGCGCGATTCCACGAACATACTGCGGGCCGACGTCTTTGGCGTCGCCTTCGTAGCGTCTGTAGGGCAGTTCGCCGTGGGCGCATGCCATGTTGCTGAAGTTTCTGCCGTCATCGCCTGTTGTCACCACCAGGGGATATCGCCATTCGAAGTGCGGATTGTAGACGAATGCGTATCGGCCGTCTTCGGTTTGCTGGCCCCACATTTTGGCGTGGCCGACGATGACCGACGGCAGCTTCCTGTTGTTCGACCAGCTTTTTCCGCCGTCGGTGCTGAAAGCTGCAAAGCCGGCTTTGAACAGGCCGACAGTGACACCGTCTTTGCGGGTATACCAGTTGAATGCCTTGCATTTGAAACCTTCGCCGGAGAGAGCGTAAAAGCCGTCTTTGCTGCGGTCCTCTTCCCACCACTGCTGGACCATGAGTTTGTCGGCCATCAGCGTATCGCAGGCTTTGATGAAGCCTTTGTCGGGCGATGTTTTATAGTAGGGGTGAGGCGTGTTTGTCTCGTTCCAGCCGGCGTGCCTGTTGTAGCGGATGAAATAGAGCGGTCCCACTTTGCCGTTTGCGTAAACCTCGCGCACGGCCCGGCCTATGCCGTCGCCTTCGTTGGGTGAGGGATATCGGCCGTAGAAAGCCATTATCAGCAGGCGATCGTCGGGTGAGACATAAAAGCCCATTCGCTGATGGCATATCGTCATGTGTTTGCCGCCCTGCGGTTTGAAGGCGGGAAATAATATCTCAGGCATCTCCCAGTTCCTGCCGTCGGTCGAGCTGGTCATCAATGTCACCGTGTCGGCGTCGTGCTCGTTTACCGGCGCGGCCAAAAACTCAAGGTAATACTTACCCTTCCAATATGCGAGCATGGGTGCGTGAATGTAGGTGCGTGTGAGCCCGCCGGTGAACTTCGGATGTTCGCGGTTCGCGCGAAATACCTGGTAGTTCTGAACGCCGACAACCGGTGCGAGTCGCCCGTCTTGATGGGCGAGGTCGAGTGACTCGCTTCCGGTTCCGTCGTATATAAGGGGAGCATCGTCTCCCCAGTAATCGCCGGGGAGTATCGATATTATGTATTTGAGATCGGTGGGCGCGAATGAAAAGGCCGATCCGTCGATGATTGTCTTCTTTTGCCCCGGCCAGCTCCATGACAGACGCAGATAGGACGGGTCGCCGTCCTGAAAGTACCATAGCCTCAGGGGATACTTGCGCCCCTTGACCATGAGCGCCTTTCCGGTGCGTGTCTTACTGTTTCCGAGGCCGTCGATGACGATTGTCTCGCCGATCATGAGCCTCATGCCGTTATCGACCTCGACGGTGAAGTTGACCTCGCCGGTGTGCGGGCCTTCGATGTACCCCTGCCAGTAGCCCGACCAGTCGCCGGGGCCGCCGGTCCAGTTGTGATTGATGTGCTTGATGAGATCTCGTGATTCGGGCCTGGTGAAATCGGAGCCCTCACAGATCAGACCGACCAAGCCGGGTCTTTGGGCGTTGGCCGCTTCCGATGGTTTGAAGACATAATCGGGCTGGGCCAGCAGATTCGGACCGTCGTCTGCTACGGCTGATGAAAGTAATATTTGAGCGCCGGGCAGGCTAAGCGCCGCCAGGATCAGGATTACTCTTATTTTCATATTATCGTCCCTATGCGTTTGCAATTTTTATTTCTTGCCGATGGTGCGGGAATACGTTGAAGATGCTCGCAGCCGAACCAGCAAACCGCCCTGGCCGCGTTCAGGCTTAATCAGGATTCCATAGTCTTTGCCGGGCCTGAGGCGAAAATACATTTCATACTTCTGCTCGCCAAGAACAGGCTTGCCGACCGAAAGATTTACGCCGGGGATTCTTTCGCGTTTTTCAATCGACCGCATCGTCATTAGCAGGTCTGTCAGCCGAATGAAGCCTTTGTCCTCTTCTTCAACTGCCTCGGTGATTTCGATGTCCAGCCCGGTGTTAAGCTGAACATCTTTTAGTTCGTACAGTCCATCTTCACGCTTTTGAAAGTACTGGATCGGTTGCTTTGACCTGATCTCGACCGTTCTATCGTCGTGCTCTTCCATTTCCACCACAGGCGCATAAATGAGCCTGATTCGCTCGGTCGGCAGCTTGAACTCTTCAGGGCCGGCTATGGGAATCTTCTTCTCGTTCCAAAAGCATCGGCCGTCTTTGAATTGCAGCCTGTCTTCGCCGATTTTGAACGCAGCTTTGCTGAACACCGTTACTTTGCCTTTCAACTTATCGGGCGGGTCGTCGGTGGTCCAGATCGGCTCATGAGCAGAAGTCTTGCCGGGCAGATTCCCCGAGTACTTGAAGATCTGCATCTGCACCTGAATTATGTTGCCTTCGCGAGCCTGCGCACAGGGCGAACAAGCGAACAGGATGACAATGAAAAAGATTGCGATGAATCTTTTCATGGTTATATCTCCTTGTCAGTTCTTAACGTCGCGCTCATATCACCCTGAGGCATCCACTCGGCCGCTTGCGTCAGGTCCCACGGATTGCCTTCTCCGGAAGGCGCCTCGAAAATCTGAATATTCTGTACCATTGGAGGTGCGGGTGGGGCCTGCAGGAACTGGGAAGCATACATCCCCGCTAATCCGGTGAACAGGGCAAAGGTAGCGGCCCAGCCGAGAGGCACTCGAGATCGGAAGAAGTCAACGAGCCCGCCGCGGGCCGGTTGTTTTCCGAAGATGCGCTCCCTCGTTTGCTGCGAAGGTCCTGCCAATACCACACTTTTCAATTGCAATTCAAAATCGTCCATAATTACTGCTCCATATTCTTTTTCATTTTTGCAATGCCCCGACGGTACCATGATGTGACCGTACCTATCGAGCGCTGCTGCATGTCTGCTATTTCCTGAAACGTTAAATTTGCATATACGTGCTGGACAATGGTCTCACGTTCGTTTTCAGTTACCTTCAACAATGCTTCCGCGACTTGACGCGCGAACTGCTTTTTCTCGGCCACTTCGCCGGGTCCGGCCGAGGTGTCGAAGATGTATTCCTCGGCCAGGCTGGTCGTGCGCTTGCGTTTGCGAAGCTGGTCGATAGCAGCGTTGCGGACGCTCTTAAACATGTAAGCCTTTAGGTTGCGGGGTATCTCTTTGAGCCTGAGACCCCGGCAAAAGGCCTCGTGTATAGCGTCTTCGGCAAGCTGCGGACAGCGCGTTACAGCCAGCGCGCAAGTAAAAAGTTGCGAGCCATACTCATCGTAAACGAATTCCATCTTGCTTCTCAGCAATCGCATTATTCCTGCCGACGGTGATATAATGCTCTCACCGCCGCCTTTACATTCAGGGCTATTAGGCCACGATTGTTACCATTTTGACGTATCACGGCCGGTATTTTATGCAAAAATGCCAACTAATGCGACAAAAACTGCTGCCTGAAGAGCCCTCAACATGTTTTTTTTACAAAATAAGCCGTTTGTGCCCCGCGGTTCGGGCTACAGAGTCGAGGGCGAATCGACGATAATGACAGCCCAATAGCATTATTTCTGCCATTTTCTCTCAGGGCTACCGCATCTAAATTTTTTGTGATTCAAGATACCGTCAGCGGCAGTCCGATAACTTCTGTTAGATTGTTATGTTGTTGCTATACAGGAGATTACGAATGAACACGAGATTGTTAGATTACTTTACCGATGTTACGGACCCCAGGGTTGAGCGGACAAAACTGCACAAATTGGAAGATATCCTGGCGA
>Ga0208771_1001070_pt1 | contig 15083 bp, 16 predicted proteins | sample AntAceMetag02UKX_FD_184775 | JGI IMG/M metagenome (GOLD analysis project Ga0208771, IMG submission 184775) | Saline lake microbial communities from Ace Lake, Antarctica - Antarctic Ace Lake Metagenome 02UKX (SPAdes) (version 2) | ecosystem: Environmental > Aquatic > Non-marine Saline and...
GGTTTGTCATCAGCATGTCACGCAAAGGGAACCCGTATGACAATGCACAAGCGGAGAGTTTCATGAAGACGTTGAAGGTAGAGGAGGTATATGTTTCAGAGTATCGGACGTTTACGGAAGTGAAGGAGAGGATTGGCGAGTTCATCGAACTGATATACAATCAAGAGCGGTTACATTCGGCACTTGGTTATCTCAGTCCGGTGAAGTTTGAACAGGAGATCAAGTCGGCTCAGAGGCACTTAGCAATTTCAGCTCCATCGTGTCCAGCTTGAGGGGTTCACTCCATTCTCTTTAACCTCCTTGCTTGCTTTGCATCGTGCATACATCTTGTGGGAACCCAGATTGGGAATCACTACCCACTCAAATCGATAATGAACGAAGAAAGCTAGAACATTGTCTTGATTTCTTCCATAGCTGAGTGGTAAGATCAGCTGGAGGTGACCTGTCATGAAGAAGAAACTTGGTACCGCCCTAGAAGAGGACGTCATCACCGAGCTAAAGGTCCTGGCAGCCAAGGAGGATAAGAAGCTCTCCTGGCTCATTGAAGACGCCCTACGCCAGTATCTCAAGCGAAAACAGGCTGGGGTGGTGCGCAAAACTAGAGGTTCATTGAAGGCTTCGCCTCAAGTTGTCAATGCTATTCTGGAGGAAGACGAGTTCTATGCCTCCTGAAGGGGAAGCATTTCCACTCACAGAGCTGCCGGCCGGGCAGACGGTCTTTATCGACGCCAACATCTTCATCTATCACTTCACCGGCCTCTCGCAGGAATGTTCGAGATTCCTGGAACGCTGCGAACGAGGGGATCTTTGGGGAATCACTGCGGTGCATGTCCTTTTGGAAGTCTTGCATCGGCTGATGATGATCGAGGCTGTGACCAAGAAGTTGGTGACGCCAGGGAACGTAGCGAAGAAGCTTCGCACGAGGCCTAATGTGGTGAAGCAACTCGCCGATTATCAAACCCAGACCGAGGCCATCTTAGAAATGGGCATCGAAGTGGTAGGACTAACGTCAGACACCCTGAGGATTAGTCATCCCTATCGCCGCCGGGGCGGACTCCTAGTCAACGACTCTCTGATAGCGGCCGTGATGGAGGCGGAAGGAATATCGGATATCGCAACCGCCGATCCCGATTTTAGTCGGGTGGATGGACTTAGAGTCTATAGCCCCATGGACCTTGCTAGAAGCTGAAATCACCAACGTGTTCTTGATGAGCTTTTGCTTTCCCCGCGTCTCCCCTTCTCCTCTATCGATGAAGAACGCTGTTCTGGAACGGGTCAGTCAGCTCCAACTTCTGAGGGCGAAGCCGGTTCGACTGCTTCCTTTGCCGTGTGATTCTCCTCGATGTGGAGGATCGTCGGGATGAAGAACCCCGCGATGCCAACGGCTATGCAGAGGATGCCTGCGACCACGAACCATACCTGTATTCCAAACCGATCGCTCACCGGGCCGGCGATTGCGAGCCCAAGTGGCGAAGAGAGCGAGATGAGGCTGCCGAGGAGAGCGAACACCCGGCCCTGCATTTCCGGCGCCACGGTGGTCTGAAAGATAGCCATGAGCGGGCCGTCGGTCATCGGGATCATCAACCCCATGAGGAACATACACCCTAAAGCGATGAAGAAGAGGTTCCCTGGTGTGAAGCCCAGAACGAGAATTCCTACACCCACGCCGATGAGTCCTAGGAGCATGGTGTAGACCTTTCGTTTGAACCCGCCCCATGTGCTCAAGATAAGCCCGCCGAGTAGAATCCCTACCCCAATTACCGACTCCAGCAGGCTCAACTGGGTGGCGCCGCCTCCGAAGTGCTTGCGCACCAGTAGAGGAACGAGCGAGAAGGCCGGGGTCAACGCCACCTTGAAGATCAGCGCTCCACCAATCAAAGCCATCGCTCCCGACCATCCCCACAGGTAGCGGAAGCCGTCACGCATATCGACCCAAATCGATGCCTTCTTCGATCCATTCGCTTGCGATCGTACTGGCTGTGGAATTGCGATGAAGAGAAGCGGTCCCACGGCGAAGAGTGCCGTTCCCACATCGACTAGCATCACACCGTGCAGCGGGATAAGAGCGAGGAGGAGCGCCCCCAGTGGTGGTCCCACGATCGTTAACAGGCCATTCATCGTCTGGTTTATCCCTGCTATCCGAGTAAGGTGTCTATCGGGGACCATCAGTGTTGTTGAGGCGGCCATTGCCGGCCAATGGAAGACGCCCCCCAGAGAGCGGGCCAGCATGACGATATACACGTGCCAAACCTGCATCGATCCGCTCCAGAAGAGGTAGGCGAGCCATAGCGAGACCAGGGCGATGAAGCTGTCGGCGATTATCATTACCAGCCGCCTGTTCCACCGATCGACGTAGGCCCCGGCCAGCGGCCCGAGCAGGATCTGTGGGATCAACGCCACCGTTGTTGCTGTTGCGAGGACGGTCGCCGATCCGGTTGTTATCGTCAGCCACCAAACGAGCGCGAACTGCGCCGCGCTGCTGCCGACGAGCGAGAGCTGCTGGCCGGTCCAAATAGTGAAGAATGGGGCTTTCCAGTGTGTCTTGACATCTGCCATCAATCTGCCTCCGCAACTACTAGTCTCACGTGGTTAGTCGTCGTTCTCCCGTCATTGGTTCATTGTGGTTTTCAGTTTCGCTTGCCCGCATTGGCGGCTGCCCGTGGCGTACAATCGCTACTAGGTGAGGCGCGCTGTCATTTGCCAGGCGCACTTGGAGGGCTGGCGTCTTCGATGAGCGCTGCGTGCTCATCCTCGATGTGAACAATTGCAGGCACTGCGAACGCGATCAGCCCGATGGCGATCATTATCGCTCCGCCAACAACGTACCAGAACTGGATTCCAAGCCAGTCAGCTATTGGTCCGGCCATAGCTAGGCTGAGTGGTGACATTGCCGTCACTAGGCTTCCGAGCAACGTGAACACCCTCCCTTGCATCTCCGGGGATACGGTCGACTGTATCAGCGCCTGGAGCGGTCCGTTGGCAAGGGGATTCATGATGCCCACTAGGAACAGCGGCCCGATGGCTATGAGAAGGGCACTCGACGGAAGGAGACCGATGATGATTATCCCAATGCCCATCCCTACGACCCCGAGAAGGGATGTAAGAATACGCCGGCGAAATCCACCCCATACGCTGAGTGCAAGACCACCAAGGACGACGCCGATACCGAACGCTGCCTCTAACCAACCAAGCTGCAGTGCTCCAGCGGAGAAGTGTTTGTTCACCAGTAGCGGAAGGAGTGAGAACGCCGGTTGCACCGCGAAATTGATGAGCATCGCCATACCTATCACGAGCAGGAGTCCCTTCCACCGCCATACGTAGTGGAACCCAGCACTGATCTGTTTGAAGTACGGCATTTCTTTCTGTTCTTCAGCGAGAGTTGGCTGTGGAATGGGAATGAAGAAGAGCGGGACTATTGCAATTGTCGCGGTAAATACGTCGATCCCAAGGATCCCATACATGGGAAGGAGGGAAAGGAGGATCGCTCCCAGTGGGGGGGCGATGATGTTCGTTGCTCCCTGCATCGTTTGATTGAGTCCGGCTACGCGGGTGAGGTGCTCGCCTGGGACCATGAGCGTGGTCGATGCGGTCATCGCCGGCCAGTGGAATCCGCCTCCAATGGCCCGGATGATCATGATCAGATATATGTGCCACACTTGCGCAATCCCAGCGAAAAACAGGTATGCAAGAGCGGCCGAGGCGAGGGCGATTCCACCATCGGCAATGATCATCACGGTACGGCGACTGAAGCGATCGATCAGCGGCCCGGCAAAGGGGCCGATCACCACTTGAGGGATGATCGCCACCAGCGTGGCGGTCGCAAGGACGGTTGCGGATCCGGTCGTCCTGGTCAACCACCACACGAGAGCGAACTGCACGAGCTGACTACCAATAAGGGAAAACTGTTGCCCCGTCCAAATGGTGAAGAACGGGGTCTTCCAATGACGCTTCTCTTCCGGCATATAGATCCTTTTAGTTGTAGTGCGGCAATGAGCCGGACGGCTTAATCCTTAATCCCTATTCTGATGCGTAGCTTCTCTAACTCCTGAGTTCTCGCTTTAGCCATTGCAACCCGCGGATCACGCAGACAGCCGTGAGGCCGAATGCCAGCCACAGGAAGATCGGGGAGAAGAATATCGCGCCAATAATAAGCATTACAATGAAAACTCCGGTGATCGTGCTTCCCACAAGACTGAACAGCAGCCCGAAGGCCGAACCCACAACTCCGATAATCACGCCAAACACCGCCAGAATGAACCCAATTATCATCTCGTCACCTCGTCCCTTCAAACGCGGGATTTGTTTTTCACGGTTGCTCCGTCGGCCACTCTCAGTGACTCGGAGTATTCGACGGTTTCAATATTGCATCCAGGACCGATTTCCACAGTCTTACCCCGCACCATCTCGGCAGTCGTATCCTCAAGCATGATTTCGTCGCCCTCGATCTGTGTGGTGTGCAACTCCGCCAGCCCTCCGCCGGTGAATAGCTTGATCAGTCCATCGAGAAGAATCCCCTTCTCCTTCCACCCACCACGGGTAACCTCGATTCGTTCCCCTCCGATCTCGCGCACCTCACAGCGCCCTCCGAGTTTGATTTCCACTCGATCGGCAGTGAGAAGGCCGCCGATTCGGAATCCGCCGCTTGCCTTGAAGATCTCCGCTTCTACATCACATTCGGTTCTCAGGTTCCCGCTTACCTTGATGTACTCCGAGCTGATCCCCTTGCCGGTCTTAAACGTGCCAGAGCACTTGAGTTCCTTGACCCTCACCTGTCCGTCAACACGCGCACTCCCACTGATCTTCATCTCATCCGCGATGACGTCCTCGGAGAAGACAGCGCTCCCCGAAGCCGTAATTGTAGTTGCCTCGACCTTGCCCTGAATCTTGCCCGCTCCCGATATCTTGATCTCCTCTGCACTCAGATCGCCTGTGACCTTCCCAGCCCCGGAGATGGAAACACGATCGTAGGTTCCGCCTCCGATCGTTCCTGCCCCAGAGATGCTTGCCGAATTCCGCTTCTCGCTCATTCCTCCTCCTTAGCTTCTTCTCGCTCCTCTGCCAGCCTTTCGCGTTCTTCTGCGACTCGCTCCTGCTCCTCTTCCACGCGTTCCCGTTCTCTCTCGAGCCGCTCTTCTTCCTTTTCAGCAAGACGTTCACGCTCTTCTGCTAATCGTTCCTGCTCCTCTTCCATGCGTTCCCGTTCTCTCTCGGCGAACCCTTCCTCCTCGGAGCAATCCAGCTTGATCTGTTCAAGAAGTATCTGAAGGTTTACCGATTGTACAACCTCAGTCTCGGGATCGAAGACCGCACTCGGTGCAGAGATTGCCACCATGCTGATCTCCGCGGAAATCCCTGCCGCGGCAAGGCGCTTGCGGAGAAGGTACAGCAGGAGGTGCTCATCGCGAATTCTATCGACTAGACCGGTGGCCACGCATCGATCCATCGTTTGCTTCGCCAGATCGATCTCCTCCTTCCTCGCCCCTTTCTCCAACTGACGAAGAACACCGACGCACAGTGCTTCCTGCAGCGAGAGCATGGATTGATCATCGCCCAGATGGCAGACCCTGATTACTTCGTCATCGAGCCATCCCAGATTACGAAGCTTGGAGAACGCCACCTCCAGCTTATCGTTCACGCGGGCAGTGATTAGATTCGCGAGATCATCGAGCGGATAAGTCTCTTTCATTTCCAGAATCCGCTCGATGCGAGCGACGATCTTCTCTTGTGGGAAGAACGTTTCCTGCCCGGTGAACGTCGCCCGGCGGATGAACCAATTCTCAGGGATCAATCCCTTTCGCTTCCAGCGATAGAGCTGACCGTAAGAGATGCCGAGCTTCTCCAGGACTTCCTTCTTCGAAATCAGCTTCTCTTCGTCCACGGCGCGCCTCCTTCTTCATCATAACAGCACACTGTTATGCACACCCTCTACAGGTGGACTCTTTGACGGGGACAGAAGAGGACGAAACAACCCGTGCCGTCTTCTTCACTCGTCTTCGTGTACTCTGGAGTACCCTGTCTATTTCTGCCTTTCTAACGAGTTCATCTCGCCGCAATTCCGCCAGTTTCTCGATTTCGTAGGTCGAAGTGTACATTTACGCCACCTCCCAAGGTGTTTATTATGGGAGCAGTATAACATAACACTGTTACGATGTCAAGGCCTAGGCAAGAAATAGCGTTTTCTACCTACCCATCTACGTTTCCGTCATCATCCAGGTCCACTGACTGCATTCTTGGCCCTTCGATCATGCCACCACAGCCTCCACCGCTACAGGGGATGATGGCTTTTCGTAGCGTGAGGAGTTTACCTGCCACGTTGAGGCTTGCCAGCTACTGTCCGATCACGTTTACCCCGCCGACAGCGATCGCCGGTGTATTGACCGCTCCCAGCGCCCACGTTGCATCTTTGCCAAGCGCGATCAGGTTGTCCTTCAGCAGCTCGTAGGAATTGCCGGAGATCATCGTATTCTTCACGCGGCCGACGATCTTCCCGTCCTCAATCTTGAACGCGACAGCGACGTTGTTGGAGAACTCGCCGGAGGCGAGGTTTCCCTGTCCCAGCCCGAGAACGCTCTCCACGAGCAGTCCCTCTTTGATTGAGGAGATGATCTCTTTCTCGTCCGCATCCCCCGCGGAGACAAGCATGTTGCTCACCCCGATGTTAGGAGGGGTACGAAATCCGCCTCCGCCCAATAATCCGCCCTTGTAGCCGTTTCCGGTGGGAGCAGCTTTGGCAAGGGCGGCGGTCCACAGATCGTACGTGAAGCCCTCGATCGTCCCCTGCGACACGAGACGTGTCCGAGAAGAGCTCGTTCCCTCGTCGTCAAAGGCGCTGCTGCGAGGCCCGTGCTGGACTGTTCCATCGTCTGTAAGCGAAAAACGGGGATCGAATGCCATCTCTCCTATGCGGCCCTTCAAGGGTGAAGTTCCCATGTACACCGATTTCCCGTTGAACCCCACCATCAGCGGTAGGAGAAGAGCGATCGTGCCGTTGGGGGTGAACACGACCGGAAGCTTCTTCGATTCAACCGATACGATCTTCTTCCCGTAGCGGAGGAAGTCGACGATGTGCTTAACGAGCCGATCGGGATCAAGCTCGCTCATCGCGCGCACTTCCTGCTCGTCGAACAGGACGAAAATGTCTCCCTTGCTCGTCTTCCCGATCTCGGCCGATAGCGAGATGTGGGTGCGTTCTTCCTCGACGTTGAGTCCGGATGTATTCTTGATCGCGACGGTTTGGATAGTCTTTGTAAGCGACAGGTTGATATCGACCTGCGTGTCGGCATCACGCAGCTTTCCGATTACGTTTTTGCCCAGGGCGACAAGTGCTTCCTCGGAGACATCTGCGATCTCTTTGTCGTAGACGTCGTCTCGTGGAGCAGGATCATCATCGGAGAAGCTGAATCCCGCTTCCTCACCGAATGCGGCAGCGGCTATGGCGGCATTGCTCAGCACAGAAGGGTCAGCCACGTCCGTTGTTGTGGAGAACCCGAGACGGCCTTTTGCGATTACGCGTAGGGCAATCCCCTCTGTTTCCTTACTCTTGAGTGACTCCAGCTTCCCGGAACGAAACTCGATGGGAATAGTCCTTGCCCGTCGACGGTAGATCTCGGCTTGGTCGACCTTATTCTTCAACGCTTCGAGCAGCTTGTCCATCACTTCCCTCCTACTGTTACATTTCGGATCTTGATGTGCGGTGCGCCGTCGGTCACGGGAAGCGGGAACTGCCCGCCCTTTCCGCATCCGCCCGATCCGCCATACATCGTGAGATCATCCCCAATCCCATCAATCGAGCGGAGCGTCTCGAAGACGTTTCCCGTGAGAACGACATCTCGCAGCATCTCTCCCAGTTCCCCATGTTCGATCTCGTAGGCATAGGCCGCGGAGAAAGTGAACTGCTCGAACATCGTTTGCCCGCCGTAGGCGCGTACCGCATACAGGCCGTGGTCGATCTCGGAGAGCATCTGCTTCATCGTCTGATGCCCCGCCTCGATGTAGGTGTTCGTCATGCGCACGATCGGTTCGTATTCGTACGAGATTGCGCGCGCGTTCCCGGTTGGCGCTGCACCCATCTTCTTTGCCGTCTCCCGCGAGTGCAGAACACTGTTTAGGATTCCGCTCTTGATCAGATACGTCTTCCCTCGCGGCGTGCCTTCGTCATCGAACGGCACATTCCCGCGCAGCCCAGGGATGTATTCGTCATCGACTACGTTCAGGTCGTCATTTCCGAAGCGCGATCCGAGCTTCATCACTTTTTTCAATTGCTCATTCTTGAACAGGAAGTCCGCTTCACAGAAGTGACCGAAGGCCTCGTGGATGAACACACCCGCGAGACTAGGGTCGAGGATAACCGTGTACTTCCCGCCGCTGACTGACTTGGCCGACAGCAGATCGATCGCGCGCTTCGCCGCATCGTGTGCTTCCTGCTGCCTGTTAAGGACGTACTCGTATCCAGCAGCTTCACCGAGCGATTCAAACCCCTGCTGGATGTTCTGCGAACCGTCACTGGCCACAGCGACCAGCAGGAGGGTGATATCGGGGACTTCCTGTACGATGAACGTCTCTTCGGAATTGGCGAACGTCACCGTGCGGAACGAGTCAGTATAGCGCGTATTTGTCGAGACGATCCGCTTGTCGTAGTCAAGCAGAATCCTGTTGTACTCCTCGGCCAGCTTCTTCTTCTCTTCCAGAGGGACACTGCGGAAGTCGCGCGCAAGCTCAGCGGCAGCTACCTGCTGCGTGGGGGCGACATTGGCCAGCCCAACCGGCTCATCAATGCTGGCCGCGACAAGCCGCGCCATGCGCGTTGCCTCCTTCACCTTCGCCGGAAGGTCGGAGACATCGTTGAAAGCCGCGATTCCCCAGCCTCCGTCCTTCAACGCGCGAACAATGCCGCCCTGTTCGTTGGAGCCCTCGATGTTCTCCAGCTTGTCCTTGCGGAAGAGCACCTGACTGCGCGCCTCCTGTTCGATGCGTATCTCCGTGTAATCGGCGTCGCTTCCCGCGATCGCCTTGCGTAACTGATCCTTCACCAGTAAGCCTCCTTGCGTCTCGTGTGCACAGCAGATTCTACGTATACTGTAGCCAAAGCCAAGTAGCATCGAAAACGAGCTGCCGGCTGGACCGGAGGTACAACGAGTTATGAACCAAGTGCTGCAGGCAATGAGCGAAAGACGAAGCGTGCGCCAGTTTACATCTGAGGCGGTCGAACATGAGGATATCGAGACGATCCTAAACGCCGGTCGGTTCGCCCCGTCGGGGAAGAACACGCAGCCGTGGCGTTTTGTAGTGGTGGAGAGCACGGGCAAGAAAGAAGCATTGGCCAAACTCGCACCCCAGGCCGGGATGATCGCCACTGCTCCGGTCACGCTCGCCATCCTCCTCGATCGCGATGCCGGTTACGACGAGTTGAAAGATGCGCAAGGGATCGGTGCGGCGATCGAGAATATCCTCCTCGCTGCCCACTCACTCGGCCTTGGAGCCTGCTGGATGGGCAAGGCCCGCAATCCCGGGATCGAGCGGATCGTTGGTGCAAAGGAGCACGAAGAGCTGATGGCGCTCATCCCGATCGGCCATCCGGCGGAAAGTTCCAATGATGCCAGCCGCCTTCCACTTGAAACGATCACCCGCTTTATCTGAACATATCGCTTACTACCAAGATAGGAGGAGATAGACCGAGATGATGCTCTTTGCCTGGATTGTACGTGCACTACTGCTTGTTCTTGTGCTCCCGTTCCTCATTCCCTTTGGCCTTGTCTTCTCGTTGATTATTGCCTCGCCGCTGTCTATTGCACTATTCGTACTTGTATTGGCGCTGCTTGCGCTGGGAACGGTGCTTGGGATTGCACTGGGAGTAATCGGAAACCTTGTCGACCTGGTGATCGTTCTAGGACTCATCGGAATTGTGTGGAATTGGCCTCGCGGAACACGCGGCCGATTCATCGACAAACTGCGCATGGCCTATCACCGCTTGCGGACGACGCTCTATCGTCAGGTGCGTCAATTCACCGCCGCAGATCTCGCTGTGATCCTGGTTGTCATCCTCATCGCGGTAGTCCTAAGCCTGTCATCGGGATTGATCCACTTTCTCCTGACGCTGGTCATGATTCTTGCCGTGGTTGGAATCGTGTGGAAGTGGCCCCACACTTCGCGTTTGCCTTTCGTTACCAAACTGCGGTTGGCGCTTGTCTCCTTGCGTGATGAACTGCGCGGATTCTTCCCTTAGCCATGACTCTTTGGTTAAGAAGCGTAGCCTGCAGCTTGGATTGTTGACGACAACACCAGGACGAAAGATCTGATCCCAAGCATGTCCGCTCTTCCTTCGTTGGAGTTGACTATCAAGGTTCGGAGGAAGAGCTGCGGGCGGGCTCTCTCTGTGCAAGCACGATCGCTAGCATGATGTACGTGACAAACAACACAAGGAGCCCAACGGGGAGAAGGACAAATGAGGCAATGCAGATCCCGCCAACAAGAAACGTGATGCCAATCGTCCTAATTTGGGATGAGAGAACGCGCTCTTTACGCAATCGGATACCGAAGATCGCGAGGAGTATTCCGATTCCGCAGCTCACTGCAATCTGACCGAATTCCCATGGTGTGCCCATAACGACCGTGGCATCGACAATGGCCATCCCCGAGAGGAGGAACATGAGAACAGCGGTTGCTCTCGCAATCCAGACTAAGGACTTCAGCGCTTCGAGCACTTGACGGCAAAATGTGAGTATCGGGTAGATCAGTACTACTGCTCCGATCAACGGAAGAAACGCGGCGACAAACCCATCGTACTTGCTTGCAAAGACACGTCCTCCAAGAAGGTCAACGATCCAGCGTAACCAGACTGTCAAGAGGCTTGAGAAGGGAGTGCTCGGCCCCCACGGCGAGATGACCAGCAACACCGCTGCAGATATTGCAATGCACCATTCGTAAGGGAAGCGTTCCCGCTGGCGGATCACCCAAGAACCTCCTTTTCAAGACGTCAGACTTAGAGTAGGGCCAAAGGCCTGCTTTGTCAATATTCGTCGCAATGGATGTTGAAGACTTGGCCCATGGCTTCTGCCGCGCAAGCGGGTTTATCACCGGCGATGAATAGCTCAAGCAGCTGGCCAGGATTCATCTTGAGATTGTCCTGCTGAATGATCTGCCGGAGGTTGACAAATCGCGGAGTAGTGGTTTTCTATTGGTCAGCTTGCGTCGACAAGTATAGGCTCAAAGAGGTGGCTGACTTCGTGGGGCTAGACTACTCCACCATCACCCCAAACGGCACTGCTGAGGCTAGAAAACACCAAGAATAAGGATATGACCCCACCTACATTATCGTGTTGGGCCTAAGCCTGTCATCCATTCCCGTACAAGCAAGCTTCGTCCTGACGCTAGCGATCATCCTTGCCGTGGTTGCAAGCGTGTGGAAGTAGCCTCAAATTCCACGTCTGCCGTTTATCACCAAGCTGTGGCTGGCACTTATTACTTTGCGTGAAGAATTGCGCGAGCTCTTCCACTAGTCCTTAGTCTTGAGTTGACAAGCCGAGGCGGAAACCTCTTCCCTCCCAAGACACCACGAATGCCAAGCTCTGGTCCCGCGGCTAGAGTCCAATCGCTCTGAAAAACACCAAGAATGAAGGTGTGACCCCAATAAGGTCCTCGACTATCCGCGGCTCTATGGTGCCGCCACCAGGTTGGTCACTGCTCCGCGACTGAGTTGCCCCTTATCGTCGGCCACTTCGTATACGACAAGGCGCCAACCGGCTTCGTCCTGCTTCTGACACACCAGAAAACGCCCATCGGGCGACCAACTCGGGTAGAGAACATCAGTCATTTCTTCCGCTGAAACCGGGGATTCCGTGCGAGCTTTCAGGTCATACACCCACGTCTCCCAACGATCTTGACGATAGCGTGTGAATGCTATTAGGTGTGGAAACTGCGGATTCCAGCGCGGGAAGCTGTCAGTGTACGGTGAACCGACAATCAGCTGTACATCCGAGTCTGGAGCAGCAAGGCTTGCCGTGTAGATATTGTTTCGCATCTCAAATGCGACTTGCGTGCCGTCAGGACTTACTGTTGGCCATCGGTGGCTGTATGTAGAATACGTGATTCTGCTGATGGCTCCTGAGATTGTGTCCAGTTTGTAGATCTCGTAGGTTCCTGTGAGTGCTATCTTTGGTGAGCGCTGGTCGGGGATGTCCACACCTATGCCTGGAAGCACGTACTGCCCAGATGTGTCAGTGTGATCACGGTTGGAAGCAAACAAGATGTACTTCTGGTTGGGATCGCTCATCCATACGGGCATTGCTGCTGTCGCGTCGCCCAATCGAGTCAGCCTATTCGAAGTGTCTCGTTCCCCGACCGTATAGAGGTCTGTTGTGTGCTGGCCATCTACATCAGACATAATGACCACTTGATCGCCTTCTGTATCCCAGGCCGGCAGTATGTTCGTTGCTTGCGCCGCTGCAGTGCGCCTGAACAGGGTTGTCTCGCTGAACATCTCTCCTGCAAACTGCCACGGCTGTCTGCCGGTCTGGTCGGCTTGCAAGGTTGCCAATCGGATCTCGTAGAAACCGGGGCGGCTGTCATCTCGGTAGACAAAAGCGATCTTAGTGAAGTCGGCCGACCAAGCAGGCATCATGAAATTCACATGATATTTGACCTCGATAACCTTCGTATCACTCGTGATGGTCTCCACCGGTAGCAGGTCACTGAATACCCTTACAGTAGTTGTGTAAAGGCCTGGTTTGGAGTATGTCTTCTCCACGTTTATCTTGCGTTCCGGCAGAACATCAGCTGCCGGCCAACTCGTGCCGTCGCCCCAGTCTATTTCGTACTTGAGTTTCAGACGGTCGGCACCAAGCAGCGATTCATTAGGATGTGTAGCCTCAAATGCTGCCGTGGTCGTCAGTGGGTAGATGCCGCTTAGGTTGCTCAGTGTGAGGTTCTGGATAACGGCACTCTGCGGAGGCTGGAGGATGAATTTGTGTGACCAAGTCTCGAATGTACCACCCGTATTTGTTACTGTGAGCACTAGGTTGTAGTCTCCAGCATTTGCCAGCGTGAACGTGGCCACGCGGCCGATGCGGCGCTCGGTTCCAGCAGGAGCTGTAATGCTTGTCAAAACCCACACATACGCTGCTTCGTCTTCAACAGACACATGCGGCCGTCCTTCTTGTTGGGCAAACGCCTCGAGCGTCACGACGATCGGTGCATGGATGTTGGTCAGCTTCTCGAGGGGTGGATCGGATAGCACGTTGGTGATCACAGGCTTTGGGGCTGGTCGGAGCTGAATCGTCTGCTGTGTCTCGCTGCTGCGCCCCCGGCTGGTCCATACGGTCAGCGTGACCTTGAACTCCGTGAGGTCGTCTGTGCGCACGCGGTATGTGTGAGGGCCAGCGTTATGTGCAGTGTCCTTTGGGCTTCCGTCTCCGAAATCCCATTCCCATCGAACAATAGAACCACCATGCGCAATGCTAGTGTCAGTAAACGTCAGGGTTGCTGGTGCATCGTACAGCGTTTGCATTGGATGGATCTCGAAGGCAGCTTCCGGTTTCGGGGCACTGACTATGAACAGCGCGCCAGCCACAGCCACAGCTAGGAACAAGACAAACCATAGCTTATCATTCATGTGAGCCTCCTATTGATAACTGCACAATACTAGAGTGACAAGGCACCGATTCCACCTCCCTAAACAAGCACTGCGGAGTTATAGCTTTCGCTAAAGAGCATTATAGCGCTTGGTCCTGTAGTAGGCAAATCGAAAACTATCTCATAAAAGATGAGCATGAAACAAGTGGGTGTTTCTTGGACAGGTGTGGGGTTAGACGCAATTTCTCGCAACAACGCAGTAGTCATGTTCTAGAGCGTACGCACGAATGACGTGTCGTGAAACTCTTGCATCGAACTATCGCTTCATTTGGTATAGCACAGCAATGATTATTGTCCAATTCCACAACACAGTATATCAAAGAGTGATGCTCATCAACTCTATCCCTGTCATCTCTTAAGATATTGGATGCCCAGATATTGATAATCGTATTATGGAAGTCCAGATACGGCCTAGGGTGCACTGGGACACAACTTCTCAAGGATAGCGCTACGAAGAGCAGGCCCTATCCCGTCAACTTGTGACAGCTCGTCAACCGTAGCGAAACTGCCGTTGGTCTTGCGGTACTCCAGGATGCGTAGAGCAAGGATATCGCCAATGCCCTTGACTTGTTCAAGATCTGCAAAACGTGCCGCATTCAGGCGCTCTAAGCAACTCATCGGATCCGGATCGGGCTCGGATGCGGCTGGTGGTCTCGCTAGATCCCACAGGTACTCGAACTCTAGTTGAAAGGATTCGGCAACTGCTCTATTTGTGACTACCATGGCATTTTCCCAATTTCTCTCGTATGCTCTCTGTGACCAGTTGTATGAGCCTGTCAGAACCTTCGCACCATCAACCACGATGAACTTGTGGTGTAAAATTCCCTCAGTCTCGAGATATTCAATCTTCAAGCCCGTCCCCTTGAATTGGCTGAACTGGGTATCATTCTTATGTGTTGTGATGACGCGAACAGAGACATCAGCAGATACGGAAGCTAGTGCCTCGAGCAGCTCAGTATCTCCCGCTTCCATTTGAACCGCAAGAACTTCTTGTCGCGCATTCGAAATGAGACTGAAAATCTCATTGCGAACTGGGAAAGCCTCACTGCTTCCCGGTCTCTCGAAGAACGCTTGTGGAACGGGACTTCTCCCCCACAGATAGTAGCCTCCTCCTACGCCCACACCGACCAGTACCAACGCGAGAACAACTCGCAGCAAGACGGACCACTTCTTATTCGTGCTCATCCCTAGCCTCCTTTGCGGCAGAGCCGCAACAAGCATTCCTTTGCCGCCAGGACACTCGTCAAGCTGGCAACACGAATCTCAATGGATCGCAGGACAAGACAGGTGTCCGTCCCTGGCTCCCGATGACATCAAGAGACAAGAGTTGAACATTCCTCTTGAATTGTCAAGTCACACTAGGTGTCACCTCCCGGAGTTCGTAGTCTCTTTCGTTCTTGACCATTGACCAGATCACGCGGACGAGGTGCCGACCGAGAGCACGGACCGCTTGGTTG
>Ga0208771_1001071_pt1 | contig 15077 bp, 11 predicted proteins | sample AntAceMetag02UKX_FD_184775 | JGI IMG/M metagenome (GOLD analysis project Ga0208771, IMG submission 184775) | Saline lake microbial communities from Ace Lake, Antarctica - Antarctic Ace Lake Metagenome 02UKX (SPAdes) (version 2) | ecosystem: Environmental > Aquatic > Non-marine Saline and...
GGGTCGATGTAGCCGAGGTTGATCTCGCGGCAGATATTCTCTGGGATACCTGTGGCGAGGATGACCTCCATCCGATCGTGTTCCACCCCGTCATGGTAGGTTCCGATCCCTTTGACGTGGGTGGAGTGAGCGAGGATGGCGCGAGGAACATCCTTGAACTTGTCCCAGTGACCAAGGAAGTAGTCACGCGTGTGGTAGCCAACCTGGCGGATCAATTTCCCGTGTGTCACGGAGATCTCAGACAAGTTGGGAGTGTAGATGATCACTCGCCCACCGTCTGCCACCACCGGCTCAAGCTTGTATGTGCACTTCCCCGCCGTCCACAACTCCCAGTACATGGGAGGAGCCATGGAGAGCACCGTCTTGAACGGATGTTCGACCCAAACAATATTCTCCTTGGCCGAGATGTCGGCTGCTGCCGACCAACACTCATTGACATCACCTACGAAGATGCTAAGCAAGTCGCTCCCGCGCATGACAATCGAGATCCCCACTTGCGGTGTGGTGACAAGCTCCGCGGCGCGCTCGATCATCGCGCGCACCGGTGTCTCCTTGTGGCCGATCGTCTTGGGGCTGGTGATCAGCGCGCCTAACCAGTGTGAGTGATGCACCATCTCCGGGCCGGATACGCCGGGGAAGAAGTACTTGTGCCCGGCTGAGAAGCCTACGACTTCGTGCGGGAAGACCGGGCCGAGGATGATCACCAGATCGTGCTCAAGTACCGCCCGATTGATCGTCACTGGGACTTCCTCGGAGAGCAATCCTCCCGAGATCTCCTCCATCTCCGCGCGGGTTATCGTCCCCACCCGAGACAGCATGCTTGGGTTATCCCACTCATGCTGAAGAACACGGACGTTTGGGAAATTATCGAGGCGCGGGCCGAGGTGTACGTGCAGCTCGTCATCCGAGAGCGGCGGGTGCGTACCCAGGGCAATGAGGAAGGTGACCGTAGAGGCGCGCGGGGCAAGGCTACCGCTGATCGTCTCGAAGAGTGTTGGCATAGGAAGGGTACGAGTATTGTCCGGGACAATGACCAACACCTTCTTCCCGGTAACATCGATCTCTCCCAGCGCCTCCCCAAGGAGTTCCTCCACCTCTTGTTTGCCTATTGGGCGTCCGGGAGTGTAGGAGAGGATCATTTCTCTTCCCATTTCGTGTGAAATACTCCTTCTTTATCGATACGCTTGTAGGTGTGAGCACCGAAGAAGTCGCGCTGCGCCTGGATCATGTTTGCTGGAAGGCGCGCGCTGCGGTATCCATCCACAAAGTCGATCGCCGAGTCGATCGTCGGGATTGGAATTCCATGTGCATGCGCCTGTCCGATGACCCGACGCAGCCCGTCCTGACCCTCCTCCCACACCCCTCTGAACGGATCGACGAGGAGCAAGAGAGGAAGCTTGGGATCATTGCGGAACGCCGTTGCCATCCCAGTAAGCGAGCGTGCCCTGATGATGCATCCTGCCATCCATACCCGCGCTACCTCCGCAAGATCGAGGTCATATCCGCGTTCCCGCGATGCGTCCTGCAGCTGCCGGAACCCTTGCGCGTAAGCCGAGAGAACCGTTATCTGAACGGCTTCAAACAAGTCTTGCAGGAACTGAGCGCGATCGACATCCATTTGTCCATCCGGGCCGGAGAGTACTCTGTGCGCACGCACGCGCTCTTCCTTCAGGGCGGATATGACACGCGCGAATACGGCCATGGCGATCGTCGGGGAGGGTGAACCAATGTCGAGTGCTGATTGCGTGGACCACTTCCCTGTCCCCTTCTGCGCCGCCTGATCCAGGATCATCTCCACAAGCGGGTTACCGGTTTCCGGGTCGACGCGCCGGAGGATCTCCTCCGTGATCTCGAAGAGGTAGGAAGATAGATCACCGTTGTTCCATTCTCCGAACACATCAGCCATCTCTTGAGCGCTCATCCCAAGTCCACGCGACATCAAGTCGTAGGCCTCAGCGATCGTCTCCATGATCGCGTACTCGATCCCATTGTGCACCATCTTCACGTAGTGGCCGGATGATCCGGGGCCGAAGTAGGCACAACATGGTCCTTCCGGGCCAACGGCTGCGATCTTGGTCAGGATCTCTTCCACCTGCCTGTATCCATCCGCGTCGCCGCCGGCCATGATCGCCGGGCCGTGCAGGGCTCCCTCCTCGCCACCGGAGGTTCCGCTCCCCAGATAGCGAAGATCGTATTCTTTTGCTTCTTCAATCCGGCGCTCCGTGTCTAGATAATGTGCGTTCCCTCCGTCGATCACGATATCCTTAGGAGAGAGAAGCGGAAACAGTTGCTGCAGGACTGCATCGGTGGGCCCACCAGCCTTGACCATCATGATGATCTTCCGCGGCACGGCCAAGGACGCTACGAACTCTGCGAGCGAGTAGGAGGCAATGATGTTCTTACCAGCGCCACTCTTGCCGATGAACTCCTCCGTCCGTGCGCGCGTTCGGTTGTACACCGCTACCGTGTATCCACGGCTCTCCACGTTCAGCGCCAGGTTCTGTCCCATCACAGCCAGGCCAATCACTCCACAATCAGCGCTCATTCGTTTACCTCCCATGGTGGACGCTCGGGGAGCGCCCGCTCAAACCGCTCGATCGACATCTCTTCGTACTCTCCGGCGTATATGCCAGAGAGGAATCGTTCCATAGCTTCTTCATAGAACAGCTTCCACGCGGCGATCTCATCTCCAGGAATGATCGGGTAGAAGAGCGCCCCATTCGCCTTGGCCGCCCTCATATCACCGGGAGCGTCCCCAATCATGAGAACGTGTCCTTCTTTGTAGTGCGGACCTACCGCTGCGATCTGCTCTCTCTTCGTCCCCATCTCCTGACCGCAGATGAGCCCGATGTAACGCGCGATTCCATGCTCCGCCCACTCTCGCTCTAGCGCTTCCAGCGGGGTGGCTGAGACGACAACCATATCCGCTTTCTCTTTCATCTGTTCCAACGATTCGCGCACGTACGGAAACGGCGGGATCCCTTTCACAATTTCCTTCACCGCCCAGTTCACCCGCTCTGCCCATGCGAGGACGTGTTCGAGCTCGGCTTGTGCCTTAGCATCTCTCGCTCCCGCGATAGCACGCTTCAGTCCGTCGTTTGAGAGTACGCTCTGTGTATCGTCCACCCAGGCGAAGTAGTGAGGAAACTGCGGGACCTGAAATCCAAACCCTTTGGTCTGCGGGTGGCCCGGCAGGAGTTCAGTGAGGATGCGTTTGATTGTCACATGACGGTTCGCCCCTCGAGTCTTGGAGTAGAGATCGGCAAACTCCTTGCACTCCCGTGCCGCCTGTGCCACCGGCTGGAGACCAAAGCAGGAGATCATCCACGGGCAGAAGCACTCTCGCTGCTTGATCCCCATCGTGTCAAACGCGCAGCCATCCGAGTCGATGCAGACTAGATAATCTTTAGTAGACTTAAACTCCTCCAATCTGTTGCGATAGTCCATCTATCCTCTCTTTCAACATTTACATTCTTCTGTAACGTCGCAGCTTGTCTGCGACGTTCCGCGTCTTCTCGTCACCGCGTCTCTGCGTCCTCCACATCCGTATCTTTATCGGTGTCTTAGTGGGACGTACGCCAGACATTTGTTCTGGACAAAGATCTCTTTCAGGCGGGCAAAGCGTTGCAGTCCGTTGACAAGAGGAATGCTAGGTCCAGTTTCTCCGATAAGAGGACGCGCATATCTCAGGAATTCATCGGTGACATCGATTCCGTTTGACGCGATCCACTCTTTGGGAAAGACCCGTTCTGAGTTTGCCATGTCCGCAAGATGGGCTATTCCATAGGAAACACTGTACTCCGATTCCGGATCACGCATGATCGTCGCCATGTATCCTGTCCCTTGAGTGACGGCTATCTCTGCCGCATGGTGCCCAATAGAATAGGCCTCATTGATGTCGACTGTCGATGCATAGGCCATCGCATCGCGTTGGTCTGTGCCCGGGATCTGCCCGCGCGCGCTACCACGAACGGTTAGCCCGTGTCCGTTCAGGTAATTGACGACGATCTGCGCCACCGACATCTCGCTTGCGCTGAACTGCGTGTGTCCGAACGTGTCCTTCCTCTCTCCGAGATCGCCGACGTTGAAACCCTCGCTCACCACGACGATCAACCTTCCCTTATGCTGAAGCTCGGAATTCACGTTCTCGGCAAGCTCCGCAAGCGTGCATTCAGTCTCAGGAAGATATATTTGAAGCGGCATCTCGCGCTGTGGGTCAGCCAGGCGTGCCGCCGCCGGGATGAAGCCGATCCGCCGCCCCATCGCCTGCACAACCAATACCGGATCGGAGGGACATGAGCCACGGTTCTCCTCATTCAGGTGCTGGATCATGTGTGCCCAGTACCGCGCCGTCGATCCGTACCCGGGAGTATGGTCAATCAACGCGAACTCCTGATCGCCGAGGTCGTTGTCGACCGTCTTTGGGACACCGACGCAGACAAGATCGAGTCCTCTTTGTTGTGCAAGCTCGCTCACCCTGTTTGCCGTATCCATGGAGTCATTCCCACCGATGTAGAAGAAGAAACCGACTTCCTGGGCACGGAAGACCTCAATGATCCGCTCCAGATCCTCAGTTTGTTCAGGCTTGATCTTGTAGCGGCACGTCCCGATCGCACCGGCCGCCGGTGTGGTGCGAAGAAGCGCTAGTTCCTCCTCAGGCTGTGCCGACAGGTCGAGAAACTCCTCCTTGAGGACTCCCTCGATCCCGTGATAGGCGGCGTAGATCTTCCCGAACTTCTCGGGATAGCATCGGCAGGCCTCCACTACGCCGAGAAGTGACGAATTAATCACCGCAGTCGGCCCGCCCGACTGAGCTATGACAACGTTTCTTGCTTTCATCCTGAAAGCTCCTTCCCTAATGATCGTCGTTCGGCCTGGTCTATGCACAACTTCCCATCACTATCCATCACGGATTACCGATCACGCATGACAGTCTTCAGACTCCTGAGTACGCGGAGAACCCGCCGTCGATCGGAACGATGATCCCGGTGACAAATTCCGCTGCATCTGATAATAGCCAATTGACCGTACCAACAAGGTCCTCCGCCACACCGAACCGCCCGGCTGGCGTATGGTCGATGATCTGCTTCCCGCGTGACGTCAACTCATCACCTTCGTCCTTCAGCAGGAACCGGTTTTGAGCGGTGAGGAAGAACCCAGGCGCAATCGCGTTCACCCGAATGCTCGGCGAGTACTCCTGCGCCATGTGCACCGCTAGCCGCTGGGTGAAGTTCGCCACCGCCGCCTTCGCTGCAGAATATGCCGGGATGCGGGTGAGCGGCCTGATAGCGTTCATTGAGGCGATGTTGAGGATCGCCCCCATCTTCTGATCTGCCATTACCTTGCTCACAGCTTGACTAGCAAGGAACGTCCCCATGAAGTTGAGGTCAAAGGTGAACTTGATCGCTTCTTCCGGCAGATCGAAGAACGGGACTTCTGCGCTGGCCGTCGCCTTGGGATGATTCCCGCCAGCGCCGTTCACGAGGAAGTCGATGTGCCCAAATTCCTCAACCGTACGGCGCATCGCATCATTCAACTCATCTCGGGAGAGCACACTCGTCTTGATGAACAGTCCATCGCTCCCCGCCGCGCGCACGCGGGAGAGCGTCTCTTGCGCCCTCTTCTCATCGATATCAAGAAGAACGGCTGTTGCTCCCTCACGCGCCAACCCTTCGGCGATTGCCGAGCATAGGACGCCCGCGCCACCAGTGATGATGGCAACCTTACCTTCAAACCTATTCATCGTTCACCTCCAACCCCTGCAGATGTCTCCCGACATGCTGCGCGAGACCTGCATAGTGCTCCTGTTCGTAAGAGGCGAGGAGCTCCTTCAGCCTGTCTCCGAATTGGTCGAGAACAGAGCCGAATCCAACATGCAGCACCTGACCACTATCGTGCCTCTCCACCAGCGATGCAAGCGCATCATCAGAAACAGTATCAAGCTGTGGGATGCGCTCGTTCGTCAAGAAGGCTTGTGTCCGCTATCCATTGAAGAGGGATAACGAGGCGACAGGACACACTTCCTGTTGCAGAAACGAATCAGAGCAGGGACAATCAACTGCTTATGACCACTCAAAGAAAGAATAAGAACGGCGTCCGTGTTCTCTTTGTCAGACACGGGCAGACGGAATCGAATGTCGAACATCGCTACATGGGACAGATTGATAGTCCGCTGACAGCGGTTGGGCTTTCCCAAGTGAATGCCTTAGCGAAGCGCGTGGCGGCGAGCCACGTTAATACTATCTACAGCAGCGACCTGGAACGCGCTGTGCGGACAGCTGAGGACATATCCAAATCATGCGGCCTTACCGTCACACATGATCAGAGATTACGTGAGCGCCACGCAGGATTGCTGCAGGGTGAACTAGCTGCCGTTGCGCGGGTGAAGCACGCGCAGGTCTTTGCGGAGCTTGAGAAAATGGGGCCCAAATACGTCTTCCCTGGTGGAGGAGAGAGCGGTCTTCAGATCGAAGAGCGAATCGCTGAGTTCCTGGACATGACCCGCACGAAACACCCGGGAGAGACCGTCGTCGCCGTAACCCACGGAGGGATCCTCTGCGTGCTCTTGTGGCACATCCTCAGGTTCCCCTATAACGCCATTTCACGCCTGCGGTGCGATAACACAAGCATCAGTTCCTTCAGTTTTTCAGACAGCCGGTGGATTCTCGAGTTCTGGAACGACACTGCACATCTGTGAAAAAAAGGGGACTATCCCATTTATTCCGCTCCAGCTTCGGCAAACTGCAGGGCGTGTAGGGCAGCATACAACCCGCGAAGCGAGATAAGCTCCTCGTGTGTCCCCTCTTCTATGATTTTTCCATTGTGTAGGACGATAATATTGTCAGACTTGCGGATTGTGGAGAGGCGATGGGCAATGACAATCGATGTGCGTCCCTCCATGATCTTCTCAAGCGAGCGTTGGATCATGCTTTCGGTCTGTGAATCGATGCTCGCTGTCGCCTCATCGAGGACGAGGATCTGCGGCTTAAAAGCCACTGCGCGGGCAAACGACAGGAGTTGCCGTTCACCGACGGAGAGCGTTACCCCACGCTCTTTCACTTCGGTTGCATACCCATCCGGCAGTTCCTCGACAAAGGCAGCATTGGCAAAGCGAGCCGCCTCCATGGCCTCTTCTTCCGGGATCTCGGAGCGCAGGCGGATGTTCTCCATGATGTCGCCGGAGAAGAGGAACACCTCCTGCAGTACAACCGCCATACGCGAACGGAGGAATGCGAGATCGAGCTGTTCGATGGGGACACCATCAAGCAGGATCTCTCCCTTCTGAATCCGGTACATGCGCAACAACAGCCGGATGATTGTCGTCTTTCCCGAGCCGGTTGGGCCAACGATCGCCACTCTCGACCCTGGCGCGGCAATGAGCGATACATCCTTCAGCACCCAGTCCTCACCCTTGTAAGCGAACCATACATGGCGAAACTCGATTCGCCCCTGCAAGTTCTCTATTCTTTCTCCCCCACCGCGATCCTCCTCCGGCTCATCGAGGAGGATGAAGATCCTCTCTGAGGCGGCCATCGCCCCCTGCAGAACGTTGTATCCCTGCGATAGCTCAAGGATCGGCTCGAAGAGCATGCGCACATACTGGATGAACGCTGTGAGCGCACCGAGCGATAGGCTCCCACTCAGGACATGTTGTCCACCGTACCAAATGACAAGAGCAACGGCAAACGAACTGAGAAAGCTCATCAGCGGCCGGAAGACGGCAAAAGTAATGAGTTGTCGCATGCTGGCGCGATACTTGTCGACATTGATCTTCTGAAAGCGTTTATTCGCTTTGATCTCCTGCACGAAGATCTGAATGATCCTTATACCCGAGATCGACTCCTGCAGATTGGCGTTGAGACGAGCGATCTGCCGACGTACCTCGCGGTAGGCGGAACGCACCCGCCGACGAAACTCGAATGCCGCAAGAGCGATGAACGGGAAGAGGGCAAGAATAACCAGCGCCACTCGCCACTCCAGGTGAAACATGATCCCCATCACGGCAACGATCAGGAACGCGTCCCGAAACAGGTTGACGAGCATGGATGTAAACATCTCGTTGATCGCGGCGACATCGTTCGTCACACGTGTGACGAGCCGCCCCACAGGTGTGCGATCGAAATACGAAAGAGGGAGGCGAAGGATGTGGGCAAAGATCTGGCGCCGCATGTCATACATCACCTTCTGCCCCGTCAATTGCAGCAGGTATACATGCCCCACCCCGAACATGAAGCGAACGACAAGAGCTACTGCAAACAGGATCGCCAGCCTGATGACACCGGTAATCGCTCCTTGGCGCAGGGTAATCGTGTCCGCAGCAGGAAGGGCACGCAATGCATCATCAGAGGCGAAGAACCCTTCAGGAACAACGGTGAACACTTGCGGATTGCGATCGACGACAACCTGTTGCGGGCTCCCCTGTGCCACAAACATGTACCGTTTCGCGGAGAGCGCACCAGAGGATTCCCATTCCATGCGCAGGGCGGGTGAGACCTTACCTGGCTGTACTAAGTAGCGACCATCGCCTAATGGAATCGGCTCGCCAGCGGATGGCGATTGATCCAACGTGACGACCGCCCACGGTAGAGTGAGGAAATCATCAATTGCAATCTTGGTGATGTATGGAAGCACCGTTTGAATACCAGTAAGGACGAGGATCAACAGTACACAGACCGAGAATATCCGCCAATACGGTGTAAGGAAATGAAGCAGCCGGCGCATCAACCGCAGGTCGAATGCCTTACCCATCACATCGTCGTCATGCGGGCTATGCTGGCTCACCGTTCACCTCCTTTTCTGCTTGCTGAAGATCCCAGATTCTCCTATAGATTCCGCCTTGGGAGAGCAGTTCGGCGTGTGTTCCGCGTTCAGTGATTTGTCCCTTGTCCAGGACGACGATTCGATCAGCATGCATCACTGCTGACAGTCGATGTGCAATGACGATGCACGTCCGCCCACGGAAGAACTCACGCAGGTTGCGCAGAATGAATGCTTCGCGTTCGGCATCTACCGCAGAGAGAGGATCATCAAAGATGAGAATACTAGGGACAAGCAGGAGCGCCCGCGCTATCGCCACACGCTGCTTCTGGCCTCCTGAAAGAGCGATACCTCGCTCTCCGACACGCGTCTCATACCCATCTTTGAAAGCAACTATCTCATCGTGAATCCCAGAGAGCCGCGCCGCTCTCTCCACCTGTTCGGTGCTTGCACCAGGGCTGCCAAAAGCGATGTTCTCGCTGATGGAAGCCGAGAAAAGGAACGGATCCTGAGGGACGAAGCCGATCATCTCCCGCAGTGTAGCAAGACTCAGATCACGCACGTCCTCCCCTCCGATGCACACGTTCCCCGGTGGAGGATCGAAGACACGCGGGATCATGCGGACAAGCGTGCTCTTCCCCGCCCCGGTCAGCCCAACCAGGCCAAGTGTCGTTCCCTCCTCGATAGAGAGATCTATACGAGAGAGGGCAGGAACGCTACCATCGCGCGATGGATACGAGAAGGTGAGGTCTTTGAACTCTATCTTCGATCCGTTGGGAGTACGGGGGTGCGGGGGATCGACGATTTCCGGTGCGGCCGCAAGCAGGCGGTTGATGCGCTCAATCGATGCCCGTCCGCGCTGGATGATGTTCACTGCCCAGCCAAGCGAGATCATCGGCCAGGTAAGCATCATCAAATACTGGCTGAACGCCACGAAATCTCCAAGCGAGATCGATCCGCTGATCACGCTGATCCCGCCGGCCCACAGGACGATCGCCATCGTTGCCCCACCGAGCAGCTCGATCAGTGGCTCAAACAGCCCCCACACACGGACCAGCGCCATGTTCTTATCGATGAATACACTATTGGTAACCGCAAAATCGCGCTCGGTTCCCTCTTCCTGTACGAACGACTTCACCACGCGGATGCCAGCCACGTTCTCCCGCACCTTCTCCATAAGGCCCGAGAACGCCTCCTGCACCGCTTCAAAGCGGTGATGAATCACCTTACCGAATCCGAGCATGAACACGGTGAGAATTGGAAGAGGAATGATGGCGTACAGGGTCAAACGCGGATCGATGGAGAGCATGATCCCCACTGCCACCGGGATCATGAATATCGGATCGGCGATCGTGAGGACTCCAAAACCGCAGGCACGGCTGACGGCATCGATATCGTTAGTCGCGTGCGCCATTAAGTCGCCCGTCTTGTGCTCGTTGTAGAACGATGATGAAAGGCGCAGAAGATGCTGGTAGAGCTTGTTGCGTAGATCGCGCTCGATCATGCGCGAGCTCCCGATTAAGAAATAGCGCCACAGAAAGCGAGATACCATCACAATAACCGCCAGACCGACGATGTACAGCCCGCTTGCAAGAACGCCACCTTCACCGCTGGCAAGGCGGTCGATTGCTCCCCTGATCACAAGCGGCACGAGGAGTCCCGCTCCATCAACAACTAAGAGAAAGAGAAATCCAAGTAGCACACGCCTGCGATACCGCCAGAGCCAACCTGTTAGCCGATCCATGGATAGAGATCGTACCCCGAAAACGAAAGGACGCAACCGAATGCCACACTTATCCAAGACGTACGCAGTGATCGAAGGCCGGCTATTCGCTCTGTCCAGGGAGATCTGCTAGTTCTTTCTGAAGGTGATAAGTACACTCGAAGAGACACGTCTCTCATCAACGGAGCCCAACGAAACAATCCTTGTTAACCTAGGCACTTCATGATTCCTATTCCCGTTTTCACGTTCTGCATTACTCCGTCTGTTGAGGGTGGCACGATAGATCGTCAAATCCTACGACCGTGACCTATGAGTACTGCGCAAGCGCTCGTTCGATTTGTCGATGAAGATAAGCGCTGTATAATCAGTCGATACCGTGTCTAAGTACTCAAGGAGGAGCACATGATTCATGCTCGCCGTTTCGCGCTTCTTTTCATCGTAACCATCGTCTTCGTCTCGACACTTGTCGGAGCCAACCCCCTTCCGGGACTGCGCGTCAGTCTGCCTCCGGTGATGGGCTGCCTGCCGATTGCTTTCGCCAACGGGTGGGATCTATTTGCACAGAACGGCCTTGACGTAGAGGTCGTTGGCCTCAGCGATAACGATGCACGCATCCTTGCGCTAATGGCCGGAGATATCGACGGAATGATCTGTGACGTCTCCACAGCAATACTGCTGATCACCAGCGGAACGAATATCGTAATCACAAGCACCGCCTACCAACCCGAACAGACAGCGAGCCTCGCCCTCCTGTCGCAGAGCTACTTTAAGATCGACTCAATCGACGATCTCCTCAATAGGACGGAAACAGGGAACACACTAAAGTCGATAGCGATCACCGAGATGAGCGACATCGAATACGAGGTTGACTCTCTGCTCATCAGCTTGGGACACTCGGTAACCCCGAATAAGGACTACTCTTACTGGCACGACATGCTACAGCTAGCGATGTTCCTCAGCCTAGGTTCCGTCTACGCCGCCGTCCTGCCGGAGCCGTACATCACGTACCTGAGCAAATACCCCCAAATCAAGCCGGGAGCCGTGCTTGTCCAGCTCTCCGACTTTGCCGGGATTGACCTTCTTCCAAGCATTATCGTATTCCGCCGGGACGTGGTCGATAGATCTCCGGATGCCGTTACAACGTTTTACGACGTCTATCGAGAAGCAATGGATAGGATCAATCATATGCCCAGAGAGGAATTGACAACGACGGGAATCGACATCGCACTCTCTACCTTCTTCCCCGGATTGGGCAAAGACGCTGTCCCCGAAGGGATACTCGATGATTTTGCTCTTCCGCATTTCTCCTACCCCGAGATGCTCTCCAAGCAGAAATTTGAGGATGTAGTTGCGTGGCTGAAGTGGAAGGGTTATACGTGGAAGCATCCTGCATACGAGGATGTAACTACGGATCAATTCATAAAATGATTGATGTAAATGCAGTAACTATCGATTACGGACACGGAGAGCAGACAGTGCGCGCCGTAGAAGATGTCTCCTTTCGCCTGGAGAAGGGAAGGAGCCTGGCCCTTATCGGTCCTTCCGGATGCGGCAAAACATCGCTCCTATTTGCCCTCGCCGGTCTTCTCTACCCGCGTTCCGGTACGATAGGTATCGACGGAGAAGAGGTAAAGAAACCTCGCCGCGACGTTGCGCTCATCCTGCAAAACGCCGGTCTTCTTCCGTGGAAGACGGTGTGGCAGAACGCCAACCTCTCCCTGTTGTTGAACGGCGACTTCCCGCAGCAGAACGCAGCCGAAGTCCTCGCTCACCTGGGTTTGGACAGCGTTATGTCACGCTTTCCCGCCGAACTTTCCGAGGGGATGAAACGACGCGTGGGAATAGCCCGCGCGCTATCCACCTCGCCATCTGTTCTGTTGATGGATGAACCTCTCGCGTCGCTTGACACGTTGACACGAGAGAAGATCCAGGACCTGTTCTTGAACCTATGGCACGAACATGAGTTCTGTCTCATCCTTGTAACACACAACATTGAAGAGGCAGCCTTTCTGGGGCAGCAGATCATCGTGCTCACCGACCGCCCGGCGCGGATAAGTGCGACAATTGACAACCCACAGATGGGGTCCCTCGACTTCCGTGAGAACCCGACGTTCCAGAGTATCATGTCTCAACTTCGGGAGGCACTCGAAGCATGAAACGCCTTCTTACCTACGTCATCAGCATCGCCATCTTGCTTTTCGCCTGGCAGATGGCGAGTATCTCCGTAAATCTGATAAACCACGCGGCGATCCTTCCCGGGCCGTTCGATGCCCTGTCACAGGTAGTGAAGAATGCAGCAGAATTACAGCGCAACTTTGTAGCAAGCGCATGGCGCCTCATCCTCGCCATCCTCATTTCCTTGGCAACCGCCATGCCCCTAGGACTGATGATCGGTCGCGAACCGACGTTCGATCGTTTCTTCTCCCCGATGATCTACATCACCTATCCCATACCACAAGTCGCTCTCATTCTCTTCCTATTCGTCGTTTCCGGAACGGGAAGCGCAACCAAGGTAGCGATGGTCGCCCTAGCACTCTTCTATCAGATCCTTGTCTCTGCGCGCGGTGCGGCAAAGAATATCGATGAGGAATATGTGACAAGTGTTCTCTCAGCAGGAGCATCACGTTGGCAGGTCTACCGACACGTCGTCCTCCCCGCCAGCCTTCCCCAGATTCTTACGAGCCTGCGGGTGAGCATCGGCCTTGGAATCGCCTTCTTGTACATCGCCGAAACGCGCGCAGCACTGGGAACAGGATTGGGATCGTTCATCAACAAGCACATGCTCTTCAGCAGAGACAGAGCGTTTGCGGGGATAGTTGCCATGGCTGTCCTTGGCCTTCTCCTGTACATCGCAGTGGACCTCATCGAGCGGATCCTCTGCCGCTGGAAGTACGTAAAGAGGCAGTCTCTCAAATAACATCAGCAACCGCTACAAGGACGGAAGAACATGAAGATTAGCAAGATCTACATCGTCGCCAACACGAGCAAAGACGGTTCACTCCGTACACTGGCTGTGCTCAAGGCGTGGGCACAGCTGAAGCGAATCGAGACGATACTCATCGATTCCGACCGTCCAACCTTTTCCGAGGCCGAGGGAGCGCTCGTTGTTGCCTTGGGAGGGGATGGCACAGTCCTCCGTGCCGCCTCGATCTTCGCCGACTCGGCGATCCCCATTCTGGGCGCAAACCTGGGGAGCCTTGGCTTCCTCACGCAAGTGAAGGCACCATCACTCACTGCCGCGCTAGAAGGAGTGCTGCGCGACTCGTTCGTCATCGAAGAGAGGATGCGTCTATCGTATTCATCAAATTACGGTACAGGGACCGTTTTGAATGATGTCGTCATCAGAGGAACGTCAGCCTTTCGCTTCTGCGAGCTGGAGCTTCTGTGGAGCGATGGCGTGGTGGCAAGCTATCCCGGCGACGGGCTAATCCTGTCCACGGCAACCGGTTCAACCGCGTACAGCCTCTCCGCTGGTGGGCCGGTGATCGTCCCACCGGCAGCGTGCATCATGGCAAGCCCTCTGGCGGTGCACAAGCTGGGAATCCTGCCGGTAATCTTCCCGGCAGAGGAGGTCCTGCTCGTGCGCACGCACACGCAGGTCAGCCTCTATGCCGATGGCGACTTCGCCTTTGACCTGCCGGCGGATACGAAGATTACGATCAAGCGTGCCGACACGCCAACGAGACTGGTGCGGATGGCGGATGCCCCGTCATTCTTCCATGTGTTGCGGGAAAAGCTCAACTGGGGCGATGAAGCCAAACGAGAAGGGAAGTCGGGTGATCTTCCTCGACAACCGTAGCCAATAGATCGATCAACGCGTGGGGCGTGGACGACACTGTCCATAAGTAATTCGAGCAAGAAGGGGCCATATTGAACAAGAAAATGCTGGACTTGTCTGGAATCTATCCTCCAATTCCCACCCCGTTTGATTCCGATGGGAAGATCACCACGCTCGCCCTCAGCGAAAACCTGCACGAATGGAATCAGTATCCGCTGCGCGGCTATGTAGTCCTTGGTTCCAACGGTGAGCTTGTCCTACTGAGTGAACAGGAAAGAGTACGCGTATTTGAGACTGCTCGCGATGCTATCTCGCCGAATAAGCTGATGATCGCTGGCACGGGTTGCCAATCGACTGGGCAGACCGTTAAGCTGACAAAAAGTGCGGCCTCGGTTGGAGCAGATGCCGCGCTGGTCGTTACTCCGTCATACTATCGCGGCTTAATGACGAAAGACGTGCTGCGTAAGCACTTCCACGCGGTAGCCGAAGCCTCGTCCATTCCAATCATCATCTACAACATCCCGTCTTGTACAGGCATAGATCTTGATGCAGAGACGGTTGCGGCGCTAGCGGAGCACGAAAACATCATCGGCATCAAGGATTCCGGCGGCAACGTGATCAAGATAGCGGAGATCGGGCGCCTAGCCGGACCTGATTTTCAGGTATTGGCGGGTTCGGCAAGCTTTTTCCTCCCGGCACTCTCCGTGGGGGCGGTTGGGGGAATCCTCGCTCTGGCCAACATCGCGCCCGTGCAGTGCTTGGGAATCTGGCAACACTTCCTGGATCGAAAATGGGAAGAGGCACGCCAGATGCAAATGC